>Ga0172370_10007715_pt1 | contig 13127 bp, 11 predicted proteins | sample LakKiv5m_FD_114538 | JGI IMG/M metagenome (GOLD analysis project Ga0172370, IMG submission 114538) | Freshwater microbial communities from Kabuno Bay, South-Kivu, Congo - kab_022012_11.5m | ecosystem: Environmental > Aquatic > Freshwater > Lake | place: Democratic Republic of the Congo...
ACGTACTAACGGTTGCGCCGCCATATGAAAGACAAAATCCGGCTGAATTTTCCTGAAAAGTTCCTTAAGCTTCTCTGCATCTCGAATGTCCGCTCTGTAATCGTTGATTTTTTTATCAAGCTCTGCTAATACAAAATGAGATGGCTTTGTTGGAATATTAATTGAAACACCGGATACTTCAGCACCTAAATGCGTTAACCATAAACTTAGCCAAGTACCTTTAAAGCCTGTGTGGCCCGTGACGATTACTTTTTTATCCTTAAATATTTCGAAAGAATTCATAACTCATTATTTTTATAACAACTATAATACCTTCTACTGCTTCACAAATATTAATCCCTACTGGCACCTAAATTATCAGTACTACTATACCCTCTGACTAATGTTTCATATTGAGAAACCATTTTCTGAGCTGTAAAACAGGTTTCATATCGACGACGCCCCTGATCTCCCATGCTCTTGCGAAGATCATTGTCTTTAAGAAGCATAATAATTCTCCTCGCGAATTCATCTTCATCATAATGATCGACAACAAATCCACATACGCCATCTTCAACAACTTCCGGCAAACCACCAACGTCTGTGACCACAACAGGAATACTGCAACTCATAGCCTCAACAGCCATATATCCAAAAGATTCATAAGCCTGTGATGGTGCTACCAATAAATCAATTTGAGCAAAAAGATTATCTGTATCAGTGCGATGCTTCTGAAGATGGATATTTGAAATAATATTAGTTTTAATTCTTATCTTTTCTACTAAAATATATTCCTCATCTGAACAGTCACCACAAACCAATAAATGTGCTGTTGGAATTTCTTTAACAACCATTTCCATTACATTGAAAATAAACTCATGTCCTTTGCTTGGATCATAAGTAGCTAACATCAAAATCAAATACACATTTTCCTCCAAAAGCAGTTCTTTTCTCAAAGAATGAGTATATAGTGGAATAACAGGATCAAGACCATTGTATATATATTGCTTATTTATGCATGAAAAGGATGTCCTGTTACTTATACTATTTTGACAGGCCTTAGACACAGATATTATTCCTTTTACTGAGTTGGCAACAAATTTATCAATTATTCTTTCACGTAAACCGAACAAAAAGGATGGTGAAAGAGGAGATGATAAACTGTGAATGTTAAGCCATACTTTATTTTTTTTTGTAATACTCCAAGCAACAGCAGAAGCGAGACACGCATCACCACCAGGGTAACCTCCATTAATAATCATCAACCTATCAATATTTGTTCTTAAGTACTCAGGAATAAGTAATATTACCTGAATAAAGAATCCAAAGAAAATAAATAATTTTCCATATATATGCATTACATGTTCCGACTTAGTTTTTGCGGATGTAAATATGTCATGAATAGTCGGTAGAGTATAGGCTTTAACCTGTACAGTAGAAGGGAGGGATTTTATTATGTAATTAAGGCCAGGATGTGATGCGTTACAAAACAAAATCAATTCATCTGGAGCAGACCAATTTCGCAATAATTGTACTACAAATGTATCTAAACCACCCCTCTTAATATTTTGCATAAAAAAACCAATTTTCATATACATACTATTTATTTCGGATATTACAATAACAGGGAGATAACCACCTATCGTAGTAAAATATTTTTAAGATCTTTAACAGGGGAAAGAGTTAGCTTAGCATACTTATCACAAAATATCCTTCTGGCATCTTGTACTTTTTCACTTTTCCACCATAGATCTATATCATGCCATATATTAGTAATAAACGTAGCCGCATCTGCGGGGGAATCATGAATAATAGAAACATTTCTTAATAATTGATAATACGGCAAGGCTTCATCATTAATATGGCTAATATTATTATACCAAAAACAGATTATTGGAATATTCATAGCAAGACATTCAAGTACACCTGTAGAGTCATATGAGTATACAATTAGCCGACTTCTTTCAATTAACTTACTGATTGGAATTTCACCAGTATCTATTTTAAGATTTAATTTACTGTTTTCCCAAAACAGCTCATTTGACTTGCTACCCCTATAAATACGAATTATAAATTTTTGAACTATGTTAGAAGGTAGCATATTAATAAATTCTATCTGCTTTTCTTGATATTCATTAAATTCATAATAACTATCATGAGTGGTCATTTGCATTGGCATATGATGCTCAACTAATATCCCACAACCAAGCTTATTATATTTTTGGAATGTATTACCAACAATTGTTAAAATATAAGCCGGAACATTTGTTGTGTTTTTTTCCCCCCATCCCCAAGTAATAAATTTATCTGCACAGGCACGTTCTGGCCAATAATGATTACCATAATATTTATGAGTGCCATAATTATTTCCATGCTGTCCTGTGTAATACGGTACACCCTCCTGGATTTTCAAACCAACCCACGCCTTAAATACTTCATCTGTATCGAAATTATTTGAAGTGAATATGAATTTTGGTTTTGACGGCCATTGAAGTGATTTCACCTGATATAGTAAGATATTATAACCTTCAAGAAAACAGGTTGGAATTATATCAAACATTGCAATACGTACAAATTCTTGAAACCCTCTATACTCTTTGAGATCTAATGTTAAACTTTTACGTAACTCTATATTTGGGATCACAGAAGTAAACTCTTGGCTTTTCCATATTATAGGCCATTGAAACAATGAAATCTGCAATTTCAGTTCTTGAAATAATGGCAAATAACTATTAATAATAAAAGCATCTTCAGGATTAGATCTAACAGATATTATTCTTTTTTTAACTTTACTTAAAAGCTTGCTTTTTATAGATCTAGAATTATTTAATTTTATTTTATTATTCGTATATCCATGGATATATTTCAAAGAGTCATATTCATATTCAGGCTCTACTCCGCCCAAATAATGAAGTATTTTTGAGTAAAATACATGATTCCACACGGAATCACTACAAGCGCTGTTAAAATCAGATGAAGTCATCGTTGCCAGACTGTATAACTCGGAATCGAAAACCTTAGTCGAAAATATTTTATTTTCCGATAGCGCTTGGACAAGTGTAAAATACCTATTATATGCTACTGTTAAATAGCGCAGCAACCAATGACCAAGAAGGATCTCCCAATATTTTGTACTATGTTTAGTTTTGTGATGTGTATTTAATAAAGACACCAATTCTATTAGTAAATCCTTATAAACATTAAAAACAAATGCCATATCATAATCTTTTTGTCTTATATCTACTCCATATGGCCTGGCTATAACTGCATCAATTTCAGATATACTTTGCCTTGTGTCACTTGTTAAGCACCATTCGCCTAAAAACAATACCGGACAATCATACCTCCATGAACGCTGATCGGAAGTTGTAATTAAATATCGCTCTTTCATTAAAAATATATTTTATAAATCACGAACCAATCCTTCATTTCGTAATTTAATATATATTGGAGCAAGCACCCAAATAGGGGTTTTGATGATTTCTGCTATATCAAGTAATGAATGAAAACCATCACAATAAGCAAGGCAATCCATCATTATTTTTACCGTTTTAAAAGAAAACAAATCTGTTCGTTTTTGACTTAAAGTCGGATATAACCCACGCCTACCTAATTGGGGTTCGCATAAATATGTTACTCTGGGCAATGTATTACATTCGATTGCATCTATTGTTTTGCACATAATCGAATAACCTCCATACAATCCTGAAGGTGTTACTAAGGTTAAATCATCCAAAGATGTATGATACTCAGGATACTCGCAATATTTAGAACGCATAATACTTACGATGGGAAGATCGACTCCTGGCGAGCAATATTGCCTCTCATCACTTCCTCTTTGGAGGTAGTCATATTTTTTAAAATCAGGAGCATAATGACTTAGTACATGTTGCGCGGCTTGATCTGACAATGTATTCCCATTTCGGGATGGAAGGTAGGAATAACATCTATCATCACCGATACACGTAAGATTAAAGCCAGCAATAACATGCTTTTTTAGATATGGCATGTTTTGATAAAGATATGTAATTGAGCCAATAGTTTCAGGAATAAATACAATTCTATATGTATAACGTTTAAATGATTTCTCCAGTAACCATCTTGCAAGATATGTTGCAACACAAGGCCCTGATAACTCATTATTTGCCATTGATGGATGACAAATATATGTTGAAATAAATATTTCTTTATCGGTTTCACCAGGAATAACTAATTCGCCGTATGTAAGGAAGCCTGGGGCAATGGTAGTATCGATATATACATGATAGATGCCAGGAACTAAATTCTGACGATCATGATGACGTAAACAGAAACCCCAACGTTTTTCATAATATGATGTTATATAGGGAATCGCACTAGGTTGATTGGGTAGAGAGAAAAGATGTTCTTGCAATTCATCAAGAGATATTTTTTTATTTATAGGAAGTGAATAGCCTATCAGATGTAAATTATTTTCTGAAAAGTCAACAATTCTTCTACCATTTGGGTCTTCAATCCATGCTTCTCTTGCATTCCATTCATTGGGCACTATCCAATCAAATACTTTAGTCCCTGTTGGAATTTCAAATATCTTTATGTCTGGTATGTATTCCTTCAGAATCTCGAGCGAATCTCGAACTCCTTTACCAGTAATGCTGCGATTTATAGGCCATAGGCGTTTGAGTAAATCATAAATCTGGTCACCAACACTCATTTTAAATTAGATAGTTTTAGTTGCGTGGACTACAAATGTAGAACACATAAACATTCCTCTCCAATCTGAAGCATTTTCTAGCTCGGAACTAAGTTGACGAAACTCCTCTGTATCAGAATGTTCATATTTAGGTGGCAGTGAATGATAATGATAGTAATATAGGCCAGTAAGTGATAATCCGTTCGGTATAAGAATTTCTTTTTCAACAGTCAATGGATTATGATACATTGAATGGACATTCTTATCGTCAATTGTTAAAAATTTCCTCTCAGTATCTGCAGAACCAAATTTATTATCAAGATCATTTTCAATACGGCCTTTCAGACTATCTGATAACTTGTCTAAAGGTATAAAATTTCTGAGAATATATTCAGCCGTATAAGAATTCATTGAAAACAAAGAAAATAGTTCATTTCTAAGACTAAATATCAAATTTCCATTTTTTGGCAAAATATCTGCTACTTGTTTAATTGTACTATTGAAATTCCTGCTATAATACAGGGTACCAAGCCCTACAATACAATCATATTCTGCAGGTGATATATTTGATATGGCCTCCATATTATTATGGCTCACCCTATTTATATCATATTTATAAACTGCAAGTAATTGTTTTGCTTGCTCAACCATTTCAACTGAATAATCAAACCCATATGCATCATATCCCTCCTTCAAAAAGGAGAGCAAGGGCAATCCACAACCGCATCCTATATCAAGTAAACGATTAGGTTTAATGTCATTTAAAAGTTTAAGGAATATTTTTAATCTATAAATATGATTAGGGTAATTTAACAACAAATCATCTGATATATAATTATCTTTATATTGTTTAGCCTCATTATTAAAATATTTATATGCATCAATGTGTGATTTTTTATTCATTTGGAACCCCCCACCAATTATTAAATTATTATATTTAAATCTTTTAACTGTAATTTGCAGATACAATGAGTAACCCTAATCATCTGCCTTGGCGAAGAAGATTCATAGGGTCCGAATAAAGCTTATCAATCGATAGATGCTCTATGGTGAGTTTACGCAACGAACAATCAGGGTGGTTAATAGCACAATTCCTCCCCTTTGCAATCCATAAAATATGATCAAATAGAAGTTTAAAAGAATTTTTAATTGAGCCCCCACGTTTAAATGCTACAGCAAGAGCAATTAGAGAATATGAATATTTACGTGTAAAAGAATTAAGTATAATTGGTACAAATGTAAATCTCGAATGAATATTAAAATATATACATTTAGAGCTTAGATTGTTTTCAGGTATATCGCTACTTATTTGGTTTTCAGTATTATTCTTTTGTATCACTTTTATTTTAACCTTTAACCAGATAAACTTAGTATAAAATATGAGGATTTTCACAAAACTCATCGGAGTATACCAACCTTTATTTAATGCATGATACGCGTCTATTTCAGCAAGGATTAATGGTCGCCACATCAATACTTTTAGCAGTGGAAGTCCTGTGTAATTAATAAAGTGATCCTCACTATAAGCATCAATATCACTGATACGTAAAAGGTATCGCTCCTCTTCCTCAACCGTAGAACCTATATACCCTAATTTACGCGCCCATTCATATAATGGGGTCCCCGGTAGCGCTTGAGCATAGTTAATGCTAATTAATTCGCTGGGAAATTTATCATTCCACTCCGGACTGAAATCGGATATGTTTTTTATAAATTCAATTGTTTCTTTTATTGTTGAATCATTTTCACCAGGCATACCTATTACAAGCTGCGGAATTGTAGTAATACCAGCCATTGCAACCCATCGTAATGCGTTTATATTTTCTTTAACAGTAGCGCCCTTTTCCATTATCTGAAGAATTTTATCACTTCCAGATTCAACACCGAAATATACATTAACACAACCATTTCGATACCAATGCATTAACTCATCAAGTGATACAGTCTTTACTCTGACTCCCGCAGCTTGCCAAGTTACCCCAAGTGTTCCTAATCGGGAAATGAATTCATGTGTATGTTTACGGTCTGAACCGAAATTTTCATCCCCAAAATCAATATGAGTAACTCCATATCGACTTTGTAGGTCTTTAATATACTCTATTACTTTTTCTATAGAACATACCCGATATCCTTTTTCAAAACGATGACAGAATGTACATCTTGAAACACATCCTTTTGAAGATACTACAATAGCCGTCTTACCATTACGAATAGTTGAATCGTCGTTATCCTCAGTGTTTTTATTACTTTTAGTATCGTAAATATAATGAGAAATAGAACCATCTTGACTCAAGATTTCATATTTTGGTAATACAATCTCATTAGCATTGATGCTTTTTGCAAAACCCGTAAAAATGAATTTTCCTGACTCTAAATAACATATCCCTTTTATATCTTTAAATAAGTTTTTTATTTTTAACCTATTATACTCATGCAATACTGGTATTAATTCCTTTATTATCAATTCACCATCGCCAATTATGCAAAAATCGACGTTACATTTTTTCAGTAAAATCTCAGCACTAGCAGCCAAATTACCTCCAATTACTATGGTAGTTTTAGGTGATACCTGATGAATGATGTTAGTAAGCCATTTAGTATAACCATAAGCAGTAGAAACAACTGCACTAATACCAACCATATCAAACTGATGTTCTTCAAACCATGAGGATATCTGGTCCTGAGAATATCTATAATAGTCGATATTGTAGAACTTTGGTTGTTCCCCAATATCTTGTAAAGCCTCTATTATTGACATACTTCCCAACGGAGGGAATTTTGTTGGTACTTCGCGTATTGGCGTTGTGCATATACAAATGTTCATATAGCTATTCTATTTCACCATTAACTAATATCAATTAAAATTAGCCTTATATAACAATGATTTATCAATAAAGAATCGAACTTAACTTTATTATTTATATCGTTTGTTATCACGATGTCTCGTTATAACAAACGATATAAATAAAATTAACGCTATTGAATTATTACTAAATCCATATCGCATCGTTTTCAGACTCAGGTTTAAACACCTTAATCCTTCGTCATTATTGAAATTAATATCGCTCTAATTATTTTGTAATTGCCAATTATGACTTGACCAAAGCGCGATTTTCCTGTTCGATCTTTTACAATAAATGGTATTTGAGCAATATAAAATCTGTTTTTTGCTGCGTAAAGCAACAATTCCGTACCAATTGAACCATGTGAATCAAAATGACCTAATAATCGATAGATATAGGTTCGATATGCTTTCATCCCACATAAAGGGTCATTAATCCCAAATAATGCAGTGGTATACCATGAAAATATATTCTCTGCTATACGTTGCCGTTCACTGCGAACACCACAAACAACATCAGCTCCACCATCAATAGCATCGATGAATTGCTGAATAAGTGAAGGATCATGCTGACCATCAGCATCAAGTGTAATAATAATCTCACACCCTATTTCTGCTGCTTTTTTAAAGCCTGTATTTAATGCTGCATCATATCCATAATTTTTATCGTGATATACAACTATCGCTCCAGCTTTTTTTGCCTGCGCGGCTGTATCATCTGTTGATCCATCATCAACAACAACGGATACAGCGTACTTGCCTGCAGCTTGAACGATGGGGTATATAGTTGCAGATTCGTTAAGCGCAGGGATGACAACAGCTATTCGAGATCGATCCATCGCAAATGATCTCCAGCGTTAATGTTACGCCTAACCTTCATTCCAACAAGTTCATCAATCAGATATGGAGATAAGCCATCTGTTGGACATGGCCTCAATACAGTCAAGTGATTACGCGTCAATATACTCCCGGTTATTAGATCAGTGGCCAAGCGAATAGCTCTGCGTTGTAATACCACTGTATCCATTTCATTTGGTTCAATGCATTTTATACCAGCACCTAAAGCATCCTCCAACTCTTTTGTTCGATCAACCATTTCACTCCAGGATTTAGGATCCATTGAAAACGCATGATCTGGACCATTACGGTTGACATCGTCAGTAAAGTGCTTTTCAATCATCCGTGCTCCCAAAGCTACAGCACCAAGCACAGTTGAATGACTGGGTGTATGATCACTCAAGCCAAGAACCAAATCAGGATACATTTCTCGATAAGCTCTAAGCACATTAAGTTGAATATATTTAAAGTTCTCTATGCTGGCAGTATAATTTGTATTGCACTGCATCAAGCATAACTGTGAATTTACTTCCAATCCGGCTGAAACTGCTCGATAGACATCATCCATCGAGGAAGCACCGGTCGCCAAAATATATGGTTTTTGCTTTTTAGCTATATAAGTCACCATATCAATCCATGTAATATCTCCTGAACCAATTTTATATGCCGGAACATAGGGATCAATGTGATCTACAAGGTCAAAAGCATAGGGACTCGTAAAAAAAGCAATTCCGGCCTTGTCGCAAGTTTCTTTTAGTGTAGCAGTCCAATCAAGACTGACACTGGCCTCCTTATAAACGTCAAAAACAGATTTCTTCCATTTCGCTTGATGGGATTGCTGACCATGAATAGATTTAAATCCTAAATCGCTGACAATTGTATCTGCGTTGAAGTGCTGAAACTTTGCAGCATCCGCGCCTGCCTTCGCTGCAAGATAGATCAAATCCTTTGCACGATCGAGAGAACCATCATGATTTGCTGCGATATCAGCTATAAAATAAACTGGATATCCTATACCTATTTTTTTACCTTGAATTTCCAAAAAAGGTTTAGTTTGCCACATCGTATTCCCTCGCAGCTTTTTTTATTTCATCTTCTAAAGTAGGCAAAATGATACCCAATGCAGTTTCAATCTTTCTACTGTCCATCCTCATATCTTTAGGACGAAATGTTTTAAGGATTTTAGCATTGTCTATCGATATTCTTGACATTTCTTGCGCAGAGTAATTCAGTTCTAATGCAAATACATAGGCAAAATCAGCCTTACTAAGCCCTGAACGAGAACCTAAATTATAAATACCATGCAATTTATGCTGTATAATCAACTCAATCATATTAGAAAGAGTATTCATAGAAAGCGGACTAAAATATACATCCTCGAAAACTTGAATCGATTTTCTGGCAACCAGTGAACGGAAAAGCCAATCCGTCAGGCTTAATCTTTTTTTGCAACAACTAAGACCGAAGAAATTTGTTCTTAGAACTACACTTGACACGCTTGATGCAGCCAATTCTCCTGTGAACTTCGAAAATGAGTAATAATTTTTCAGTACAACTTCTGACTCCTTATTCAAACCAATCTGATCATAAACATGGTCTGTTGATATGTGCACTAAATATGAATATTTATTTCTTTTTTTTATCCATCCCACAATATTTTCAACCGTTCTAACATTTACCAAATAAGCCTCATTGGGATACAACTCACAATAATCAACATCAGTTAAAGCTATAAGGTTAATAATTATTGCAGGATTAAGAAGATCCAATAATTTATATGCTTCTTCCTGATCTGAAATGTTTGCATTATATAAAGCAGAGGTTGTTAAGCCGTGAACATAAACAATATAACCACAGCTTTCTAAATTTGGCTTAAGTGTACTTCCAAGCAGTCCTGTTCCGCCTAAAATTAACACTATTTTTTCTGAATCAGAAGCACTATTATATGTATCTATTTCGGAAGTTGAACTGACCATATACTATTATTGTTTAATAACCAAACAATGAATTTCTGAACAAAAATGGTTTTCATCAAAAACAGACTGTAGTTGATCAATATTTTCTCCAAATCCCTCATCGAAAACAGACATCATTTTAGACGAAACTCCATTTTTTGCCATACTAACTCTCATCGACCTGTATAAATCCATAACATCGGTTCCAAATCGCCACTCAGCCAAAGAATTTAGTTTCCAATTATTATGTAACCATTCAATAGACTGCTCTGTAAATAAATGTGTATGCCCACCTGATAATTGACGTGGAAATATACCAGTGAAAAGATTTTCTATCATCACTGAGAAAGAAAACATTGGCACTGAATAAAAAAGATATTTAGCTTTACTCAGATTAAATGCATCAAAAAAGGCGATTGGGTTTCTTAGGTGCTCAATCACTCCAATTGCCGAAATAACTGTGGCTTTTGAATTTGCAATAGTACTAATAAATTCAGATTCCGCACAATGAGTAAGTGGATTTATTTGCAGAATCAGTGATAATTGTTGGTTACCAAAATTAACCATCGTATGACTCACATCAAGTCCTTTCGCATTTATTCCCTTCATAAGGGCAGCATAAACAAAATAACCAGCACCACAACCTACATCAAGCAATTCATAACGTTCAACTTCCGGAAGATTTTTATGTAAAAAATCAAGTTTAGGCGTATATATCGACTCTGTTCTTAATAAATAATTTTTGTCCAAATAATTCTTCGAATACTCTTCACCTTCCGACCTAACATATAAACTCTCTACAAAAGATTCTGTATCTTCATGTTCACCATTGAGGTGACCACAATTATCACATATAAAATATTTTATGTGATGGGATATAAAATCATATTCTTTTGGAAGAAGCCTATAACATATTTTACAATTTTCTCTTTTTGGTTGTCGATTATACAATTGATTTTGCAGCTCAGCTTTTACCAATAAACTATCATTAGCGTCAAAAAAGTTACTCTTTATTCTTGCATAAAATTCTGTAGACTTAGAGTAGACTCTCTGAGTATGAATTTGAATCATATTATCTATTTTTTACTATTCAAATATACGTATCGATTTATAAATAATTTGTCTGATAGATACGTTCTGCTCTGACCCAATCATCTAAAGAATCTATATCAACAACTCTCCAGTTTGGTATTGGTATACCTAAACCGTCGGTGTGCATCTTCTTCCCACTCAGCCATGCCGATGATTTACCCCAATAGAACTGACCCGCATCATGGTATGATTGCTCAAGATCTTGCGTTCGAGTCAGCTCGTATTTCGAGGTGAAATATTGCATTTGACCCGTTGGAAGTCGACGCATTGCCCGTTGGATAGGATGTACATATTCTGCAACGGGATAAACAAATTCTGCGTTATTTCTCTTTAATAACTTAAATCCATCTATAACATCAACAGGCTGCAATAGAGGCACACACGGATAAATGCAACAAGCATAGTCAGCAATCCATCCTATTTCACTGCAGGCTTTTACTGCATGAGCAATAACAGGAACTGTCGGCGTATAATCGTCCGCTAATTTCTGTGGCCTCATAAATGGGGTTTCTGCACCCCATTGCTTCGCGACATCAGCAACTTCATAATCCTCTGTAGAAACAACTATTCTGTCAAATAAGCCACACTCTTTTGCAAGCATTATTGCCCAGGCAATCATTGGCTTACCGCAAAACTCTTTAATGTTTTTTCTATGTATACGTTTGCTCGCTCCACGAGCAGGAATAACTGCGATTATCATATGATTATAAATTATCGCTTATATTTTACCAATATATGCACGATTTTTATCTATCCATTCACGCAAGGCATCTATACTCATCCATTCGGTATTGTTATCGGAACAATAAGTAAAACAAGGATCCACCTTTTTACCACATTTAATACGCCGATGGTCAGTACTCCAATTGTGAATTGCTGGAAGTATTTTGTAATGCTCGGGATACTCGTACGTATGGAGCGCATCTTCATATCCGATCATTTGTTCGTGAAGTTTCTCACCAGGGCGAATACCTACGAGATCGTGACTCGCATCAGGAACAACCGCCGTCGCAATATCTACAACTTTCATGGATGGAATCTTCTTTACATATATCTCACCGCCAATCATATCCTCAAATGCATGCCATACAAGTTCTACTCCCTCTTCAAGAGTAATCATAAAGCGGGTCATACGATCATCGGTAATCGGCAAAGATCTATGCTCAGAGAGGGAAAGAAAAAAAGGAATCACAGAACCACGGGAGCCCATAACATTTCCATAACGAACTACAGCGAATCGTGTATCGGAGCTACCCGCATATGAATTTCCAGCAATAAATAGTTTGTCTGAGGTCAGTTTGGTTGCTCCATAAAGATTTATTGGGCTGCTTGCTTTATCAGTAGAAAGAGCTACAACCCTCTTCACTCCATGATCAATACAAGCATCAATCACGTTCATTGCTCCGAGAACATTTGTTTTTACACATTCGAATGGATTATATTCCGCAGTTGGAACAATCTTTGTTGCCGCTGCATGAACGACGTAATCAATACCATTAAGAGCTCGTGCAAGTCTATCTTTATCTCGAACATCGCCAATAAAAAAGCGGACTCGCTCATCATTTCCATAAATTTTAGCCATCTCCCACTGCTTCATCTCATCACGGGAATAGATGACTAATCGTCGCGGATTATACTTTGCAAGAGTCATTGGAACAAAGGTATGGCCAAAAGAACCTGTACCTCCGGTGATGAGAATGGATGAGTTACTAAGCATAGGATTGATTCAATGGTTTTGGTAAAAGTTGAT
>Ga0172370_10007718_pt1 | contig 13123 bp, 6 predicted proteins | sample LakKiv5m_FD_114538 | JGI IMG/M metagenome (GOLD analysis project Ga0172370, IMG submission 114538) | Freshwater microbial communities from Kabuno Bay, South-Kivu, Congo - kab_022012_11.5m | ecosystem: Environmental > Aquatic > Freshwater > Lake | place: Democratic Republic of the Congo...
GGGACCGAGCCGCAGGTGGAGCCCGAGGCGCGGCCTGAACCTCGAGCCGAGCCCAAGCCGGAACCGAAACCGGAACCGAAACCGGAACCCAGGCCAGCACCCGTCCCCGCAGCGCCACCCCAACACGGCGACTTCGACCCGAAGGTGGCGAGTGAAGTGGCCCGCGCATTCCTCGCGTTTTCGGATGCTTTCGTGAAGGCACAGGGTGAGCGGGTGTGCAGCATGTTCGACGACAACGTGGCGATCGACATCCAGTCCTCGCAGCCCAGGCTGCGCATCAAAGACCAACTCACCTCGGCTGGGGCATGTCAGTCTCTGCAAGACGGAGAATTGGCTCGTTATGTCAAAGATTTGGGCCCAGCCGAGGTGCACTCGGAAATGTTGACGCTGATTCCGTCGCTGTTCCAGCTCTACGGTGGCGCCTACTTGCGGCTCGATGACGCGCAGCAGAAGCATTACGCCGAAGCGCTGCGCACCTCGCGGGTCGGCAAGAAGGCGCTGGCCTGCACGATGTACAATGTAGCGCCGGCTGAGGATCTGTTCAAGGTGTCGCTGACGTGTTCGGGCGTGACTTCGTTCCGCGTGCTGCTGCGGCGCACGGCGCCGGACAGCTTCAAAGTCATGCAGTTCACGCACATTCGCTGAGAAGCGTCGCAGAATCACTGCGATGGATTTCGCTTGCGGGCCTGCCCGCGGGCACCCGCCGGTTGGTTTCATTTCTGGCGACCCTGTCAGCGCGGCAGTGCTATCCTTGCGGCGCCCAGACTCCAGGGAGGTGCCCGGTGACCCGAGTCGCTTCACATCGTTCTAGATTTCTCCTGCTAGCCTCGGCACTTGCCGCCGGCCTTTGCGGCGTCGCCACGACCGCCGCGGCAGCGCCGATCGAAGGCAAGCTGTTCTTGCCCGGCGAGACGGTGGCCAATCCCGACGGCGCTTTGTCGCTCAGCTGCAATCCTGCGGGGTTGGCCGAGCCCGCAGGCGTCGATGGCCGCCTGCACTTCAACGCGGGTGGCGTGCGCGTCGGCGCCAGCCGCGGCACGGGCTGGGGCGCGTTCCTGTCTGCTCCGCTCGGCGCGCTCGGTCTGGGCGCATCGCTTGAGCATGCCGAAGATCGTTTGCGATCCGGACAGGATCCCGAATGGTATGCGCGTTCGCGCCTGTCGCTGGGCGCTGGCCTGGCCTTGGGCGAACGCGTGCGCATCGGCGCCACGACGCGTTGGCACGCGCTCGAGGGCGGCGGCGATCTGAACGCTTGGGATATCGGCGTATTGTTGCGACCAGCGCGCTGGTTCTCGGTCGGCATGCGGGCCGCCGGATTGCACGACGGCAGCGGCAGCACCGCCGACATCCTGACCACGCATTGGACCTGGGGCTTGGCGCTGCGCCCCCTCGGAACCGACCGCATCACCCTCGCCGCCGACATCGACTGGCCTGCAGGCGGCAACATCGGCACGCTGCGCGCCAACATTGCGGGCCGCGTGATGAACGGTGTGACCCTGTTGCTGGAACACGTCGACTTCAAACCCGTGGGCGCAACGACGAGCGAGGCCCTGCACGATCGGCGCACCACGCTGATGCTGCGGCTGGGCTTTGGCAGGTGGGGTGCCGACATCGCGGCGCACTCGGATCGCAACGCGTTCGGCGATGACAACACAGGCTTGTCGGGCGGTGTGCGGCTGTCGAGCGACGCACCGCATTCGCTGCTCCGCGCGGGCGACGCAGCTGTCACGGTCCAGCTCAAAGGCACGCCAGGCGAGCACGATGGCGGCAAAGGGCAACACTTCAGTGCACTCCTTCTCGAATTGGAGCGCGTCAGTCGCGCATCAGGCACCCACCTCGTTGTGCTGCGCGCCGATGAATTCGACCCGGATTGGGCACAAGCGGAGGAGTTGCGCGCCGCAGTGACGCATCTGCGCCATTCCCACAAGCACGTCGTGTGGTACGCCGCGCAGATCACGACGCGCGGGCTCGTCGTCGCGTCGGCCTGCGACCGCATCCTCATGCCGCCGGGTGGCGCACTGGCCGTTCATGGAATCGGCGCCGATTTCGTAGGGTTGCACGATACGCTTGCCAAGATTGGCGTCACCGTCCAGGCGCTGCGTTACGGGGCCTACAAGGGGGCCCCCGAGAGCCTGACGCAGCGCGAACCCTCGCACGCGTTGCATGAGCAGATCGAGCACACGGTCACGCGACGCTGGCAGACCGTGACGACGGCCGTCGCACTTGGTCGCGAAGTGACGCCAGGAGCCTTCGAGGCTGCGCTGGAAGTGGGTGCCGTCTTTCCGGAGGACGCGGTGTCGGCGCACCTGATCGATGCGGTGGCGAACGAAGACCGATTGGAGCCGCAACTGCGGGAGTGGGGGCTGCTGGGCGCCAACGAGACCCTGCGGGCCTTTCGCCAACCGCCCGTCCGACGCGCGCAATGGGGCGTGCAACCGATTGTGACCGTAGTGGAAATCGATGGCTCCATCGCCGATCACAAGGGCGGTTCGTCACTGATGGGGCGCACCATCGGCGGCGACGACATGGCCGCGGCGATCAAGCAGGCGAGCGAAGACGTGGCGACCAAGGCGATCGTGGCGCGCATCCACTCGCCGGGCGGAACGGTCGTCGGCAGCGAGCAGATGTACGATGCGCTGCTGAAGGCCGGCAAGCGCAAGCCAGTCCTGGCGTCCATGGGTGCCGTGGCTGCCAGCGGCGGCTACTGGACGGCGCTCGGCGCCGGCACCGTGTTCGCGGATCGCGAGACGGTGACGGGTTCGATTGGCATTTTCGCGATCAAACCCTCCCTCGGCGGCTTGTGGGAGAAACTGGATCTGGGCATCCACCATTTCGGAGCCGGCCCGCATGACAGCATCTTGAGCATGCACCGCCCATGGACCGAGGCGGAGGAAGAGGTTCTGCACCGCACACTTGGCCGCTATTACGACCTGTTTCTCGATCGCGTGGCGACTCGGCGCAAGATCGACCGCGCCTCTCTGCCGGCGCTGGCCGAAGGCCGCATCTGGTTCGGCGATGAGGCCCTGACCCACGGTCTCGTCGACCGCATCGGTGGCTTGCTCGATGCGTTGGCGGAGGCGCGGCGGGTCGCGAAACTGGACGATCCCGGGGATGTTGGCGTGCGTTTCCTGCCGCGGCCGACCCTGCTGGAGCGGCTGCGCACGTCGATCGGTGTCGAGGCCGCCACAGCGGTGCTGCAACCTGCCGATGCCGCGTGGCTGCAGGCCCTGCGTGCCGCGGCAGGTCCATGGCTGGACGCCGCGCAACTGCAAGGCCTTGGCACCACTGGACAACCGCTGGCGCTGATGCCGCTGCGCGTCGACCAGCCGTGACCATGGCAGGGCGCCCGCGATCCGCTGTGGCGAGGGTGAGGCAGCCTGTGTATCATGGCCCGATGCCGGCAAGCAGCGTGACGCGAAAGGTGATTGGGATGGGCCAGGCAGTCAGGATCCTTGTACTCGCGCTGGCTCTCGCCGCCGCTGGCTGCACATCACCACGCGATGGGACGGACGCCAAGCCCACAGGCGATGCATGGCGCGGCGATGGCGGCGCCGACGGCCTGTCTGGGGCACGAAAACCGCTGGCACTCAAGACGATCACACCCGCCCGCAGTCCGTTGCAGGGTGGCGTCGATCTGGATCTTGCCGGCCAGGGATTCAGCAGCGCGACCCAGGTGTGGATCGGGACCAGCCAGGCGCCCGTGCAGTACCTGGCCGGCAGCACGCACCTGTTCGTGACGGCGCCACCTGCCAGCCAGCCGGGCCAGGTCGACGTGCGCGTGCAGAACGGCAGCGGCGCGCCGTCTGTTCTAGCCAAGGGATTGACATACATCGGCAAAGTCACCATTGATGGGTTCGAACCGCAGTGGGGTCCGCAGGCCGGCGGCACCGAGATCACGCTGCGCGGCAGCGGTTTCTTGGCGGGCGACCGTGTCCTCGTCGGCTACGCCGAGGCGCTGTCCACACAAGTGCTTGATTCGACAACACTTGTCGCGGTCGTACCGCCGATGGCTGGGGCAGCGTCGCCAGAGGCAGCCGATCTGGCCAAGGCCGTGGTGGCCGTGCGACACGGCAGCGGCCTGACCCAAGCGGCCATGCCCTTCACCTATGGCCGTGTTCCGAAAATCGATTTCGTCACGCCGTCGACAGTCGGCCGGGATGGCGGCTCGGTGACGCTGCATGGCAGCGCGCTTGGCAACATGACGTCGCTGTATGCCCATGGCGCGCTGAGCGATCTCGCGCCCGGAACCGCCGGCAGCGTGCGCGGCGCGACATTGCCCGCCCTGCACGCCTTGGACCCGAATGCCCAGCCTGGTCCTGCCGATCTGCTGTGGACGAGCCCCTTTGGCAATGGAAAGCTCTCTCCCGCCTTTGCCTACGCCGATCCCGCCGATCCGCTGGCCTTGTATGGCGCCGTGCCTGCGACCGGTTCGACGGCCGGTGGCGCATCGGTGCGGTTGCTGCTGTCGCTGCCCGCTGGCGTCGTGCTCGAGTCGGTGCAGTTCGGCGGCAAGAGCGTCCAGTTCAGCGAGAATGACGGGCAATTTCTGGTCGATTCGCCCGCGCACCCAGCTGGAAGCGTGGACATCTCAGTCACGGCAGGCGGCGCGACATCCAAACTTGCGAATGCATTTCGTTACTTCGACCCAGTCACGCTGGCCAAATTGACGCCGGACAATGGTCCGAGCGGCGGCGGCTCGGCAGCACAACTGACCGGCAAAGGCCTGAACGCCAATTGCAGCGTGCGCATCGGAACCTACGGCGCGCAGGTCAAGTCTGCGTCCGCCGACGGCAAGGCGCTCTCGATTGTGACCCCACCCGGCGCCGCCGGCACCGCGGACGTCACCGTGACTTGCGGCGGCGCGGTGGGCTACCTGCCTCAAGGCTTCACGTTCACGGACAAGTTGCACATCAACGCGGTGGTTGCCGGCAGCGGCGCCACCGGCGGCGGCTCGCTTGTGACGATCTACGGCTCCGGTTTCAAGAAGGGCCTGCAAGTCGCGTTCGATGGCAAGTCGGCCAGCGCGATCTCCGTCACCGACGGCGGGCACGCCAGCGTCAAGACGCCACCGCACGTCGCCGGCCCGGTCGCAGTCAGCGTCGCTTACGGCAAGGACAGCGACACGCTGATCGATGGCTACAGCTACTACAGCCCATCGAATTCTCAAGGCGGAACATGGGGTTCCACGCTCGGCGGCACCTTGAATGTCAGCGTGCTCAACATCTACAACCAGGCACCGATCGAGGCCGCGTACGTGCACCTGGGCCAGCCCGGCGACGCGCTCTATCAGAAGTATGGCGGACTGACGGACAAGACCGGCCAGATCGTGTTCTCGGGCCCTGACATCATCGGCGACATCAGCGTATCCGCATCCAAGATTGGCTTTTCCGCTTCATCCATCGTGTCTTTCGACGCGGGCAACGCGACGTTGCTGCTGTTTCCCTACGTGCCGCCGTCTCAAGGCAATGGCGGCGGAGGCCCCGGCACGCCGAAGTTGGCAGCCACGCTGCGCGGCACCGTGCTCGACATCGACAAGTACTTGCAGGTGCCGCCTACCAACTGCTTGAAGAGTGGCGATCTCGGCGACAAGACTTGCGATGCGTGTGCGACCGACAAGGACTGCGCCGGCGCATCCGTGACCGGCGCGACCTTTGCCTGCGTCGACAACGGCGCGGCGGGCAAGCGCTGCCTCGGCCACTGCAAGAGCGCCAACGACTGCGGCAAGGGTTTTGGCTGCTTTTCCGACATCGGCCAGCCGGGGGCGATGTTCTGCAAACCATCGATTGGCATCCGCAAAGTGTTCTGTGCCACCTCGGTGCGCGACATCGACACCCCCAATCCGGACCCGAGCAGTCCGCCGCCCGCAGGCCAACTGTCGTCCGCCCTGCCCTACCCCACATCAGAAGTTGATGAACTGACAGGAAAGTTCGAGATCTCAAGCCGCCTCGACGAACTGGCCATCCAATGCGTCGGCGGCTATGTGGAAACCGCAACGAACCAATTCGTCCCGACCGTCCTCGGCGTGCGCCGGCACGTGTTTCCGATCGAGGCGCAAGTATTGGAAGGTCAAGATGTCCGCTTGGACATTCCCCTGACTCGAACGCTCGCGGTGCGACTGGATCATCCGCAGAAGTATTTCCCCAGCAATTTCGGGGGCACGCTGCGCGTCGGGGCCTGGCTGAACCTCGGGTCGGATGGCTACGTCGTGCTGGCAGACTACCTGTCTCAAGGCGGCATGACGGGCGTGACGGGCGTGACGGACGACGTAGCCCTGCTGCACCAGCCGATTGATTTGCCAAAAGATCTGACGGATGTCACCTACACCTACTTTGCCCGGGCGGAGTTCGGCGGCACGGACACGGTGCCTGTGACTGCGACGCTGCATGAGGACGTCGTCGATCCGGGCAACACGAACCTGCGAATTCGCAAGGCGGACGCTGCGGCGACGGACAGCGCGCTCGGCATCGACCAGATGCTGAATGCGGTGCTCGCGGGACCGGATGGTCAGGTGCTGATCGTGGCGCAGAACGGCCGGCTGTACCGCGGGACGCCGCAGGATCCGAAATTGCTGTATCTGCCGCCGATTCTCGACCCGTACGCGCAGCCGGCGCAGGTGCTGGCGGCCGCGGGAACGCCGACAGATGCGACGATGGTGGGTGAAAATGGATTGATTCGGCGGCTTTTCGGTAGCACGGTCAACCAGGAGCAAGGCGTGCTGGCGGTCACGCTCCACGCGGTGTGCCAGGGACCGATGGGCCGCGTGGCCGTGGGCAACGGCGGCGGCATCGAGGCGAACCGCAGCGGCGTGTGGGAGAAGGTCAGCGGCGCGAGCCTGGGCGGCCCGACACTGCGCGCCGTGGCCTGCACGCCGACGGGCGCAGTGGCGGTCGGCAATGGCGGTCTGATCGTCGACATCGACCTGACCGGCAACGCGCCGAAGTCCAGCAACACGTTGCAAAGCACGGCAGATCTGTACGCAATTGCCGCAGACAGTAGCGGCACGCTGTGGATCGGCGGCGACGCACCGGCGGGCGATGGGCCGGTGCTGCTGCAGCGTTCGGGCTCGGCTGGCTGGCAAAGCGGTTGGCCGGCGGGAACGGTGACACCGGCGTTCCAGCCGCTGCGCCAGATCCTGGCGCTGCAGGACGGCGCGCTGCTGCTGATCGACCGCGAAGGCGGGGTGCATCGCATGGATGCCGCTGGTATCACGAACGAAAGTCCAGAGCGGCTGGACCTGCGGCCGCGGGCCGGCGCTCTGCTGCCGGACGGATCGACGGTGCTGGTGGGTCAGCCGGGGCTGTGGCTCGGGCCGTTCTTGACGATTCCGGCGATCAACAAGCCCGGCATGGGGCTGAATCCCATGCCGATGTGGGTGGAATGGTCGGTGGCGCCGGGTCCGCAACCGTCCTGCACGTTGGTGCACCTCGACGGCAACAACTTTCCCTTCTGGTGGCTGTACGTCGCACCGGACACGACGTCTCTGCAATTGCCTGATTTTGCAAGCCTCAAGGGCATCCAGGTCTTCCCTGTCAGCACGCAGATCAGCTATGTGGCGACGGTGAATCGCATCTACATCCCGGGGCTATCGATCAACGGCTTTGCCACGATGGACCTTGAGTTTGGCGCACGCCGTTCCTGGGCGACCAACGCCACACAGTTCCAGAACTAGGACAAACACGCATGCCGACACGCCTTCTTTCCGAGCGGGATGCTCGCGCGCTGAGCGCCGCCTTGGAGCACTGCGCCCTGTTCGGCCGCGACGACCGCGTCGCCGTCACGCTGCGCGGTCGCGACCGCGTCAAGCTGCTGCACGCCATGACGACCCAGGAGGTCAAGGCGTTGGCCGCCTGGTCGGTGCGGCCAGCCGCGCTGTGCGATGCCCAAGGCGTCATGCAGGCTGCGTTTTGCGTGATCCTGGAGCCGGAGCGCGTCGTGCTGTGGACGGATCGCCCCCGAGGCGAACTGCTGGCCACGACTTTGGATCGCTACGTCATTGCCGACGACGTCGAAGTCGCGCTGGACGAGGATCTGGCACTGGTCGCACTCGTCGGGCCGGAAGCGCAGCCGGCGCTGCAAGGTCTGCCGGTGCCAGTGCCGCAAGCCGGTCTGGCAAGTCAGGTGGAGATCGCGAATCGAAACGTAGTGTTGTGGCAGCAGATGACAGGCGGGCGCGAAGGGGCCCCACATGGCGCGGGCGTGGCGGAATGGCTGCTTTCCCTGCGCCGCGACGATCTGGGCGATGTCGTGACCGCATTGGTCGCCCAAGGAGCGGCGATCGGCTGCCACGCTGCTGCAGACGCGCTGCGCATCCTGGCTGGCGTGCCGTTGCTCGGCCTGGACATCGACGACGGCAGCACGCCGCTCGAAGCCGGCCTGGCCGCGGCGATCAGCTATCGAAAAGGCTGTTATCTCGGGCAGGAAGCGATCGCGATGATGACCTACCGCGGTCAGATGCGGCGCCACTTGTGCTGGGTGGACGTGTCTGGCGATACGCGCCCGGACGCGGGCTGGGCGCTGCGAACGCCCGATGGAAAACGCGGTGGCCGCATGGGCACTTCCGTCGTCCTGCCGGGTGGCCGGTGCCTCGGCCTTGCCATGGTGCCGCGCAAGGCCTATGTCGTGGGCGGCGAACTCGTGGCGACCTCGGAGGGCGGCGAGTCCGCCAGCGTGCGCATCGTTGGCACCACGGCCGCGGGCGCCTTGGGCGGCGACAGCGCCACAACAGGTTCTGGAGCGGAACCGGCATGATCATCGGCCTAACAGGACGCAATGCGGGCGGCAAGGGCACGGTCGCCGCGTTTCTCCAAGAAAACGGTTTCGCCTACACGTCATTGTCCGACGCGATCCGCAGGCATTTGGCGCAGCTTGGTCTGGAGCCGACACGAGACCAGATGATCGCGACCGGTCGGCAACTGCGGCAGGAGGGCGGCCCCGGGGTGCTTGCCGCAAAAACCCTGGAAACGATAGCGCATGGCGCGGATTGCATTGTCGACTCGGTGCGCAACCCTGCGGAAGTGGCCGAGCTGAGAAAACGACCCGATTTCATACTATTGGACGTGCAGGCTGGCGAGCGCACGCGCTACCAGCGTCTGCGCGAGCGGGCGCGGGCCGGCGACGCCGTCACGTTCGAGGAATTCCAGCGTCAAGAACTGGCCGAATTGCAGAGTGGCGACACGGCGGCCCAGCAACTGCTGGCGACTGCGGATCTCGCCGATATCGTCGTGCCGAATGACGGTGGAATCGGAGATTTGCACGTGTTTCTGGAGGATCTGCTGATCCGGTTGCGCAAGCGCTTTGGCTAGGAGCCTGTCGGAGATTCGGTATGGCGTTGCGTAACTACTTGAAAACAGATACGTAGATTCACCGCGACAGGCTCCTTGGGGAAGCCGCGGCTGCGGATCCCCATTCGCATGAAAAACCATGAGTTACTTCGTAGTTTTCGCGTCGGGATCAAGCCGCGGATCTTTCGGCCCTTCCACCTTCTGCGTTTCGACGCCGTGGGCGTCCAGGTAGCTCAGACCGTTCGCGCCGCCGTAGCCGCCGTCGACGATGATGACGCGGGCGATTCCCGAGTGATGGATGAGTTTTGCGCACATGAGGCACGGCTCGCCAGTGACGATGAGCCAGGCGCCCTCGGTGGCGACGCCGCTGGCGGCGGCGTTGCAGATGACATTCATTTCAGCGTGATGACAGCCAATTTCGGTTCTCTCGCCGCTCGGATTGTGCATGGTGTCGCGCAAGCAGACGTCGCCGCCGCAGAGCTCGCCGCCGCCGCGCGGGCCGCCGTTGTAGCCGTCCATCAAGATGACGTTGCGCTTTGGGTTGAGCAGCAAGGCCCCGAACTTTCTGCGTGGGCAGTTGGATGCCTTGGAGAGGGCGAGACATTGCTCGATGCGGATTCGGAGGTGTTTTTCTTTCATCTCACAACCTATAAAGCCGCGCGTACTTCGCCTCGGCGTAGGCGATGAAATGCGCGGGGTTCAGCGTCTCACCCGTCGCACGCACCGCGAGATCGTCCGTCAGGAACAGCGAGCCATGCCGGTGGATGTTCTCGCGCAGCCAATGGAGCAAAGGTTGCGGATCACCTGCCGCAAGCGCCGGCTCGGCCGAGGGATCGTCGTGGCGCGCCTTGCGCATGAACTGCGCCGCATACAGCGCACCCAGCGTGTAGGAGGGGAAATAGCCGAACATGCCGCCCGACCAGTGCACGTCCTGCATCAGCCCGAGTGCGTCATCCGGCGGCGTGATTCCCAGGTATTCTAGCATCTTGGAATTCCATAGGGCCGGAAGATCGGCGACCTGGACCTTGCCCGAGAAGAGATCGCGCTCGATTTCGTAGCGCAGGATGACGTGCAGCGGATAGGTCAGCTCGTCGGCCTCGACACGGATGAAATTGCTGAAATCCACGAGATTGAGGCCAAAGACGAAGTCGTCGAGCGACACTGCCGCCAGAAACCGGTACGCCGCCTGCAGGTGCGGATAGTGGAACTGCCAGAAGGGCTTGTTCTGCCCGATCTGCTTTTCCCACAACAACGACTGACTTTCGTGGATGCCCATCGACCGCGCGCGCGACACGGGCTGGTCGCCCAACTGTGCCGGCCGGCCTTGTTCGTAGAGGGCGTGACCAGTCTCGTGGATCATGCCGGTCAGCGAACCAACGAAGGAATCCTCGTTGTAGCGCGTGGTGATGCGCACGTCCGTCGGCCCCGCGCCGCCGCAAAACGGATGCACGCTCGTGTCGAGACGACCGTGTTCGAAGTCGTAGCCCATCGCACGCACGATGCGCTCGCCGACATCGCGCTGCTGCGCCGCTGGCACGTGCGCCGACAACCACGAGACATCACAGGGCACCTTCGCTGCCTTGATGCGCTTGAGGAACGGAATCAGGAACGCTTTCAAGCGATCGAAGATGGGGTCGAGACGCGCCATCGTCATGTCAGGTTCGAACTCGTCGAGCAGCACGTCGTAGGCCGGCCTGCTGGGATCGACCGCCGCGGCGCGCTGCTTGGCCAACACCACGAGGTGTTCGAGATCCGGCTGGAACAGTGAGAAGTCCTTGGCTTTGCGCGCTTTGACCCAAACTTCGTGGGCGCGCACGGTCGATTGCCCCCACTCCCGAACGAGATCCGCGGGAATGCGCGACGCCCGCCGTTGATCGCGTTGTGCTTCGCGGATGTTGGCGCGCTGCACCTGATCGAGCGACGAATCCGCAGACAATTCATTCAGCAGCGCGGCAAACTGCTGGTCCACCTGACGCTCGTGGGCGAGCACGGACAGGGTCGCGATCTGCCGGCCGCGCGCTTGGGCGGCACCGGAGGGCATGACGATTTCCTGGTCCCACTGCAGGATGCCCAGGGCTTCTTCGATGGATGTGAGGTCGCTGAGGCGTTGGGCAGCATTGGCGTAGCTCGAGGTCATGGCATCTCCCGGCCGCGTCGCGGCGCAAAGACTGTAGCGGAGTGCGCGGCGCGGCGGTAGAGGGCCGCGCGCACAAGATCCCACGATGCTGCCGCTGATTAGCGAAGCTGCGCTGCGCGCACGCTTGCGGCATCGCTACCTTGACCAATGAAGCCATCCGCACAGTTCGTTCAGGTCGGCGCCACCGCCGGCGTCAGGGGGATCTGCCATGTCGCTGCCTCGTCGCGATGATCTATTCGTGTTCCTTGGTTCCTGGGTGCCGGAACTTTGGCTGATGCTCGGACTGTCAGGCTGCGGCGGCGAGAGCGCGCAGCCCACGCTGTCCTACGCACCCGGAGTCACCACGCACGCGGACACGCTGCAAGTGACCGACCTGACGGTGGCGCCGCTCGATGCCTCTGACACGAGCGATGTTCATGCGCCACCCATCGTCCACGACGCGAAATCCAACCCGCCCGATGCCGAGCCGGTCTTGGCCGATGCGCCCCCTACGCTTGCTGATGTGCCGGCACTGCCTGACGTGATCGCGCCACCGCCGCCGGACGCACAGGATGTTGGCGTCGCAGCCGACGAACCGGCGGCCGCCGTTGCAGATGTCGCCGCAGAGCTGGCGGTCGCTGTGGCTACCGACATTGCACCGGAACTGCCAGTTGCGCCGCCGGGAGGCCATGCCGTTTGCGACCCCTGCAGTGCCAGCGTGGCATGTTCGGGACTCGGGACCGGAGCGGCTTGCGTCGGCATGGGCAAACCGCTCGGCGCCACGGGCTTTTTCTGCGCCGTCGCCTGCTCGCCGCAGGGCTGTCCGAGCGGCTACACGTGCGCGCCCACGGCAAGCGCCGAAGGCAATTCCGCCTCGTGGTGTCTGCCGACGTCTGCACCCTGTTCGTGCAGCGCTGCGGCGATCGCGGCAAAGTGGACCACCAAGTGCTTCAAACCGCTGTTCGACTCCGACGGCGGTGTGATCGGCCAGTGCGGGGGCGTCTGGTCGTGCAAGACATCTGGCGATCCATGCAGCGCCGAGTTGCCGACCAGCGAGGTGTGTGACGGCAAGGACAACGACTGTGACGGGCTGACGGACGAACAGGATGCCGGCTCGGCCCTTTGTGACGACGGCGATCCGTGCACCACCGGTGATGCTTGCGTGGTCGGCAAGTGCGTACCCGGCCCGGACACTTGCGGCTGCAAAGCGGATGCCGAGTGCCTGCCCGGCGCGAACCTGTGCCTCGGCACAGCGTTTTGCGACAAGGCGCAGCAGCCTGCGGTGTGCGGGTACAAAGCGGGCAGCGCCGTGGTGTGCCCACCCTCGATCTCCGCGGCATGCGGGGCGAATGTGTGCGAAGCGGCAAGCGGCTTGTGCAAGCTGGCGCCCAAGAACGAGGGAGGCACGTGCAATGCCGACGGCAGCGTGTGCACGCCCCTGGATCACTGCGTCCTCGGCGCGTGCGAGCCAGGTGCCCAGCTCGATTGCGAAGACAGCAACGTCTGCACGACGGACAGTTGCGACGGCGCGCTCGGCTGCGTGCACGCGCCCAACACCTCGCCTTGCGACGCCGACGGCAGCGTGTGCACCGCCCAAGACCACTGCGCGAGCGGCAAGTGCCTGCCCGGCACCCAATTGTCGTGCGATGACGGCAATGTCTGCACCACGGACAGTTGCGACGCCGCGCTCGGCTGCGTGCACGCGCCCAACACCTCGCCTTGCGAC
>Ga0172370_10007724_pt1 | contig 13117 bp, 8 predicted proteins | sample LakKiv5m_FD_114538 | JGI IMG/M metagenome (GOLD analysis project Ga0172370, IMG submission 114538) | Freshwater microbial communities from Kabuno Bay, South-Kivu, Congo - kab_022012_11.5m | ecosystem: Environmental > Aquatic > Freshwater > Lake | place: Democratic Republic of the Congo...
AATACGTTAAAGAGGAAGCGAGATATGTGGAAGAATACTTTAAAAATTCAGAAGTGGCTAACCGAAATGTACACACATTTGTTCCTCAGAATGGTTTGCCGGGTCCTTATTCTGTAATGCTTACAGATAAAATCAGGCTGATAGCAATTGATACGCAATGGTGGCTTCAAAGCCAGTTTTTTCATAAAACACCTAAGCCCGAAGGATTGAACAGAAAACTAACCACTGCAAAATTTTATAATGAATTAGACAGTTTGCTTAAAATGGCAACAAATAATAATGAGAAAGTAATTATAGCCATGCATCATCCGATGTATGACAACGGGCATCACTCAAACAGGCTGGAACCCTTACGTTCACTAACCAATTACACGCCTTTGCAATTTTTCGGATTGCTCGGACTGAACAGGCTGTTGGTTCAGGATCTGCCGCAACCCCGTTATTATAAAATGAGAAAGAAACTGCTTGCTGTTTTTAATAAGTATGAACACTTGGTTATTGCTGCCGGGCACGATCATACCCTGCAATTTTTTGAAGACAAAAAAAACAATTATATCGTAAGCGGATCGGGAAGCAAGAGAACACGCATTACAAAGAACCGTTATAAAGCACTATTTATGAATGATGCAGATAATGGTTTTTTCAGGGTTGATTTTTTCAGTGACAATACCGTAAAAGCGAAAATATTCGGAACCAAATCCCGGGGAACTGTTTATGAATTGCCTTTGAAGTAATAATCCAAGTTTTATGTGACTAAAATGAGTGAGGATAAGTTTGTAATTCACTTATTTTTGTTAAAAAGATTTCGTCAAAATGCTTGACTTTGGATAAATTTTCGTAACTTTTGGGCGTAAAATCTAAAGCCTATGAAAATTTTTACAAAGATTTCCGTTTCCTTTTTCATATTGTCAGCCACGCTCAGCGCGGCTTTGGCAAATCCAACTATTTTTGAAAAAGGTGATATTCTTGTTCTGGCAGTGAATGCCGATAATGGTCTTATTTCCGGAATTGCGGGTGAAGACGAGCTGAGCCTGGTATGTTTTAAAGACATCACCAGCGGAACCGTTTTTGAACTAACCGATAACGGATGGGAAAGACAAAATGCTCATTCATGGGGTGACAGTGAGGGTATAATCCGTATTACAAGAACAGGTGCTGATATTCCAGCAGGAACAGTGATTACTTTCCGTTTTTCTTCCGGGAATTCTTCAGCGATTTCACCTGATAATTCATGGCAGTTTAATAATGTAAGCGGAAACTCATTTTTTGACATTAACAACGGTGGCGACCAGGTTTTCTTTTTGCAGGGAGGTTCATGGACAAATCCAACGGGTGTAAACAATGCAAATTACAGTAACGGGAAAGTAATAGCTTCCTTTAATTCAGCATCGGGATGGCAGGCAGACGGTACATCCAATCAATCCAATCTTTATCCCGGAACAGATTGTTTCAGTTTTGCGGGAGCAGTTTCAGATTATCTTAAATATACAGGTTCGCTCACACCCGCAACTCAAAAAGTATGGATTGAAAGAGTGAACAACAGCCTTAACTGGAGCGCATTTCCGGGGAGTATGGAATTCGCTGCATCCATGCCCAATTATTCATCAGGACAAAATATTGAGAAATTGCCCGGATCTTTTACTGCCGGAAAATGGAAAGGTGAAAACAGCCGCGATTGGTTTGAATGTGCCAACTGGGATGATTTCTCAGTGCCTTCACAAAGCACCAATGTTACGATAGGTGCGGATGCGGTTAACCCGCTTGAAATATCTTCAGGAAACGCTTCGTGCGCCAACTTAGAGATTGAAGGAGGAAACATAGAGATGACAGGCAGTTCCGCATCGCTTAATATTTCAGGAAACCTCAGCATTTCAGGTAACGGAACATTAAGCATGGAAGAAAATCAACTTAATCTTTCAGGCAATTTTCTGAATTATTCGTCCTCCAGTTTTATTGCAGGGAACGGAACGGTGCATATCAACGGAGCCGACCATGTGATAGGAGGGGGCAACGAAACTGTTTTTCATAACCTGCATCTTAACGGTGGAAAAACTTCGCTTTACAACAACATAAAAATACTGAACAACATTACCATTCAGAATGCAATCCTGACCTTAAACACCATGACCTTGTTTGTTGAAAATCCTTTGAGCAATGCCATTACCACATTGCAGAACGGGCACATCATCAGCGAAACTTTCCCGGGTTCATACAGTGTTATTGACTGGAACATCGGCAACCATACCGGCAGTTATGTTATCCCGTTCGGGACCAATGAAACACCTTCAGTTGACATGACTTTTAAATACAACATCAACAGCCTGGGAACAGGAGGAACGATGGGCAGAGTTCAGTTTGTTACTTATCCTACCAATCCGCAGAATGTTCCGTTTCCTTCAGGTGTTACGCAACTGACCAACGCTGCCGGCAAGGAAACCTATCACCGCGCTGTTGACCGTTTCTGGATGATCAACAATAATTTTGAAAATATAACATTCAGCACTTACCCGAAAATAGAATACGTTTTCAAATACAGCAATGCAGATTATACCAGCGTTCTGAATCATATTAATAAAGACCAGTTGATTGTGAGAGGATATAATCCTGACACGCAGCAGTGGACAGATTGGTTCTCAAGCCCTGCGTTTGCGCAGCCTACTAACAATACCCTTTCAGTTATATTAGGTAATGTTGAAGACTATCACGGAGTGTGGACTTTGATGGACGACAGCAATCCGCTGCCGATTGAACTGATCAGTTTCAGCGCTACCTGTAATAATAACAATACAGAAATAAAATGGACAACGGCATCTGAAACCAATAATAACTTTTTCACTGTAGAGCGAAGCACAGATGCCAATTCGTTTGAAACCGTAAGAATAATTCCCGGCTCCAACAACAGCAATTACATTATCAGTTACAATACAATTGATGATAGCCAGCCGCTTTCCAACATCGTTTATTACAGGCTGAAACAAACGGATTATGACGGCTCATCAAAATATTCAGAAGTGGTTTCCATAAGCTGCGGTGATGTGCAGGATGAACTGAGTATTTCTTTTGCAAACACAGATGAGCAGGGCAACATTAGCATAGCGGTAAACGCGCCCAGCGAAGGTGATTATAACATCAGCATCATGGATGCAGCGGGTAAACTGTTATTGAATGAAACAGCCGGTTTCGGGAAAGGATATAATTCACTTTCTCTTCAAGCACCTTTTGCAGCAGGCATTTATTTTGTCAGCATCAGCAATGAGTTTGACAGGGTGAGCAGGAAGATGATGATGAGGTAGAAACACATTTTTCCAAATAATAAAAAAACAGCTCCGGGAACGGGGCTGTTTTTATGATAAACAGATTTGTAAAACCAAAACTATCGTTTGAAAACGTGGAGTAACGGAAACATTTTGTTTATTTGTGCTATGTTAAACCGCATCACCATTTGTTTTATTTTATTTGTTACCACTTGGGTTTCTTACAATCTGCATTGGGTTGATAAGTATTATGCCTCCGCAATTCAATGGAATGATGCAACCGGATATTATGCTTATCTGCCTGCAACTTTTATTTATCATGATCTGAATTTTTCTTATCATGATTCAATTATTAAGAAGCATTACAACCCTAAAAGATACTATGATTACAGGATAAATTATAATGGCATAATAATCAATAAATATTATGCGGGGACAGCACTTGCCGTATTTCCTTTTTTTCTTGTCGGTCATATTTATGCAAAACTTGCAGACTATCCTGCTGATGGTTTCTCTAAACCATACTTCATTTCAATTAATATTGCTTCCATTGTATTTCTTTTAATCGGATTATTGTACGTTCGGAAAATTCTGAAAGAATATAAGACTTCTGAAAAAGTCACCTCTGCAATCCTTTTAGTGTTGCTATTTGGTACAAACCTTTTTTACTATGCTTCAGCCGAACCATGCCTGTCTCATGTATATTCTTTTGCTTTTATCAGCGCATTTTTTTACCATGCGAAGAAGTTTTTTTCATCATCTGACAGGAAGGATATACTGATTTGTAGTTTCTGTTTAGGTTTCATAGTATTGATAAGACCTGTGAATGGCATCATTATTTTTTCGCTGCCTTTTATAGCGGGAAATCTGAATAATCTGAAAAACGCCTTTAATTGGTTAATCCGAAACAAATTGATGTTAATTATTTCAGTCCTGATTATTTTTTCAATAGTCAGTGTTCAACTCATAATTTATAAGATACAATGCGGTTCTTTTTTTGTTTATTCTTATAAACATGAGGGATTCAACTGGACAAATCCGCAAATAATTAATTTTTTGTTCAGTTATAAAAAAGGATTCTTTCTTTACACGCCTGTTGCATTACTTTCATTACCCGGATTTATCTATTTATGGAAAAAAGACAGGTTCGTATTTTTTAGTTTATCCGCTTTCCTTTTCTTTTTGATATATGTTCTTTCATCATGGTGGAACTGGTGGTATGGCGGCAGTTTCAGTTCAAGAGTGCTAATTGATTTTTATGTTTTTTTATCACTTCTTTTCCTTTTCTCCTATCTTTTAGTAGAAAATAAAATAAATAACAAACTGATAATAGGTGTTTGTTTTTTACTGATAATAGTTTGTGTAATTCAGACTTACCAGTATCGTTATAATATTATTATCAATGACGGAATGACAAAAGAACATTATTGGGAAGTGTTTTTAAGAGTGGATCAATTATAAGATTGTTTGCAAAGTGAGTAAAAATAAATTATTAAGTACTGTAATTATCTTATTGTTGAGCATTGCAATATTCTCATATATAGCAACCAAAGCAACTGTGTCTTCCTTCACAATTGATGAAAGTTATACTTACCTTCATTATGTTCATCATAGTTTTATGGATATCTTATCACATAAAAATCCCTATACAAACAACCATCTCTTAAATTCTTTAATGATGAAATATTCAGAGAAGGCATTGGGAACTTCAGAAATATCATTAAGGCTACCCAACTTAATTATGTTCCTGGTTTTTCTCATCTATACATTTTTATTATTCAAGAAAAGTAACCGGATTTTAGGTCTATCCATATTTGTTTTAATGATTACAAATACATGTCTGATTGACTTTTTTGGATTAGCAAGAGGGTATGGATTGTCAATTGGTTTTATGGTTATGAGTTTATTTCATTTAATTCAATCATTTAGTGGTAATAAAAATAAACACCTGGTACTTTTTAATATGAGTGCCTTACTTTCAATATTGAGCAATTTCACATTATTAGATTTTTATGTAGCGTCACTATTTGTTTTTAATCTTGTCAGCTTTTTAGATTGCAGGTTTACAACAAAAGAGAAATTTGTTTTTTATAAAATAAATAGCACAAATATTATACTGTTCCTGATTTTATTATTAGTTTTATATGAACCCGTTAGAAGGGTGATAAGATGGAATTCGTTTGATTTTGGCGGTAAAGAAGGATTCATGAGTGATACTGTAGCTTCTCTTCTTTATAAGACTTTTGGCGTTGTTTGGCTAACCTCTAATGAAATATTATTTCTGAAAGCAGCAGTCTTATTAATTGTTTTAGTTCCATTTTTTATTATGATAAGAAAATTATATTCTACCCCAAGAGTGTTCTTACAGTATAAGGAATTAATCATTACTAATTTAATATTACTCAGTATTTCAATGGAGATAATAATGCAGCATTATTTTTTTAAAACAGATTACATAACCGGTCGTTTTGCATTGTTTTTATTTCCTCTTTTCATCATAAATTTTGGTTTTTTTCTGGAGTATATACTCCATACAGTACATTATCAAAAAACAGTACTCAGTGTTGCAATTATCCTGGCAATACTATCAACTTCACTTTTTTATAAGAATGTAAATCTGTATTCCTGTGCAGAATGGGGTTTTGATATGGAAACAAAAAATGTGGTTAAAGTATTAATTGAAGAACAAAAAAACAGTAAATCAAATAATATAAAATTAGGGGTTAACTGGCTATTTGAACCTACCATTAATTTTTATAAACAGAGTTGGAACCTGAATTGGCTATTTCCTGTTGACAGGAGAGGGGTGAAATTAAGTGATGATTATTTTTATATCTTTAAATCAGACTTAGAGCAATTAAGTCCGGAAAAATATAAAATAATTTTTACTTCGGATAGAGCAGAAACGCTACTAATTAGAAATGAAAAAAAAGAGGAGATGAATAAATAAATCAGATGATGAAGCTTAATCTAAAAGTTTTAGATATGAACGTATATCCCAATCGCCACCATAAAAACAACCGTCATAATAGTATGTCATATCAAAGTTTAGGTAGCAGCAAAAAGCTACAAAAGCAAAAACTGCTGCTCTTTGATATTTTGTTTTTAATGACGAAAAAACAAAAGCAAGTGGAATTGATAGCAAGGGATAATATTCAATAAATGGACGAGAACCATAAGAGCATCCGAAAGTCCAGTCATGCCAGCTTGCAAACAAGTAACTTATAATAATGAAGATAATTGTAATTGGAATTCCATACTCCATTCTTTTTTTTGCCATATAAAAAGCTCCAACAATAGACAGCAAAATAAGAGGAGAATAAAGAAACAATCCGTTGTTTGTACTGAACCATAACCTCAATAGTTTAGGATTATTCCAATTAGAAAATCCTTCATTACCATAGCTGTAATAAAATGGAGTTCCGCTTAAGTTATACCAATAAACAAATTGAGGTAAAAAGGTGATAATTATAACAAAGAAGGATAGAATTAAATGAAGCCTGTTTTTGATAAACAAAGAATCCTTGATTATAAAATCATTGAAATTTTTATAGTTGTTAAACAATGGAAAGAGTGCAAGCAAAAGATTTGTAGGGCGGATTAAAACAGCCAGAGATATCAGAAATGAAATAATAAATAAATTCAATAATGTTCGCTGGAGTTTAAATCTGTTGTTGAAATACATAATTGCAGCACAAAGAAAAAAACTGTAAACATGAGACATGCCTGAAGCATCTATAGTATAATAGTAGAGATTGGTGCATAAAAAAATACTTATAGATGTGAGGAAAGATATGACAGGGCTAAAGTGAAGTAGCAGAAAATTGCATAAAAACCATAATCCGATACAGCCATAAAAAACTGCTGCGAACATTATTCCGTATTGATACAATAAGGAAAAGCCATCAGGATTTTTATTTAAAAATTTTGCAGTTGCATGAGATGCAATAAAAAATGGAAACTGCATAATAGCAACACCGCAGGTATATTTATTAAACAATTTATTGTTTGATGTGTCAATTGTGAAACCATTTCCCATGCGTTCAGTAATATTTTCCGGAAATTTGTTTACGTCATTTCCGTAAATAAAAGTAAGCGGCAGATAAACATAATAACCCGCGGCATCAGCCCAGATTACACTCTTATAACTATCTGGTCTGCTTCTGCTGTGTTTATTTAAAGTGAGAAATATTGAAACAGGAAGTATAAAAAACAAAATGCTGTTGCATAAATGTTTTTTTATAAAATTCATTTGTTTGCCTTGCTTTAATGCTTTATCAGCACTTTCCTTTGAAAATGAAAATCACCTGAACTAAAATGCAGAATATATAATCCTGATAAAATGTCATTGACTATAAACTCAAAATTTTTATTGAATTCGTTCTTTTCAATCTTTTTCTGCAAAATCTGCCTGCCCGTGAGGTCGCACAGTGAAACAATTATCTGATTTTTTAATTCGTTATTACTTATATCTGCAAAAACAGTAATTTTTTCTGTTGCAGGATTGGGATAAACATTAATTAAAATATTTGTTTGTTGATTTTCTTCAACACCAATCACAACATTGCCTGTAGAGAAGCCTTGGTCATCAGACTTAAAAATATAAATATCTTTTGTGCCATTTCCATAACTCATTGTAGAGCCGGCAAGAATAAATCCACCCTCTGATGTTGTCTGCATTGAATTTGATACTTCATCCTTAGAACCACCATAAGTTTTACCCCACTGAACTCCACCACCTGAATCAAATTTAACTAACCGGTAATCTAATGCACCTGCACCTAAACCAGCAACATAACCTGCATAGGCAAAACCACCATCCTGGGTTTCTCTAACAACAAGAGGATATTCATCTGCATCTGGTCCTGCTATATAGGTAGCAAAACTTTCACTCCCTGAATTGCTGAGCTTAATTAAAGCTGCATAAACTTTTCCATTCTGGTAATTCTCAGCGTATCCGCAAAAAACAATTCCGTTATCAGAAGTATTGTCTGCAAAAGTTCCCGTTTCATCATTGTTAGAGCCATAAGTTTTTGACCATAATGAATCTCCATTTACATCTGTTTTTAAAATATAAAGGTCTTTGCCACCCGCTCCATAACTAGTAGTATAACCAACCAAAACATACCCTCCATCATTTGTTTGTCTCACACAATTTGCCCTTTCCTGTCCTGTGCCTCCATAAGTCTTTGTCCATGCGGTATCACCATTTGCATCTGTTTTTATCAGGTACATCTGTTCTGCTTTCCCAAAACTGTAGGTTGTTCCTCCGATTATAAAACCATTGTCGTTTGTTTCTTCAACATGATATCCAAAGTCCCAGTCAGAGCCACCATAAGTTTTGGTCCACAAAGTATCACCGTTCATATCAGTTTTCATCAGGTAAACATCATAGCCGCCAAAGCCTCCGGCATCAGTAAGTCCGGCAACAATAAAACCACCGTCTGATGTTTGCTGAACAGAATATCCAGCCTGGAGATTATTTCCTCCCGGAAATTTAAACCATTGTATAGCGCCAAGGCTGTCCAGTCTCAGCAGAAAAACATCAGAATTTCCTGATGGATAGCTTCCGCTTGTTCCGGCTACAATATAACCACCATCTGTAGTTTGCCAGATGGAACGGGCTTCATCATAACCGCTTCCACCGTAGATAATTTCAAAAGTAATCGGTTGACTGAAGCCCTGAAAAAACGGGAACAACAACAAAATAAAACCCATTTTCTTCATATCACAGCCCTCCTTACTTTAATTAATTTTTCCAGCAACCCTTCTAATTTATCCAATGCCAGCATATTCGCGCCATCAGATTTTGCTATGGCTGGGTTGGGATGTGTTTCAATAAAAATGCCGTCTGCTCCGGCTGCAATGCCTGCTTTGGCAATGGTTTCTATCAGTTGCGGTTTGCCGCCCGTAATTCCTGTATCCTGGTTGGGCTGTTGCAGCGAGTGGGTAACATCGAGCACTACGGGGACGCCAAAACTTTTCATTTCGGGTATTCCGCGGAAATCAATAATTAAATCCTGGTAACCGAAAGTGGTTCCGCGTTCGGTAAGGAGCACTTTGTTGTTACCACTTTGTTTTATTTTGTCCACTGCAAATTTCATGGCTTGAGGTGAAAGAAACTGTCCTTTTTTGATATTGACAAATTTACCTGTTTTTGCTGCAGCTACCAAAAGCTCTGTTTGCCTGCAAAGGAAAGCGGGTATCTGTAATACATCCACATAGTTTGCCGCAAATGCCGCTTCCTGCTCGTTATGAATATCTGTAAGCGTTGGGATTGAAAATAACTTCCCTGTTTCTTCAATAATGGTCAGTGCTGCCGCATCGCCAATGCCGGTAAATGAATCCAAGCGTGAGCGGTTGGCTTTTTTGTAAGAAGCTTTGAAAATAAAAGGGATTTTCAAACGCTCTGTTATTTCTTTTACTTTTCCTGCCACTTCTTCCACAAGCGCTTTGCTTTCTACCACGCAGGGACCGGCAATAAGGAAGAAATTATTTTCTTCTGAGTGTTTTATGTTGGGGATTTGTGAGATCATGGTTTTATTTCTCGCAGAGGCGCAGAGTGCGCAGAGATTTGTTAAATATTAATTTTCTTTCCATAAAAACTTTGCGTTCTCTGCGTCTCTGCGTGACAATTAAAAATATCCAATTAAATTGATATACGCCCCAACGCCATTAGCAGCGCCTGTAATAATAAATCCTTCGAGGTTATTGGTTCCTAAATTTATTTTTATCGCTTTCCCGAATTGTTTTGATAGCCCAAGCCCGATATTATAAGTTCCGTAACCGCCCCATGCAAACCTTGTATTGATGTTGAAGTTGTTCTTAAATTTATGTTCTGTTCCCACATATATATAAGGCGAATAATTTGCTGCCATGCGGTAAGCAAAACCCGCGTTGATGTTGAGATATGTTTTTGCCTTATACGTATATCCCAGGTGCAGCATGGCGGGCAGGGGAGTGTAATAATCAATTTTTTCGGTGATGAAACCTAAATCTGTTTTTATGGAATCCACGTTCAGGTCATTTGCCAATGAATCTCTTGTCTCGAAAAGGTTTTCAATACTGATGCCTTCAAAGTGTATGGCTGTATCGTTGTGAATACTTTGTGCGTTCTGCTTCCAGGTAATAAATCCGAAATCGGAAAGTTCAAAGCGGATAACACTCTTCATTTTTTCTATGCCGAAAAAAAAGTCAAGTGCGCCTCCTGTGCCTTTCAGGTCGAAGAATTTTTTGTTTGAATTGTCTGAGTTGCGTAATTCCATTGCCATGTCCAGGTCAATATATTGTCCGTCAGCATCCGTAAAAAGTTCTCCTTTGCTCAAAAATACATTGATGTTCTTTTCACCTTTGAGGAAAGATAATGCCGCGCCCAGTCTTACTTTTGAATTGCCTTTGTCAAATAAGCCGCTGATGCCTGCCTGCAGTTGTTCGTATTTGAGATAATTAAAACGGCTTTCCCCTAATGAGGCTGTTTGTCCTGCAAACTGTTTATTGCCTCCGAAATAGGTTTTAAATAAATCGCCCTGAAATTTTGCGTCAGCATGCACCCTGTTACGAACTGATACAAACCAGCTCAAAGTTTTTTGTGAAGCAGAATCAGGGTTGTGTACATACCATAATCCATAGTTTAAATCAAAGCCTAAACGGTTTTTGTCTTTTGTTTTTTTAAATACTTTTTCTTTTAAATCATCGTCAATAAAATCACCGCGATAGAAATGATTAAGGAATTTTATGGTAACGGAACTTGAATTTACACCGTAATCAAAACCTGCGCCCAGCGCTGAACCCGGTTTGTTTTCAGTAAAAACAGGAGAAAAGGTTTGCGCAAATGACGAGGCGCTTATGAATAATAAAGGAAAAAAATATTTCACGCAGAGACGCAAAGGGCGCAGAGTTAAGGTTGGTTGATGGTATAATTAAAATCCCCGATAATTTTGATGTCCATTTTATAGCCGTCATAAATCTTCATAAGCTGGGGAACAAGCGGGGTATCGAAAATAATTTTAATATTTATTTTTCTCGTGTTGTTCAGTTTTTCTCCGGTTGAATTTCCGACAGGGAGAATCAAATTGGAAACGAGACTTTGTACTACTTTAAAATCGGCATCTAAACCCGGAGCGGCAATCACATTGTCAGCAAGTAACGAATCAAGCAATACATTGTTTTCATCCAATAAATAGAGTTGTGCTTTGGCGCTCAGCGGAAATCCGTTATCAGCAACCAGCCTGAAGTTTCCGCTGTTGATATGTTTCCCTATATCATTGGCATCGGTGCTGAAATCAAGCGTATCGCTGAGCGTAAGATTATCGGCATAAAAGGATAAAGGAACTTCGAGTGCGATGTTGGCGTTGATGTTTTTATCGTAATAAAAGAAATCATTACCCGAAGAAATATTGCCCAAAGGATTTACATTAAAGTCTAATGAATAATAAAGTTTGTCGGGAAGATTTTCAATAAACTCGAGAATGTTGGAATTGTCTTTATCTATCAAATAGGATTTAACAGTGGATGCAACATTTCCTGAATAATGCCAGGGTTCGGAAGCGCGGGTAATATTAACAGGATTGCCAATAATAGCATGAGAAAGATTAACCATATTTCCCGTCTGTGAATTATAACAGGCGAGCTGGTTAATCAATGCCTGAGCGTCTGCGCCAATAGAGTTTTCAAGGTCTAAAGAAAGTGTAACATTCTCTAACCCGATGCTGCCGTCAATGATTTTTTTGAAAGCTGAAAAGTCTGTGCTGTCACTCACATTCAGGCTTTGAGAACCAAAATAACCTCTTGCATATTGCGGAACAATACCGATAAAACTGTTTTTCACGGTAATAAAAGTTTGTCCTGCATTGATGTGTACGCTTTGTCCGGCAGGATCAGTATGTCCGGTAAAAGAAGTAACAAGTGTGTTATTGGATGTTCCGTTTATTCCGCGCAGGTCCAGGTAGTAACCAGCCATATCAAATGATTCTGTAATGGAGGAGTTTGCACCAACTTCGGCAGTGAAGGAGAAAGGAGTGCCGTTGAGTGTGGCAAGAGGGATGGTATAAGTAATGATGACTTTGGTGGTGAGGTTATTGGTTACTTCCACTTCCCCGGTTCCTGAACGGACAAAGGCTTCAACAATTTCAGCGTCTTTAAGGTTATAGCGTGTATTATTATTAATGGGAGGTATGTTCACACCCGGGTTAAGGTCAAGCGCAATGGGCGTGGTGACAGGGTTTGTAATTACAGTGTCCGGAATATTTAAAATCGAATCAACCGGAAGGTCATAGAGCGAGCGGTTATAAACTAATTTCAGCGACTGGTCGGGGTTTGCAACAATAAGCGAATCTTCAACCAGGTTATTAAGTGTAAGCGTTGTTTTAAGCACCGGAGCCAGGACATCAATATTCCATTCTGCGTTGCCTGCGTCCTGCTTGCAGGAAGGCAGCAGGCAGTATGCAGTAAGCAGTAAGAAGAAGTTCAGAAAGGGTTTACGCATTTATTTTTTCCCGTCTTTTTTTTCGACAGGAAGGCAAATGTAGAAAAATTGTCGGATAACGATTAAACAGTTTGTTTTTTTCTGATTACTTTCTTCAGCAGCAGCAGCGAGCCATAAAATACAGCCGTAAATGCCAATATCCCAAGCCAGAGAAAAGGGTTTCTGATGGTTTCGCTGAAATCAATTTTTCCTTTTTTCTGGCAGGTAGCCTGTCCTTTAACGCCTTCCGGAAGATAAGCAACCAAACCTTCGCAGCATTTATTGTTTTCCCACACATAGCCGCCTTCGGGTACGCAGTAGGGTAAATCAAAAAATTCTTTGCCGCATTTCCTTCTGTTGAAATCATCAAGTAAACATTTTGTGCCGTCAGGCAACACTA
>Ga0172370_10007733_pt1 | contig 13107 bp, 12 predicted proteins | sample LakKiv5m_FD_114538 | JGI IMG/M metagenome (GOLD analysis project Ga0172370, IMG submission 114538) | Freshwater microbial communities from Kabuno Bay, South-Kivu, Congo - kab_022012_11.5m | ecosystem: Environmental > Aquatic > Freshwater > Lake | place: Democratic Republic of the Congo...
CGTCGGTCGGCTCGAACAGGCCGGGGAAACGCAAGTTGGCCTCGATCCCGTCGTAGTTCAGATCCACGCCCAGGCCGGGGGTCTCCGGGACGGCGACGAAGCCGCCTTCCATCAGCGGATCGGGCAGCCCCGTCACCAGGCCGGGCCAGAACGGCAGGTCGAGGCCGTGGTGCTCCAGCCCGACGAAGCTGGGGATGGCGGCGGCCGTGTGCAGGTTCGCCATGAACGCGATGGGCGAGCCGGCGAAATGCAGCGCGGTCGGCAGGCCGTACCGCTCGCCGTAGTCGGCGATCCTCTTGGTCTCCAGCATCCCGCCGGAGGTCAGCAGGTCGGGGTGGAGGATGTCCACGCCGCGCGTCTCGATCAGCTCGCGGAAGCCGTCCCACAGATAGAGTTCCTCGCCGGCCGCTGTGGGCACGCCGATGGCATCCGTGACTTCCTTGTGTCCGGCGATATCCCACCACGGCATCGGATCCTCCATCCACGCCAGGCCGTAGGGTTCCAGCGCCTTGCCGAGGCGGATGACCTCCTTGGCGGTCATCGCGCCGTGGCCGAAATGGTCAATGCAAAGCGACGCCTCCCAGCCGACCGCCTGGCGCACCGCGGCGACGATCTCCCGCATCCGTTCGATGCCGGCGTCGGTGACGCGGCTGCCGAACCCTGCGCCGGGCGCGCGCCAGCGTTGCCCCATCGCGAACTCGCCCTGGGCCGGGCTGCCGATCAGGCTGCCGGGGGTCGCCTGCCAGACGGCCGGGCCGATGTCGAACTTGATGAAGGTCAGGCCGAGCGCCTTCCGGCCGAGCACCCGCTCGACGTAGGCCTCCGGGGTCGGCTGCTCCGGGGTCGGCGTATCCGCGTAGATGCGCACCTTGTCCCGGTACTTGCCGCCGAGCAGTTGGTAGCACGGCACGCCGTAGGCCTTACCGACAAGATCCCACAGCGCGATCTCGATGCCGGAGACGCCGCCCCCCTCGCGGCCCCAATTGCCGAAGTGCTTGATCGCGCGGAAGATCATGTCCACGTTGCACGGGTTCTGACCGAGGAGCATACTCTTGAACTGGAGCGCGTTCTCCTTGTGCCCCGCATCGCGCACCTCGCCGATGCCGTAGATCCCCTGGTTGGTGTCAATGCGGAGGATCGGATAGTCGTAGTTCGCGCAAACCACCGCCAGTCGCATATCGGTGATCTTCAGGTCGGATGGTTTGGAGTGCGTGTTGACTGTGTCGAGCGCTTTCTCGACGGCCTGGATTTGTTTGGGCGCCATGTGATTGCCTCAAGAATCGTGTTTCGGTCTCGAGGCTTTAGCCGGTTGCTCTCGTTAACCATGAAACCGGCTGAAGCCTCTATTCCGGATCGCACTGCGGATTACATTTTCAGCTTCTGCATCTGCTGCAACGTCTGCTCATACACCTCGTAATGCTCCCCCTCGGCCTCGTCCGGGTCCACATACTTCAGCCACATCGCCTGATTGGGGAACATGCCGGCCAACTCGCGGCGGCTGGCGGTGATGTTGCCGGTCTCGCTGGCCCAGGCCACTTTGCCCATCTGCAGGAGGATGTAGCGGCCAGCGTATTCCTTGACGATCTGTGCCTTGTGGTCGAGATAATAGAGCGCCTGCTCGGCCATGGTGCGCCGCCAGCTCACGATCGTCGCTTCGGGATCCATCACTTTGGCGAAGAACTGGCCGACCGGAGCTTGCACTTCCGACTGAAACTTGATCTTCTTGAGATCCACCGTGCCGAAGCCGCCCTGGGCCGCCACCAGCAGCGTGTTGCGATCCCGATAGAACGGCGGGGTCAGCCAGTCGGACTGCGGATCGTGGCCCATCAGGTGCGCGGCGCACGCGTCGGTCGCGATCACCTGGTCGCCCGCGATGAGGGTGTTGCAGATGCGCGGGTTCTCACCCTTGCCCCACTCCTCGCCGGCCTGGCACACCAGCCCATCGAGGATGTTGAGCGCCGGGTCGAAGATGCGGCCCAGGTCGGCGAAGGCGTAGGGCATGCGCACCAGGTGATGGTAGTAGCCGCGCGGCCGGCCGGCCGGTTGGAGCGGCATCAGGCCGAACAGGTTCTTCAGGCAGAGGGTGATGCCCGCGAACAGGTGGTTCTTGAGCTTTTGCACCGAGACCATCGCGTCGGCCTCGGCGGTGCACTGCGGGACGGGGTACTTGCGGAACATCCGGCCGCCGCCTGGCGCGTCCACCCAGACGACCGGGTGGGTGTTCCCATCAATGAACGGCACGTCGAACTCGCGCAGCACGGGCATAAGTTGGACGAGGGAATCGGGCGGATCCCCCGGCAGGGGGCGCTCCACACCGACATCCACGACGAACAGCTCGGCATTCGTCCGCTCACGCAGCAAGCGCAGGGTGGCGCGCGCCACCGGGTCGCTGACCAACTGCTGGCGGTGGCCCTCGTGCATCACCACCCGGCCGGCCGCCCAATGATGGTTGAACTTGATGCCGATGCGTCTGGCGGCACACAATTTGCTCCACGAGCGCCGGAGCGGGGCCGTGGCCCGTTTGAGCGCCTGGTAGATTTCCTCGTCGCTGGCGCGATAGTCGCAATGCACAGCGTGGACGCGAAACGCTTTGCTCATACAATCTCCATTTGTTTACGAAGATAGGGAGCGATTGAAATCGCGGCTAAAGGGCGCTGCGGCGCCGGGCGTCCCCCTGCGGGGACGCGGGCCAGGTCGGCGCAGGCCGACATCGCGGCGGGCCGCCCCGTCGCCCCGAATTCATTCGGCGGCCGACCAAGTCAAATACGGTTGTATTCGTTCCCACTCGCGATCAATCTCCCGCAGGTCGTGAGCGTCGAGCGGGCGGGCCTGGCTGCGCATCCGGTGATTCTTGAACACGCCGCGGCGCACCATGATCTCCTTGGCGAAGGCCATGCCCATCAGCCCCTCCAACGTCAGGCCGGGCAGGAGATGCTCGAAGAGATCGCGCGCCGCGCGCTCATCCCCGCCGTCCAGCAGATCCCACACGCGCTGCACCAGATCGCAGAACTGGCACGCATGGATCACCCCGGCCGCGCCGCGCGCCCACTCGGTGAGCATGTAGCGGCCGCCGTAGCCGCCCATCACGCCCTGGATCGCCGGGCATTTGCGGTCGAGCAGTTGGCCGATCCGCTGCGGGCCGGGGTTGACCTCCTCCTTGACCCAACTCACGTGCGTGATCTCGGTGCACAGCCGGATGACCTGATCGAGCGAGAGCGGAACCAGGCCCGCGTTCTGGATCCAGACCGGAATGCTCACAGCGTCCGAGATCGCCTTGAAATAGGCGTAAATCCGGTCGAAGTCGGGCGCCAGGCCGTAGGGCGGCATCGCGATCACCGCGTCCGCGCCGACCTCCTGGGCGTAGGTCGCGTAGCTGACGGCCAGCGGCGCGTTGACCGCAGCGCAGTTGGCGACGATCGGCACACGTCTCGCGGCGACCTCGACCGGGATGCGGATCATCAGCCGGCGCTCGTCTTCGGAGAGCGCCTGGAACTCGCTCACCATCACCGGGACGACGATGCCGCCCACGCCAGACTCGATGCAAAACTCGATTTCGGCGGCGAGCACGTCTTCATCAATCCGGTCGTGATCGTCGAACGGCGTCATCGGGATGGCGAAACTGCCGCGCCAGGGTTTGGGGACCATAGGTTGCTCCAATCAAGAACCAGTATAGATTTTTGGCGCGCCAAAGCGTCCTTCGACTGCGCAGCAAAACCCGCTGCTCCGCTCAGGACGCGAAATCACACATACCCATCCTGCGGTGCATACCCCAACACCTCCCGCGCGTGCGAGATATCGGCCAGGTTGTACCGGTTGTCGGACAAGCCGAAGAAGATGTCGAACCGCACGCTGTCGGGCGCGGCGACGCAGCGTTCGATGATCTGGGCGATGTCGCGATGGCTGCAATAGACCGACTCGCCCCAGCGTTCTGGCACGCGATCTTCGGCCAACACCCACCCGACGCGCAGGACGAGACACGACAGGCCATGTGTCGCTGCATACATATGCGCCAGCCCCTCGCCGCACACTTTGCTGACGGTATAATACTCGCGCGGCCGCGGAGCCTGGTCGTGGCGGATCGGCCGGAGATCGGAGAGCGAGACATCCTCGAAGCGGCCCGCCAGCAGCGACCGATACGGCTCGGTGCAATCATAGCCGAAGACGACCATGATCGTGCTGGCGTACACCACGCGCTGGACGCCCGCCAGCCGACACGCCTCGAAGACATGATAACTGCCCACGATGTTGTTGGCGTGGATGCTCTCCCACGGACTGTTCTCGTCGGGATTAGCGGCGAGATGCACCACGACATCCATCCCGGCCACAGCCTGCTGCACCGCCGCAAAATCGGTCAGGTCGGCGACGCGCAGATGGTCATCGGGGATGGGGGTCAGGTCGGCCGCGGGGATGCGCGCCGAGGCCGCGCGGCGGCGCACCAGGCCGTAGACATCGTAACGATCCGGCCGGGCGGCCAACCAGCGGTAGGCGATGTTGCCGATCAGGCCATAGGCGCCGGTGACAAGGACTTTTTTCATATGAACTCCCAGGCAACGCCATAGGTTGGGGGTGCATTCATGGTGGATTATCGCCGGGGGGCGTGTTTGTGTCAACTATGGAACCTTGTGGTATACTGTAACTGTCTGCATATCCGATGCGTCGAGGTTTTTTAGTATGGTGGGAGCATGAGACAGCTCCATAAATCGAAATGGTTGTTAGCGGCCCTGATCGCAGGTGTCGTCATCTTGACTTTGGCGGGACTTGGCCTTCTGGGCGCTTACTTCTACCTCTCGCGGCAGGCTAACAGCCAGGTGGCCTGGGTCAGCCCGTTCAGCGCGATCCGGCCCAAAGCGGTCGCGCCCGACCTGGCGGTGCTCACCCTGGCGGGCGAGCCGGATGATCGGGTCATCCGGGCGGCGTTAGACGCCGGGGAGACCGAGACGGCCTATGCCGGGCTGGCGACCAGCGTCCTCTTGCCCGATAGTTTACGCAGCGGCCATTGGCTGCTGTTGGCGGATCGCTACCAGAAATCAGAGCCAGAACGCGCTATCCTGGCGGTGCAAACCGCGCTGGATGTGGCCGCGCTCAGCCCGACATTGGGCGATATGGCGCGCGCCGACATCTCGCTGCAGGCCGCCACGCGCTTCGCCGCCCTGAAACAAGCACCGGCGGCGCGCCTGGCGCTGGCGCAGGCCGAAAGCATCGGCCGCTACAGCCCGCTGCTCCTGCCCGCTCAACGTCGCTCGATCCTGGAGCGCGTCGAGGCGGCGTACCGCGCAACTGGCGAGGCGACGTTGGCAAGCGCCGTCCGCAAGGATCTGGACTCGGCCAGCGCCGGCCCCGGCGTGAAGATCGAACCCGCGCCGGCGCTGCTTGGGGGGCTGCGCGGCGCTGTCACGCTCCCCCCGCCGGTGGTCGCCGCCATCGCCGCCCGCCAGCAGGCGGCCGCGCAACTGGCCGCGCGCTGGCTTTCCGCCAGCCCCAACACGCGCAAAACCCTGACCGAAGCCTTGGGCCAGGCCTTGTTGGCCGAAGACGCCGCGCGCGCCGAGTTCTACCAATCGGCTGCCAGCCTCTCGGATGCCGATCGGTTGGCGCTGTTGCACGATCAGATCGCCTGGCTGACGGTGAAATATCGCGTTGCGAACGATGGATTCGGCGCAAGCCTGGTCCCGGACTGGGCGGCCGAAATTGCAACCATGCGCCAAAAACTGGAAGAAGCGCACACGAACCTGATCAACGGCTACGGGCAGCAGCTCGATGGGTTGGCAGCCGCCGACGCCAGCCAGGCACGCGTCGAGCTTTTGCGGCAGGCGTTGTTATGGGTCCGGCTGGGGCTTTTCCCTGACCCTAATGCCGAAAAGACGCTGAGCGAGCAGCTCAACGATGCGTCACGTGAGCTGTGGACGCGCCAGGGCAGCGTGGGGCTGGTCAACTCGGCGCAAGAGGCGCAAGGGCGGCGCTTCTACTTGCTTGCAGGCGCGGATACCGGCCGTGCGACCGGGAAGTAGTGCGACACGACAGCCCTATCGTAGGGCAAACGTAGAGAAGCTGTGCAGAAAAGCTGTTTGACATCTGCCGACAGCGGGGTAAGATGGGAAGTGGTTTCCAAATCTATCACGAGGAGGCCTACTTATGGATTCGGCGATGATCGCTAAGATCAGCAAGGCGCGAGAGTACGCGCAAGAGCCGGAGCGGATCAGTTTCAAGAGCTTCAAGGTCGAATTCAACGGCAAGCATCAAGCCTACACGATCACCTTTGACAACGGTAACTGGCACTGCGAATGTGACTTCTTTGAACAACGGGGCGTGTGCAGCCACACGATGGCCATGGAACGCGTGCTCGGCGTCATGTTGAGCTCGCGTGACGCTGTACCAGCCTGATCTCAGAATCAATCGGCGGTACGGTCGGGGCGGGCTTCGCCTGACAGCTTCCCCAAACGCGGGAGCGACAGGCGTCAGCCCGCCTGCTGGTTTTATGGGCTGAATGTGGAGGGGATGGCTTGAAGAAGCGATGGCAATTGCTGCTCGGCATGCTGGTCAGCCTGCTTTTCCTGTGGCTGGCGGTGCAGGGCTTGCACCTCCAGGAAGTGTGGGGCTATCTGCGCTCGGCCAACTACTGGTGGATCTTGCCGGGCGTCGCGGTCTATTTCCTGGCCGTCTGGGCGCGCACCTGGCGCTGGTATTACCTCCTGCGGCCGGTCAAAGTCCTCGCGATCCGCCGGCTCTTCCCGATCGTGTGCATCGGCTATTTCGGCAACAACGTCTTTCCGGCGCGGCTGGGCGAGCTCCTGCGCGCCTACGTGCTGCGCCGCGACGCCGACGTGCCGATCAGCACGTCGCTGGCCCCCATCATCATCGAGCGCGTGTTCGATGGCCTGGTGATGCTGTTGTTCGTCTTCCTGGCGTTGCCGTTCGTCGGGCCAGAGCACATCCCGGCGATCTATCGCGGGGTGGTCATCGGCGCCAGCGTCCTCTTCTTCGGCGCGCTGGTGATCTTCCTGGCCGCGGCGATGAAGCCCCAACGGGCGGATGCCCTCTATCACTTTTTCGCTGATCGCTTCCTGCCGGCCCGCTTGCGCCCCCCGATTGAAGGGTTCTACCAACGATTCATGGCGGGCCTGGCGTTCCTCCGCAGCGGCCGCGATGTACTGATGATCTTCGTCACATCGGTCGTGATCTGGCTGCTGGAAACGGTCAAATACTGGTTCGTGATGCACGCCTTCGCCTTCGCCGTGCCCTTCATCGGGCTGATGCTGATGAACGGCGTGGTCAACCTGACGACCACCCTGCCATCGGCGCCCGGCTACATCGGCACCTTCGAGGTGGGCGCCCGCGTGCTGGAGGCGCTGGACGTACCGTACAGCCTGGCCTTCGGCTATACGATCGTGCTGCACGTCGCGCTCTGGTTCCCCATCACGGCGCTGGGCGGCTTCTATATGTTGCGGGCGGGGATCCGCTGGCGGGACGCGGCCAATGTGGCGCGCGACTAGCATGGTCCAAAGGAGCGCAACCCAATGAAAAACATCGCGGTGGTTGGCACCGGCTATGTCGGCCTGGTGACGGGGACCTGCTTTGCCGACCTGGGCAACAAAGTCACGTGTATTGACATTGACGAACGCAAGATTCAGGTGCTGCGCGACGGCGGCGTGCCGATCTATGAGCCGGGGCTGCAAGAGGTGATCCAGCGCAACGTGGCGGCGGGCCGGCTGGCGTTTACGACCTCATACGCCGAGGGGCTGCGCAACGCCCATTTCGCCTTCATCGCCGTCGGCACCCCATCGGGCGTGGACGGCGAGGCCGATCTGCAATATGTGCGCATGGCGGCCGAATCCATCGCCCAGACGATGGATCACCCGCTGGTCATCATCAACAAGAGCACCGTCCCGGTGGGCACGGGCGACTGGGTAGCGGACATCATCCACAAGCACCAGCCGGCGCCGATCGAATTCGCTGTCGTCTCTTGCCCGGAATTCCTGCGCGAAGGCTCAGCGCTGGCCGATTTCATGGCGCCCGACCGGGTGGTGCTGGGGTCGCTCGACAAAGAGGCGGCCGAAAAGGTCGCCCAGCTCCACCTGCCTCTGCGCGCCCCGATCGTCGTCACCGACTTGCGCACCGCCGAGATGATCAAATACGCGTCGAACGCCTTCCTGGCGACGCGCATCTCGTTCATCAACGAGATCGCCAACATCTGTGAGAAGCTGGGCGCGGATGTGAAGGAGGTGGCGGCCGGCATGGGCTACGACAAACGCATCGGTCGCGCGTTTCTGGATGCTGGGGTCGGATATGGGGGCTCATGCTTCCCGAAGGACGTCAAGGCTTTGGAGTACATGGGCTTGTTGCACGGCGCACACCCGGCGCTCCTGCGCACCGTCATGGAGATCAACCGCGATCAGCGCCGCCAGGTGCTCCACAAGCTGCGAGAGATCCTGGGCGCGCTGCGCGGGCGCAAGATCGGGCTGCTGGGGCTGGCGTTCAAGCCCAACACCGACGATATGCGCGATGCGCCGAGCGTCGAGATCGCGCACATGCTCTTGCGCGAAGGCGCGACTGTGGCCGGCTACGACCCGGTGGCGCACGACACTGCGCGGCGGACGATCCCCGATCTGCCGCTGGCAAAGACACCTTACGAGCTGGCCGAAGGGTGCGACGCGCTCATCCTGTTGACGGAGTGGAACGAGTTCAAGCACCTCGATCTGGCGCGCATCCGGGTCGCGATGAAGACGCCCGTTTTCATTGACGGGCGAAATGTCCACGACCCTGAGGCCATGCGGGAAGCCGGCTTCCTGTATCGCGGCGTCGGGCGGGGGTATAATCTGATGAATGATCACGGAGGCCAAGAGGCGACTAACGATTCACAATAGGAGGACGTCGTGTTCGACAATATCAAGTTCACTTGCCGGCTACACCAAGAAGATGATCTGGTGGTAGCTATTTGCCCGGAATTCAATGTCTCCAGTTACGGAGCCACGCCGGAGGAGGCAACTGCCAGTTTGCACGAGGCTATGGGCCTATTCTTCAAGGAATGCGAGCGTATGGGCACGCTGGAGATCGTTCTAGAAGAAGCGGGGTACCGACCAGCGCAACCCCGCCGACGCCAACCGCCGGCGCGCACTTGGTTGCCTCCCAGGCTACTCGGCACCAGCCGGCTGGAGGTATCGGTTGCCTAAGCGCACGCCTATCCCTTACCGAACGCTTATCCAGATCTTCGAATTGGAGGGATTTGCGGTACGCGGGCAGGAAGGCGACCACATCACCATGGTGAAGCCAGGCGTGATTCGTCCGTTGGTCATCAAGACCAGCCCACGCCATGTGCCGGTGACGCATATTCGCACCAACATGACGACAGCCGGGATGAGTCGGGATCGCTATTTTGAGCTTCTCGAGAAGGTAAAGTAACTCAACTGGAGTCTGACGTGAGTGAATTGAATCCAATTCGGAAGATAACCCTGGACAACGGCCTGACGGTCGTGCTGCGCGAGATGCACCACGCGCCGGTCGCCAGTTTTTGGATCTGGTATCGCGTGGGCAGCCGCAACGAACACGCGGGGATCACCGGCATCTCGCACTGGGTCGAACACATGCTTTTCAAGGGCACGCCGACCTATCCCCAGGGCGAGTTCGACAAGGCGGTCGCCCGCGAGGGCGGCATGTTCAACGGCATGACGTGGATTGACTTCACGACCTACTTCGAGACGCTGCCGTCGGATCGCATTGACCTGGCGCTGCGCGTCGAATCGGATCGGATGGCGAACGCGATCTTCGATCCGGCCGAAACCGATCTGGAACGGACGGTGATCATCTCGGAGCGGCAGGGGAACGAGAACGACCCGAACTTCCTGCTCGGCGAGGCGCTGCAGGCGGCCGCGTTCCAGGCGCACTCCTACCATCACTCGGTGATCGGCTGGCAGTGCGATCTGGAAACGATGACGCGTGACCAACTCTATGCCCACTACCGCACCTTCTACGCGCCGAACAACGCGGTCGTGGCAGTGGCGGGCGATTTCGAGGGCGACGCGCTCCTGGCGCGCATCAACGCACTGTTCGGCGCGATCCCGGCCGGGCCGGCGCGGCCCCCCTTCACCGCGCAAGAGCCGCTGCAACGCGGCGAACGCCGCGTGACCGTCGAGGGGCCGGGCACGACCGCCTATCTGGAGATCGCGTTCCGCGCGCCCCGCGCCACCGATCCCGATTACCACGCCATGGTTGTCCTGGACAGCATCCTGGGCGGCGCCAAGGGGATGTCGCTGTGGGGCGGTGGGACCGCCAACCGCAGCTCGCGGCTCTACAAGGCGCTGGTCGAGACGGAGCTGGCCGCCGACGCCGACTGCTCCATGAGCTCGACCATTGACCCCTACCTCTTCAGCTTCTCGGCCACCGTGCGCGAGGGCCGCAGCATCCAGGAAGTCGAGGCGGCCATGCTGGCCGAGATCGAACGCGTGATGGCCGAACCGGTGAGCGAGGCCGAGCTGGCGAAAGCAATCAAACAGACGCGCGCCCAGTTCGCCTATTCGAGCGAGAGCGTCACCGACCAGGGCTACTGGCTCGGCTTCTCCGAAGTCGTGGCCGATGTGGGGTGGTTCGAGAGCTTCCTGGACAAACTGGCCGCCGTGACCGTCGCCGACGTGCAGCAGGTCGCCCGGGCGCGGCTCCAACCCAAACTGCGCACCGTCGGCTGGTACGTCCCGGCCGCGGACGGCGCAGATGACGAAGATGACCAGGTGACAAGGTGACAAGGAGAAACGCCAGAATGGTAACTACAGATCGCCACGAAACGATAAACAAAACGCAGCCAGAAGGAACTTTCACCATGTCACCGTGTCACCCTGTCACCGTGTCACCGTGTTGCCGTGTCACCCTGTCACCCTCTCACCGTGTCACCGTGTCACCGCACACCGCGCTCCCCGGCCCCCACGACATCCTGCGGCGCACCCTGCCGAACGGCATTACCGTGCTGGCGCGGGAGAACTGGAGCGCGCCCTCCGTCGTCCTGGAAGGCTATCTGCTCGTCGGCAACCTGGACGAGCCGGAACACCTGACGGGGCTGACCTCCTACACCTCCAGCATGTTGAGCCGCGGCACGCGGCGGCGCTCCTTCGCCGAAATCAGCGAGACGATCGAAGCGGTCGGCGCATCCATCGGCTTCGGGGCCGACCGCCACACCACCAGCTTCTCGACCAAATCGCTGGCCGAGGACATAGACCTGGTGCTTGATGTGCTGGCCGATGAGCTGCGCGCGCCAGCCTTCCCCCTCGATCACGTCGAGAAGGTGCGCGGGCTGCGCATGACGGCCATCGCTGAGCGGGAGAACGACACCCGCCAGATGGCGAGCCTGGCGTTCCGCGAGCTGATGTTCGGCGCGCACCCATTGGGCCGCAACATGCTCGGCACGCGGCAGACCAACGCGGCGATCCAGCGCGACGCGCTGGTGGAATTCTACGAGACCTTCTACCGGCCGCAGGGGATGGTGATCGCGGTCGTCGGCGCGCTCCCGGCCGAGGCGGCGGTGGCGAAGGTGGCCGCGGCCTTCGGCGATTGGACCGGCGACCGGCCGGTCCGGCCCGCGCTGCCGCCCGTCCCCGCGCTGGATGGCGTCCGCGAACGCCGCGTGGCGATGCCCGACAAGAGCCAGTCGGATATCATCCTCGGCTGGCCCGCGATGCCCCGGCTGCATCCCGACTTCGACAAAGCCCGGCTGGCGAACACTGTGCTCGGCGTCTTCGGCATGATGGGCCGGCTGGGGACGAACGTCCGCGAGCGCCAGGGGATGGCCTACTACGCGTACAGCCAGCTCGCGACCAACAAGCAGATCGGGATGTGGCTGGCGATTGCGGGGGTCAACCCTGCCAACGTAGATCTCGCCATCGCCGCGATGCTCCAGGAGGCGCAGCGCCTGGCCGATGAACGCGTGCCCGAAGACGAACTGGCCGACTGCAAGCGTTACCTGACCGGCTCCCTGCCCCTCCAGATGGAAACCAACGACGGGGTCGCCAGCGTCATGGTGGATATCGAGTGGCACGACCTGGGGCTGGACTACGTCGAACGTTATGTCGAAATCATCAACAGCTTGACGGCGGACGATGTCCAACAAGCCGCGCAAAAATACCTGGCGACCGGGAAGTATGCGGCGGTGGTGGCGGGGCCGTGACGGAATGCGGAGCCTGGAATGCCGGATGCGGACTGGGTTGAGGCGACAAAGGCCTCTGTAATCAGGCAAACTGCCGCGACGATGGACACATTGCGCCGCGAACATTCCGCAATCTGCGATCTCGCGGTGGGGACCGACCTGGTGGCCGTGCCCCGTATCGCGCAGCTCGTCGCGGACTACGGCGAGCGGTTCACGCAGCGCGTCTTCACCGAATGTGAGCGGGCCGATTGCAGCCGGGGCGCCGCCGAGACGCGGATGAACTCACTGGCTGCGCGCTGGGCGGCCAAAGAAGCGGTAGCGAAGGCGCTCGGCACCGGATTTGGGCCGATCAACCACCTGGAGATCGAAATCACGCGCGACGAGTGCGGCGGCCCGCACGTGCATCTGCACGGCCAGGCCGCCGCACTGGCCCAGGCGCGCGGGCTGCATCACTGGGCCATCAGCCTCTCGCACGATGGCGGGCTGGCGCTGGCGTTTGTTGTGGCGCTGGCCGCGCCGTAAGCGGGCAGAATCCCCAGATTGATTCGTTGACCTCACTTTACCCACCTCGAAATAACCTTGCTTGCCAACAGTTGGCAGGGTATGCTAGAATCGGTGCAATTGGGATAGCGATTGCAGGCAGCACGCTCGTTCCATTCCGAAAGGGTTGAGTCCATGGGCGATTCATCAGGTCGGTCTGTTTCCCCCCAGCGCCGCGATCCATCAGGCGGTTCCCCAAAGACGCCAGCGCGCGGCGGCGATCTCTTCATCGTGGACAACAGTGATCGCGACTGGAAGGTACGCTCGTATCTTGCAGATTGGTGTGAGCTGTCGTCGGCTCTTGACATCGCGACCGGCTATTTCGAGATCGGCGCGCTGCTGGCGCTGGAAGAGAAATGGCAGAAGATTGACGCCATCCGTATCCTGATGGGGGATGAGGTTTCGTTTCGCACCAAGCGGGCGTTTGCGCGCGGGTTGGAACG
>Ga0172370_10007736_pt1 | contig 13103 bp, 12 predicted proteins | sample LakKiv5m_FD_114538 | JGI IMG/M metagenome (GOLD analysis project Ga0172370, IMG submission 114538) | Freshwater microbial communities from Kabuno Bay, South-Kivu, Congo - kab_022012_11.5m | ecosystem: Environmental > Aquatic > Freshwater > Lake | place: Democratic Republic of the Congo...
AACAAGAGAAAAGGTGTCTTGTTATAATGATTCTTAATCTTAGCGGTAATTCCTGCTGAGGATAGAAGAAAGTATGAAAAAAGTGTATGTGAACGGGAAGGTATTAAAAACGGAGCTCCTGCCAATGCGGGAGACGAATCAATCCGCTGGATCAGTAGATTTTGTTGCTTTGAAAGCACAATAAAAAAAGGAGGAGAGCTTACCGGCTGCGAAATGACTGGAAAGCTGGAGACGACCGATTGTCTCGCCGTTTTTTCCTGCCACGCGGTATATTTGTTGCATTTATAGCACATGTATTGCACACAAATTCAGCGAACGTGTATTATGATTATGCCAGTAGTACAGAATGACAGACAATGTTGTTGCACAAAGTGCCGTTGCCTCGCGACGAGATGAACCGCATTGTGAAAGGAGAGCGATCAGTTATGGCCAGTCATGACAAAAAGAAAGCCGGATTGCGCCCCATCGATATCCGTGAGTTGATGGATCGCCTTCGCCTGGGTATCGGCCAGGCAGCCGCCCTCTGTGATGTTTCGATCCGACAGTTATCATATTGGACGGACAAAGGCATCATTACACCCGTCGATGAAGAGAAGAATCGGAGCTACGATTTCGCTTCGCTGGAAAAGGTCGCATTGATTAAACAGGCGCTCGATCAGGGATACAGTCTGGAGGGATCGGTCGCGGAAGCGGATGCCTTCATCAAACGGCGAGATCAGGAGCGCGATCGCATTGAAGAGATGACGGATTTCGAGATCGAGCAATACGTATTGAATCAGGTGGGCCAGTTGCAGGGGGTAGCGGAGAAGATCCGTCGGGAGATCCGCACTTACCGTGTAAGCGGACAGTTGCAGGGAGTAGCCGCCTCGCTGGGGGGCGTAGACCGCCTGATCTCCTTCTTCGAAGCAAATCCCTACACGGTAAACACGGCGCGCCAGATCGCCATCCGCCTGGGGCGCGAAATGGGCGAAGTCGAGCGCGAGCTGCAACTGCTCGAGCAGAAGCATTTCATTCAGAAGATCAGCTATCCGGGGTCGGATGTATATCGCTATATTCCGCAGCGCAGATAGCCGCGGGTGCAGGCACCCGTGTAAATAGGAGGAGAGCCCATGCCCACGCAACGCGTACCCACCGGCATATCCGGTCTTGACGATTTATTATATGGTGGCTTTTTGGAGGGCGATGCCGTGCTGGTCGCCGGCGCGCCCGGCACCGGAAAATCTACCCTCGGCATGCAATTTCTTTATGAAGGCATCAAGCAATATGACGAGCCGGGATTTTTCATTACCTTCGAGGAATTTCCCCAGCAGATTTATCGCGACGCGATGAATTTCGGTTGGGATTTCCGCGGCCTGGAAGAAGAGGACAAGCTGAAGGTGCTCTTCACATCACCCGATCTGATGTACCAGGATATCAAGCGGCACGAGGGGATCTTTCCGGAGATGATCCGCGAGATCGGCGCCAAGCGGGTGGTGGTAGACTCCATTACGCACTTCCAGCGGCTGGCAAACAACGCCGGCGAGCTGCGGGAGATCATCTACAGCCTGATCAACGCGCTGAAGCGCGAGGGATTGACGCCGCTGTTGCTGCGCGAGCTGGTGGAAGGCGAGGTGGTGGGCACGGTGGCGGAGGAATACACCGCGGACTCGGTGCTGCACCTGACGATGGACCGCATCGGCGCGCAACGCATGCGCTTTGTCGAGGTGTTAAAGAGCCGCGGCTCGCGCCATGTGCCCGCGAAATCATTTTTCACCATTCGCGACCAGGGTCTGACGGTGGTTTCGCCTTTTCAGGAGGCATTCTTCCGTTATCAGGAGGCCATTTCCATCGGCGTACCGGATATCGACAGCCTGATGGGCGGCGGCATCCCCTACGGCTCCTTCTACCTGTTCGAGGTGGCGCCGGAGTTCCACCAGGAAATCATCGAGCTGAACCTGGTCCGCGAGACGAATCGCGCCCAGGATCACCTTTTCGAGCTGGCGACTTCCGCGATGTATCTGGAAAAGCTGAAGGGGACGGCGCGCAGCTACGGGATGGAAAACGACCTGCAGGAAGCGCTCGACGGCAACGCGCTGCAAGTTTTCCCGCTCTTCGAGGCAGAGACGGACGAACCGCAATTGGAGCTTGAAACGAACGAAGAGGACGAACTGGATGCTTCGATCGACCGGACACTCGGATTGCTGGATGAAGCGTTTCAACAGACGCACCGGACTCATCGCGGGCGCGTGCTGCTGGATTGCACCCGGCTATCTACGGCGCTCGACGAGGGTTTCGTTTACGGATTGCTCAACCCGGTGCTGGATATGGTGCAGCGCTACGGCGGAGTATGCATCGGTATGGTGAATCCGGACGCCATGCCGCCGGATACGCGCGCCCGCCTGCTGATGGAAGCCGACGGCATCATCCGGCTCTGGCGGGAAGGCAACTACACCTATATACAGGTCATCAAGACGGTGAACTCCGTGCTTACCCCGGTGCATTGCCTGGTAGAGACGAACAGCCCACCGTATTTGAGCGTCGTGGAGTGATAGGAGTTCGAAGTTCGGAGATCAGAAAAATGGATAGTTGGAAGGGTAGAAGGCTGTCTTCCTGACTTCTCCCTTCCATTTTCTTTTAGTATCAACGATAGTACCTGAAATCGCAGGAACTGCGATTAAAAACAAGTTGTTGGGTTACGGGCAAAGCCCACATTGGACTTTTCTCCGCAATGACTTAATATTCTCGGTGAAATCGCGAAAATACCGATCGATTTTTCAACCTTTGCAACCGGCTGATTAACATTGCTTTTCTCTGACAATTACCCGCAATACAACCTGTTATTTCTTTCCGATATTAATCAAATAAAACGGACCGCCGCGGAAAAACCACGACGGTCCGTTCACAGAAGGTCCCAGTGCCAGTCGAAACCGGAGTTCCGACTGCCCCCTTTGCACTGGGCCACTTCTGATTTACCCGCGTCTATCAATATTTACACACGATCATGGAAAATTTTAATATATTTGTTCTCAGGCAATTAACGTTATAAATACGAATAAGTTAACGCTTGTATTGCCGGGCAATATATCGGCTATTTATTTACTCCTTATTTCTATTACTCTGGTAAACCTTTCGACTTATCATGAAGCTTGCCTGGCAGACGAAAACCGTTTTCGAGCACGAGCATGTGTCTGAACGACAACATGCAGGCGTTGAGCGAGAGTCGGGCGTAAATCCGCTCAGGGACTATCTCGTGCCCGCATTACCAGCGCATTTCTTATATTCAATGACAGGCTTTAGTCATCCGGACGCGGGGATAGTTCCTGAGCATCACGCAGATCCGGCGAGTGGAAAACACGGCGCAGCGTTCCTTGACAAGCAGGGAAACGTCGCCTACAATTACAATACGTGAGCACAACAACGCGGCAAGGACGAACTAGATGATGAGACACGCGTGGCTATTAATCCTCATCTCCCTGGCTGCCTTGCTACCCCTGCAATATGCCCGGGCGCAGGAGATCGCATTCACTGGCGCCGAGATAATCAACCTTGCGGGAACCATCGTAGAAACCACTGCCGCGGCTGATGAATTACCTTCCGCGTACCGCATGACCATGACCAATGGGCACACCATGGTCGTTACGGCGCCGAATGCCTTCGAATTGCTGTGCCGCGCCATCATCGCCTGGCAGCAGACCGGAAACTTTCCCGCCGAAGTGGCCCTTCAACTGCATGATATCAAGGGGCCGGATTATTATGCCGAAGACGAGCCGAAGTCTCCCGGCCAGGTAGTCGCCGTACTCACCGTCGATATAGGCTCATATGCAGGAAACATGCTCACCATGACCATGGATTGGAACAACACCCTTCCCCGGTCGGTGACATTCCTCTCCAAGCAGAAACTGTCGATCGCGCAATTCATCGTGGCGATGGCAACGCTCATCGATGAAGCGATGAAAAACAAGGCCATTCCCAGAACCTTCGCCATACCGCTGGTCCGCTCGCCGCAATACTGGTTGTCGACCGACCGCCCCGTGGTGGTGGAAACGCGCGTCAACCCAACCCCCCTGCCGCCCCCCGAAGTCAATCTGCGTATATCCCTGAACGACATGGAGTTGTCTGAATCCGGACCGGTGCTGCACAACTGGAAGGGGCCGATTCCGCCATTCTGCGGCGCCATTCGCATCGAAATACTGGGATACGGACCGGTCGCCGACGTCAAACTGCTGCTGGATAGCGGGACGCTGCACACATATAACGGCCGCGGCCCGCACCGCTACGAATTGGTTACCCTGCCGCTTGCCGACGGAATGCATACTCTGGTGGCTACCGCGACGAATAACGAGGGGCAGACTTTCACTTACGCCTTCTCCTTCACGGTACAGAATGGGCGGCGCAGCGGATTCACGCCGGCGCAAACCACCGAGATGACAGCGCGCAACGACGAGACGGCGCCGGCAACGAATTAAAGTGACGAGTGACGAGTGGCGAGTTTTATTTCACCCTAAAGCTTTCCTGTATCGGGTAAACCTTTATCTACCGGGGACGCTCGTCACTCGTCACTTTACATAGAAAACCGGTCGCCAAGATAATGCCGTTGCGCCATCGGGTCGCTGGCAATCTCCTCCGAGCTGCCGGAGGTGAGAATTTTTCCTTCGAAGATGATATAGCTGCGCTGGGTGATGGCGAGAGTTTCGCGCACGTTGTGGTCGGTAATCAACACGCCGATGCCGCTATCGCGCAGCGATACCACGATCTGTTGAATGTCATCTACGGCGATGGGATCTACGCCGGTGAAGGGTTCGTCGAGCAGGATATAGGCCGGATCGCAGGCCAGCGTGCGCGCGATTTCCACCCGCCGCCGCTCGCCGCCGGAGAGGACGCCGCCTTGCGCATTGCGCCGGTTTTCCAGGCTGAATTCCGCGATGAGTCTGTCCACCCGCTCCTGCCGGTCTTGGCGCGCCATGCCGCGCATTTCCAATACCGCGTGCAGATTCTCCTCCACTGTCAGCTTGCGAAAAACGGACGGTTCCTGCGGCAGATAACCGAGACCGAGCCGCGCGCGGCGGTACATGGGAAGGCCGGTGATGTCCCGTTCGCCCAACCGGACGCGGCCCTGGTTGGGTCGCACCAACCCGACGAGCATATAGAAGGTGGTCGTCTTGCCGGCGCCGTTGGGTCCGAGCAGGCCTACGATCTCGCCTGGGTGCACCTCCACCGAGACCCGGTTAACCACGGCGCGCTGGCCATATCGCTTAACCAATTCCTCGCAACGCAGCACGCCCGTGTCAGGCGGCTTCACAGTATGATTGAGATTATTTACGGCTGGTTGACCGTTCACTGGCCGTTCTCCTCATTGCCCATCTCGACCTGTTCTACGTGGAGCTTGTTCGTATCCAGGTTAAAGGTAATTTCGTCTCCACTCGCATCTGTTAATAATTCTTTGGTTGCCAGATCGGTAATCGTCAGATGCGGTTTCATATTATTCACTTTCGACATGCGCAGTACCCGAGCGCCCTCTTCGATGGAATAGGTAATCAACTCGCTGGTTCCTTCAAGGCGCGCAGGATTTTTTTCGGTTGTATCTTTCCCAACGGCTTTGAGATCGACGGTCATTTTAACGACGACTTTACCACTGGCTTTAATGGAAGTGATTTTGTCTTCTACTGATGCATTGCCTTCCAGGTGGCTGCAGGTAATCATTGCGTCATAGAGCTGCGATGCGCAGCGCACATTGCCATCGTAAATCAGCGTCCGCGGAGTTGCATTAAGGTCAAGATCCATAAGAGCAGCTTTGATATGAAATGGCGGGAGCTTCTTCGCCGCTCCCTGCGCGAAGAGCAGCGCCGGCGCCGTGACAGCGGCGATGCACAGCATGCATAATACCCACGGGATGCGTTTCACGATCATCTTTCCATCCTCCTCAGGGTGTTTTCGTTTCGACGTGGCCGGTAAAGGTAGCGCGTTTCAGATCGGTGGTGAAGACGCCGCGATCCGCCCGGTGGGTGAATCCCATGCCCAGCCACTGCACGTTCTCCGCGCTTACCCGGTTATGCTGAGAAGACCATTCAAATTTATCAGCGGTCAGCCGCAGTTCCTGCCGAATATCCTCCGCGCGCACGTTGCCGGCCAGCGATACCTGCACGGTCTTGCCCTGCTGGATGGCGTCGCCGCCGTCCGCGCGCACGCGGAGCACTTCTTTTCCCTCACGATAAAGCCGGCAGGAGACTTTCGTCAATTTCACCACACCCGGCTCGGCGCTGGCGATAATGGATCCTGCCTCGGCGACCCAGATGCGCGGGCCGCTGTCCGGATATTCGATGCGGGCATCCTTGACGACGACCGTCCCACCATTTATTGCTGTAGGAGACGGTGACGAGGGCGGCGGTGGAGCGGTTTTACGCAGCCGCTTCCCGCATCCTGCCGTCAGCAGTATCGTTGCCAGCCCGATCAACGCCAACGCGGTCGGGCATGCCGCGGCCAGGATTCGCCTCCGGTGACCGATCATGATCGATATTATACTACCCGGCAGGCAATGGGACAAACGAACGAAGTCCGGAGTTCGGAGTTTCGAAGTTCCAGGTTCTCGATGTTGCAATATTACCACACGAGTGTTTCGGACAACATCTATTTTGTTCCAGTTCGGATCGAATGGGGGATTAATTATATATGAAGTTGAGGAGGTCGCAATAATTATGCCAGACGGGTCCGGGTGGACTATTGCCTTTATCACCTCGTTGACCGATTCGCTGGGCCGGATAATCGAGGCATTGCCGAGTATACTGGGCGCCATTATTATCCTGCTGATCGGTTGGGGCATCGGGAAACTGGTGCAATGGCTCGTGACGAAGGGATTGCGCGCGCTGCGCTTCAGCCAACTCACCGGGCGCGCCGGCATCAATGACGCGCTGAAGCGCGCGGATGTCAAAACCGGGCCATCGGCCATGCTCGGAATCATCGCCTACTGGTTCGTATTCCTTATCGCCGTCAATGCGGCGGTGGGCCTGCTGGATATCCCCGCGCTGACCGAGCTCATGTCGGCGGTGGTGCTTTATCTGCCGCGGATTTTCGCGGCGCTGCTCATCATCGTGCTGGGCGCCTGGGCGGCCAGTCTGCTGGGGCGAGTTACGCGCGCCTCGGCCGGCAGCGCCAACATCGGCTACGCCGACCTGCTCGGTACGATCGTGCAGGGATTCGGATTGTTCTTCGTCTTCGCCATCGCGCTGGATGTGCTGGGCCTGGCTTTCCCCTTCCTGACCACCGCCTTCGCGGTGATTATCGGCGGTCTGGCGCTGGGGGCCGCCCTCGCCTTCGGCCTGGGCGGGCGGCAATACGCGTCGGATCTGCTGGCGGGTCGCGAGCTGCGGACAATCTTCCACGCGGGCGATCGGCTGATTTCAAAAGATTACGACGGCACGGTGGAAGAGATCCGTCCGACCTTTACCATTCTGCGCACCGCAAGGGGACACCTGACCGTGCAAAACAGCGAGCTCATGAACCAGCATTCGCTGATGAAGCCGGAACGTGGGCAGGGCGGCATGTCGGAAGCCGCGTGAAAGGCTGCGGGTTGAGGTGAATAGTGAGTTACTCTACTCACCATTCGTTCACTATTCTCCCTAGCCCTCAGCATTCCTGAAACAAACAGGTCGATCTCCCGGAACTGCCGTCAGCGTATTGACAATTTCCCGCCGCTCTGGTATTATTAAACAACCTTTTAACGATAGCCCCGTGAGGCTGCGAAAGGTGGACTCCATGCTACAATTGCATCTAAACGAGGAACCTTCCCGATGAGCGCGCCGCGGGAAGGTTTTTTTGTGCCCGGCGGCGACGAACGGCAGATCCTGGATGACGGGGACATAGGCCGGGCGTTGAAGCGCATCGCGCACGAGATCATCGAGCGTAACCGGGGCGCCGGCAACCTGGTGCTGGTCGGCATGCACACTCGCGGCGTGCCGCTGGCGCGCCGCCTGGCAGCGCTGATTCACCAGTTCGAAGGACGCCCGGTGCCGGTGGGCGAGCTCGACATCTCGCTGCACCGCGACGACGGCGCCATTCGTCCGCCGGCGCCTAATTCCGACCGTCCTACGCGCATCCCCTGCCAACTTACCGACCTGCGCGTGATACTGGTGGACGACGTGGTCTGCACGGGCCGCACCGTGCGCGCCGCGCTGGACGCGCTGGTCGAGCATGGGCGGCCCGCCTGCATCCAGCTCGCCGTGCTGATCGACCGCGGGCACCGCGAGCTGCCCATCCGTCCGGATTATGTGGGCAAGAACATCCCCACCGCGCACGCGGAGCGCGTGCTGGTGCGCCTGACGGAGACCGACGCCGCAGACGTGGTCAGCGTGGTCCGCACGGTCCCGGAGGAAGCGTATGAACGGATTTGACTTGATCTCCATTCGCGACCTGACGAACGCCGACATCCTCGCCCTGTTCGAGCACGCCAGCGAGTTCTCGACGCTGGCCCGGCGCCGGCTGGATCTGGCGCGCGACGCGGTGATGGCTGCGCTCTTTTACGAGCCGAGCACGCGCACGCGCATGTCCTTCGAGGCGGCGATGCTGCGGCTGGGCGGGCAGGTGATCTCGATGGCCGATCCGACCGCCTCATCCGTCGCCAAAGGGGAAACGCTGGCGGACACCGTGCGCATCGTGGACAGCTACGCCGACATCATCGTGCTGCGCCACCCGCGGGAAGGTTCGGCGAAGGTGGCGGCCGATTTCGCCTGCGTGCCGGTGATCAACGGCGGCGACGGCGCGCGCGAGCATCCCACGCAGACGCTGCTCGACCTGTATACGATTCAACGGGAAAAGGGCCGGCTGGACGGCCTGACGGTGGCGCTGTGCGGCGATTTGAAGCACGGGCGCACGGTACACTCGCTGGCGCAGGCGCTGGCGCGCTTCGGGGCGCGCATGCTGTGCGTGGCGCCGGCCGGACTGGAGCTGCCGGAGCCGTTCCGCGCGTTGCTGGCCGGGCAATTCGGCGCGGAGATCGACCACTACGAGTCGCTGGAGGCGGCGCCGCTGCGGGAGTGCGACGCGCTGTACGTGACGCGCATCCAGAAAGAGCGCTTCGCGGACGCGGCGGAGTTCGAGCGGGTGCGCTCGACCTACCAGGTGTCGCGGCAGACGCTGGAGCGCGTGCGGCCCGATACCATCGTGCTGCACCCGCTGCCGCGCGTGGATGAGCTGGATTTTTCGCTGGACGGCGACCCGCGCGCGGCGTATTTCCGCCAGGCGGCCTACGGCGTGCCCGTGCGCATGGCGCTGGTCGCCGTGCTGCTCGGCCTGCGCAGCCTGCCCGATGAAAAGCGCGGCGCCGGCGAGGAGGAGCGGCGCTGGACCCTGCTGCAGCCGGCCAGTTTTACCTGCGCCAATCCGCGCTGCATCACCACCGCCGAACCCGGCATCCCCCCCGCCGCCCAGCAGCGCGACGACGGCGCCGTGCGCTGCGCGTATTGTGAGGCGATACAGGAGGTGGCATGCCCGGTATCCTGATCAAGGGAGTTGAATACGCGGGAGAGCAGGTCGATATCCGCATGCAGGATCCGGTCGAAATCTATCCGGCCGGAACGGTATCGGAACCGACCGTCATCGATGCGCACGGCCTGATTGCCGTGCCGGCATTCATTGACTCGCATGTCCATTTTCGCGATCCGGGATTAACGGAGAAAGAAGACCTCCTGACCGGCGCCCGCGCAGCCGCGGCAGGTGGGTATCGGTCCGTCGAGTGCATGCCAAATACGCGTCCGGTCATGGACAACTTGCCGGCGATACAGGCCTTCGAAAGCTATAAAGACTCGCTGGCTATTCCAATACATATTGGTACCGCTGCGACGCTCACCATCGGCGAGCAAGGTGAAACGCTGACGGCATTGGAAACATTGGCCATGGCCGGCAGAGGGATACGATTTTTCACAGACGATGGCGAGCCAACCGTCAATCGTTCCTTGCTGATTGAGGCGCTGAAACGGCTTGATTTCATCGATAATCAGATCCAGACATGGCTTACGATAGCTCTTCATTGTGAAGAAACGCCGCGATCAGCCGCGCGGGTCCGAGAAGCACTCGGAGATGGACCGGCCATGCGCCGGGAAGTTGACCTGGTCCGCTTCGCAATCGGTGCATTGGAAGAAGCGGGGGTCGGCCGCCTGCGGATTCAACACGTCAGCCTGTCCGAAACGGCCACGGTCATCGCCGACGCCAAAAAGCGCGGGCTCGATGTGGTCGCCGAAGTAACCCCGCACCACCTGCTGCTGTGCGAGGATGATATCTCGCAGCGAAACAGCGAGCCCGATCCGAACTGGAAGATGAACCCGCCGCTACGCAGCCGCGAAGATATGCTGGCCATGCGCCGGGCGCTGGCAGCCGGCATTATTGACGAGATCGCGACAGATCATGCGCCTCATACGCCAGCGGAAAAAGCGCAATATTGGGAGCAGGCGCCTTTTGGTGTGATCGGATTGGAAACGGCATTCAGCGCCTGCCTGTCTCTCGTTCACCAGGGAGAGTTGACCTTTTCTCGCCTGATTGAAGCGATGTATCCATACCCGGTGCGGAATCCGCGCGCATTAAGCAGCGGTCTGACACTCGTTGACCCTGACCACATGTGGACGGTCGATCCGGACAAGTTTTATTCAAAATCCCGCAACTGCCCCTTCGCCGGCATGACGTTCAGGGGGAAGCCGGTATACACCATCGCCGGGGGGAAGCTGGTGATGGCGGAAGGCGAGGTGTTGTTCTGATGAGCTTGAAAGAGCGGAATACGGCTTCCGAAGCTTTAACAGATTGTGTGGACGCTGTCCACACAATGTGCAGACACCGTCTGCACAATTTGCTATGGAATTACATCCGGAAACGAAGTGACGGGAACTTCGAACTCCGAACTATGAACCAGGAACTTATATGACCGCAAGGCTAATATTATCTGACGGTACGGTTTTCCAGGGCGAGTCCATCGGCGCGCCGGCGACGGCGATCGGCGAGGTGGTCTTCAATACCGCGATGACCGGGTATCAGGAGATGGTGACCGACCCCAGTTACCGCGGGCAGATTCTCACCTTCACCTACCCGCTGATCGGCAATTACGGCGTCACCCCGCAGGACTGGGAGTCTGACGGCGTGCAGGCGCGCGGGGTGGTGGTGAAGCAGCTTTGCGATTGCCACAGCAACTGGCGCGCGGAGGGCGGCTTCGACGGCTACCTGCGCGAGCGCGGCATTCCGGGCATCGCCGGCGTGGATACACGCATGCTTACCCGCGTCATTCGCTCACATGGAGTGATGATGGGTATACTGAGTGGTGAGGATGCGTCCGTTGACGAATTGAAGGAACGCCTGGCCGCCGCCCCCGATTACGGCGCCTGCAATTTCGTGAAGGAGGTTTCCGCGGGCCGAACTTACCCATGGACGGAACAGGTACAGGCGCCGTATGACGCGCTGCGGCGCTACGTGGCCGACCCGCCGCTGCGCTTAACGGTAGTCGATTACGGCGTAAAACGGAACATCCTGCGGCTGTTCGCCTCGCGCGGATGCGAGGTGCGGGTGGCGCCGTGCGACGCTTCTGCTGAGACTATTCTCGAAGGGAACCCCGATGGGGTGGCGCTTTCGCCGGGGCCGGGAGATCCGCGCAAGCTGGAAGACTACGTGCGCAATCTGAAAGGGGTGGTCACTACCGGCATCCCCACCCTGGGAATCTGCCTCGGGCACCAGATGATCGGCATGGCCTTCGGCGGCGGCATCTTCAAGCTGAAGTTCGGCCACCGCGGCTCCAACCACCCGGTGAAGGACCTGGTGCGCGCGGGCAAGGTGCACATCAGCGCGCAGAACCACGGCTACGCGGTGGACGCCGGCAGTATAAAGGGCAGCGGCCTGCAGGTGTCGCACATAAATCTGAACGACGGCACGGTGGAAGGGATGATGCACGCGCGCCTGCCCATCATGACCATGCAGTTCCACCCGGAGGCCAGCGGCGGCCCGCGAGATACCGAGTATATGTTCGACGAGTTCGTCCGCCTGGTAGCGCACTGCAAGGCTTCGGTACTGTCGATCGGATCGCAATAAGAGAATGGAAGAATGGATGAATGGAAAGTGGAAGGTGAGATCACTGGATGGGTGGATGTATAAGTTGTGAGTAGTCTTCCATCCTTCCAAAAAAATCGCAGCGTTTTAGTCAAATCGGAGCACGGGAGCAGCAACATGTCCAACGATAAAGTCGAGCAGCAATCACCGATATCGACCATACCAACGACACTGGAGGCGTTTTTGCCGCGCCTGCGGGCATATCTCTCGACGATTCCCGAAGTGCGGCTGGCTTATTATCAACCGGGCCCGAAAGAGGAGCAGTTGCCGTTGAACGGGCCGGACCGGGCGCGGGTGGTGCTCGTTTTCACCCGCAATGTGTCGAGCGAGCATATCGACAAACGGGTAGCGAAGATACACCGGCACTTCACCCCGCATTACGCGGACCTGGTAGAGTTTATCGAGATCGAGAAACTGGACTACCGCGAAGCCTGCGAAACGGCGTTCAACGCCCACCTTGCCTACGGCTCGGTGGAAATCGGCGAGCGCGATCGACTGTATCGGTATAACGTGTTCCTGGAATGGAACGCCAGCAAGCGCATTTCCGGGATGAAGCAGGATCAACCGCCGACCTTTTCGCCGGCGTTGGACAGGCCGCTATGGGTCGTCAGCGTGCCGCGCTTCATCACGCCGATTTATCGGCATCTGAAGATGATCGAGGGGCATATCCGCGACCTGAAGCGGCTGACGCAAGCGGACATCGGCGAATTTTCGGAGAACTCATCGACGAAATCGCTGGCCGAGTCCTACATCCTGAAGAGCATCCAGAGCGCCATCCTGGTGACAATGAGCGTGATGCACCGGAAAATGCGCCTGACGGCGCGTGACTATCGCGACCTGTTCCTGCACATGCCGGTATTCGGAATGACCACCCGCGAGCGGGCGATGAAGCTGGCGCAGTGCGCTGACATCCGCGACCGGTTGATGTTCCAGTATGAGGAAGTCAGCTCGGTTGAGGTTTATGAAAGCGCACTGATGATAATGGAAGTGATGCGGGATTTCAAAATCTTCATGCTGGATTGGCTGTTCGAGCACTATTATGGGCCATCGGG
>Ga0172370_10007738_pt1 | contig 13102 bp, 7 predicted proteins | sample LakKiv5m_FD_114538 | JGI IMG/M metagenome (GOLD analysis project Ga0172370, IMG submission 114538) | Freshwater microbial communities from Kabuno Bay, South-Kivu, Congo - kab_022012_11.5m | ecosystem: Environmental > Aquatic > Freshwater > Lake | place: Democratic Republic of the Congo...
GCAGTACACGTTCGCGATGAACCAGGGGCACCTGATGTCGCCCGTCAACGTGGCCAAGGTCGAGCGCGGCTTCGGACCGGTCAGACACCCCAAGTTCGGCACGCTGACGCTGCACCGCGGCATGGACATCCGGCCGCGACGAGGCGGCATGAACCCGGTGCGCGCGGTCTTCTGGGGGCGCGTCGCGTTCGCCGGGTGGCTCACGGGCTACGGCAACACGCTCATCCTGGATCACACGCGGGGATGGCACACGGTCTACGCCCACCTCGACAACGTTCGTGCGAAGGAAGGCGATCTCGTCAAGGGCCGCGAGGTGATCGCGGACGTCGGCCAGAGCGGCTCGCTCAAGGGCCGCTACCTGTACTTCGAGATCCGCCAGAACGGCCGCGCGATCGATCCCACGACCTGGTTCCATCGCTAGGCCGCATCCGCTCGCAGGGGGCTCCGCATGCGCATCGACGCCGTCGTCTTCGATCTCGACGGCACGCTCATCGACTCGCGCGGCGACATCGTCGTGGCGGTCAACCACGCGCTCGAGTCGAGCGGCCGGCTGGTGCGCCCGGCGGCGGAGATCCTCCCGCTCGTCGGCGACGGCGGTCGGACGCTGTGCGCGCGCGCCGCGGGTCTCGAGGAGACGCACCCGGACGTGGATCGGCTCTTCGCGGCGTTTCTCGACCACTACGTGGCGCACCCGGTGCAACACACGACGTGGATGCCGCACGCGCTCGACGCGCTCGACGCGCTCGCCCCGATGCCGATCGCGCTGTGCACGAACAAGCCGCGCCGGACGACGGACGCGGTGCTCGCGGGCCTCGGCGCCGTGCGGCGTTTTGCCTGTACGATCGCGGGCGGCGACCTGCCCGAAAAGAAGCCGCACCCGAGGCCGCTGCTCGTCGTCGCCGAGCGGCTCGGCGCGGATCCGCGTCGCTGCGCGATGGTGGGCGATGGGCCTCAGGATATCGACGCGGGCCGTGCGGCCGGAATGCGCACCGTCGGCGTGCGGGGTGGCTTCCTCGCGATCGAGCGCCTGCTCGCCGCGCGACCCGATGTGCTGCTCGACGACCTCTCGGGTCTCACCTCGATCGTCGCCGGATGGCGGGCTTGAACGCTCGGCGTGTTGCGGCCTGACACGCCGGCGTGTCAGCCTCTCACGCGTCAAGGAGGGCCCATGTGGTCACGCCAGCAGATCCGTGATCTCGTCGATGCGCGCGTGCTCGTCGCCGACGGGGCCATGGGCACGGAGATCTATGCGCAGGGTGTCCCGTTCGAGCAGAGCTTCGACGCGCTGAACCTCACGCGTCCGGACATCGTGCGTCGCATCCACCGCAGCTACGTCGACGCGGGCGCCGATCTCATCGAGACGAACACGTTCGGCGCGAACCGTTACCGCCTCGAGAAGAGCGGCTTCGAGGCGCGCGTCGCCGAGATCAACGCGGCCGGCGTGAGGCTCGCGCGCGAGTGCGCGAACGCTCGTCCGCCGCAGTCCCGCCCGCTCGTCGCCGCGTCGATGGGCCCGATCGGACGCCCGCTCGTGCCGATCGGTCGCGTGAGCGAGGACGACGCACGCGACGCCTTCGTGGAGCAGATCCATGCGCTCGCCGACGCCGACCCGGACCTCCTCATCCTCGAGACCTTCGGCGATCTGCGGGAGTGCCTCGTCGCGCTCGACGCCGTGCGCGCGATCGTGCCCGACGCGGCCGTAATCGCGATGACGACGTTTACCGACGAGGGCAAGACGCTGCTCGGTCACAAGCCCGTCGAGGTCGTGAGGCGATTGACGGACGCGGGCGCGGATCTCGTCGGTGCGAACTGCTCCGTGGGACCCCAGGGGCTCGAGGAGGTGGTCGAGCGCATGCTGAGCGTGCCGGACGTACGCTTGTGCGTGCAGCCCAACGCGGGCCTGCCGCGCCTCGTCGGCGGCCGCTACGTCTATGTCACGAGCGAGGACTACCTCGCCGAGTGGGCGTTGCGCATGGCCACGATCGGCGTGCGCATCATCGGCGGCTGCTGCGGCACGAAGCCCTTGCACGTGCGGGCGATCCGCACCGCCATCGGCAACCGCGCACCGGCTCGCGTCACACAGGCGCGCGCGTTCGTCGAGCTCGAGGCCGAGCGCTCCACGCCCGCGCCTGTCGCGTCCCAACTGCAAGACAAGCTCACGCGTCGAGCGTTCGTCGTGTCGGTCGAGCTAGACCCGCCGCGCGGTGTCAATCCATCCGCGCTCATCGCGGGCGCCGTCGCATGCAAGCAGGCAGGCATCGACGCCATCAACATCGCGGACTCACCGCTCGCCACCGCGCGCATGTCCCCCCTCGCGCTCGCGGTCGGCATCCAGCGCCAGGTCGACATCGACGTCATCCTTCACGTCTCGTGCCGTGATCGCAACGTGCTAGCCTTGCAGAGCGAGTGCATGGGCGCGCACGCGCTCGACATCCGCCACATCCTGTGCGTGACGGGCGACCCTCCGACGATGGGCGACTACCCCAACGCGAGGGGCGTCTTCGAGATCGACTCCATCGGTCTCGTCGGCCTGCTCGCGCGCCTCAACGGCGGCCAGGATCTCGCGGGCAAGCCGCTCAAGTACCGCACGGATTTCCGCATCGCCTGCGCGGTCAATCCCACCGCCGAGGATCTGGCGTCCGAGCTCGATCGCTTCGCCCGCAAGCTCGACGCAGGGGCGCAGTTCGCGATGACGCAGCCGCTGTACGACGTGGCGGATCTCGATCGCTTCCTCGACAACACGAAGCCGGCCATCCCGATCCTGGTCGGAGTGCTCCCGCTCCGCAACGCGCGACACGCTGAGTTCATCCACAACGAGGTGCCCGGCATGCGCATCCCGAAGGCGGTGCGTGATCGCATGCGGGCCGCTGGCGATCGCGGGCCAGAGGAGGGTGTGCGGATCGCTCGGGAGTTCCTCGCGCTCGCGCGGGAGCGAGTCGCCGGCGCCTATGTGATGCCGCCCTTCAACCGCTTCGAGATGGCCATCGACGTTGTCAGGCCCTGAGGCGTTTCGGCACCCCGCTACTTGCTACAGAGGTTCTCCGCGCCGGGCGTCCCACGGTCGGGCTTTCCGGTAGACGGTCCCTTCTTGAACGTGCTCGTCGCCGGATCGATGTTGCCGTACGGGCACGCATCGCTCGCGCCGAACCAGCAGGCCGCGTCGTCGTTCTGCTTGGCGTCGAGGCAGTTGGGCATCAGCATCATCGACGTGCCGATGCCGTAGTTGTACAGCGGGTTGTAAGCGATGCAGTCGATCTGGAGGTCGGCCGTGTCGAAGATGCAGATCGCGTCGGCGTCGTTGTCGAGGGCGAAGGGACCCGCGCCGACCTTGGACGCATCGCCCCAGCCGTAGGTGCCGACGACCCCGTTGTTGACGTCCGTGCTCGACTTGCGCACGAGCGTCACGTACTGCCCCGGTTGCACGAGCAGCTGCGCGCCGTTCTGGATCACGTGCAGGTCGCTTTTGTAGTCCTTGAGCTTGAAGCCGTTGATGTCGATGGCCGCGTTCGAGGCGTTGTAGATCTCGAACCACTCTCCGTAGGTGTCAGGCGCGGCGTCGGGATTGACCATGATCTCGGTGATCACGATGCCGCCCGTCGTTTGCTGGACCTCCTTCTTGCACTTGTCGTCGCAGCCGTCTCCCGCCTTCACGTTGCCGTCGTCGCACTCTTCACCGGCCTCGACCGCGTTGTTACCGCACACCGGCCCGCCCTTGCAGCTGGCGTTCATCTTGCCCGGCGTGCCGAAGTCGCCCGCGCCGAAGGCCTCGCTCGCGCCGCACCAGTTCGTGCCTTGATCGTTGTCGATCGATCCGCCGAGCGCGACCTTCTCCGCGGTGAGCGCGAGGGCCTTGCCCGCCGATGACGGGAAGTTGATCCCGTCGTAAGCAACCTCGTCGATCGTGACGCCGCTCCACTCGAGGATGACTGCGTCGGCGCCGTTGGCGAGCGTGAAGTTGTCGTACTGGTACTGCACGTCCGCGCCGCCGTTGGCCCCCTTGTTCGCGTTGACGCCGAGCACGAAGAACGCGCCGGGCGTGAGTATGAGCGGTTTGGGCGAGTTGATCGTGTGCAGGTTGGTGCCCTTGTCCTTTATCTTCCAGCCGTTGATGTCCACGTTGATGGTCGACGCGTTGTAGAGCTCGAACCACTCACCGAGGCTGTCGTCGACGGCGGCTGGGTCCTTCATGATCTCGGTGATGACGATCCAGCCCGGCTGGAACTTCTCCTCCTGGCACGAGGCCGAGCACCCGTCGCCCGGCACCTTGTTGCCGTCGTCGCACGTCTCGTAGGGGTCGAGGTTGGTGTCGCCGCAGTTCTTCGAGTCGCACGCGTCGCCGAAGCCGTTCTGATCGAGGTCGATCTGATCGGGGTTAGGCACCGACGGGCAGTTGTCGCACACGTCGCCGAGGCCGTCGCCGTCGATCTCGGTCTGGTCGACGTTCGGGATCTTCAAGCACGTGTCGCACACGTCGCCCACGCCATCGCCGTCCGTGTCCTTCTGGTCGGCGTTGGGCGTGTACTTGCAGTTGTCGACCTCGTTGAGGACGCCGTCCCCGTCGACGTCACCGCCCGGCGGCGCGCAGCTCGTGTTGTCCTTGCCCGGCGTGCCCGTGTCGATGTCGCCGGGATCGGCGGGGTTGAGCAGCGTGGTGCCGGCACACCAGAAGATGACCTTGTCGTTGTCGACCGAAGAGACATGATTGGGATCGAGCTGCAGCGACTTGCCCGTCTCGACCGGCGGCGTCGTGCCACCCGCGCCATACTTCAAGATGTCGGAGACGGCCTTGCCGTCCTGGTCGAGCAGCGTGATCTGATCGCCGGACAGGTCGAGCTTGATCCCCGTGAGCACGAAGTCGACCGGCACGTTGCCGTTGAGCGACTTGTCCTTCGAGAGACCCAGCACGAAGAAGGAGCCCGCCGGCACCGTCGGCGCCGGATCGACGAACGTGAACTCGCCGCCCTTGAGCAGCGACAGTTTCCAGTTCTTCAGCGACAGATCCTGCTTCGTGATGTTCTTCACCTCGATCCACTGGGCGGTCGAGTCGTCGTAGTAGTCGGTGTGTGCGAAGACCTCGGTGATGACGATCTTGCCGCCCGTGACCGCGGAGAACTTGCAGTCGGGCGCGCAGCCGTCGCCGTCGAACTGGTTGCCGTCGTCGCACTGCTCGCCGAGATCGAGCTCGCCGTCGCCGCACACGGCCTGGTCGCACGCGTCGCCCATCGCGTCGTTGTCGCTGTTCTTCTGGTCCTTGTTCGGCACGCTCGGGCAGTTGTCGCAGAGGTCGCCGAGGCCGTCGCCGTCCTTGTCGTCCTGGTCCGGATTCGGCACGGTCACGCAGTTGTCGTCGAAGTCCCACACGCCGTCCTTGTCGACGTCCGGCGGCTCCTTGCACTTCGGGTTGACCTCGCCCGGGCTGCCGTGGTTTTTGCTGCCCGACTCGCCATACGTCGCGGTCTCCTCGGGCATGCACCAGTTCGCCTTGTTGTCGTTGCCCGAGGCGGTGGTCTGCGTCGCGTCGAGCGCGATCGAGAAGCCGCCCTTCGAGATCGGCGGGAAGATCGGCCAGCCCTGGCCGTACTTGACCTCGTCGATGATGTCGTCGGTGCCCTTGTCGCTGAGCGCCAACTTGACCGTGCCCGCGTTGTTCATGAACGACACGAACGAGTAGACGTAGCCGGGCGTGTAGCCGCCGTTGAGGGTCTTGTCGTCGCTTCGACCGAGCAGGAACACCTCCTGCGGCTTGATGACCAGCGGGTCGCAGCCCTTGATCTGGTGCGCGTTGTTGAGGTTGTCGCGGATCCAGAGGCCGCGCAGGTCGATGTCCGCCTCGGTGAGGTTCTTGAGCTCGAACCACTCGCCGTAATCGTCCGCGACGACGGCCGGGTTGATCATGATTTCGTCGATGACGATGCCGCCGGGCGCAACGTCCGGAGGCGGCGGATCGCAGACGGGCTTGCCGTCATCTGGCAACACGTCATCCCCGGCCTCCTCGTCCGTGCCTGGAGGCGCGTCCTCGTCGGATGAGCCCATGCCATCGCCGTCGGGCTCGACGAACATCTCGTCACCGTCTGGCGTGTCGAGATCCCCTTCGACGGTCGCGTCCACGTCCAGCGGCACTGCGTCGTCGTCGGCGTCCGTACCCGCGGGGCCGTTGTCCTTGCCCGCGTCCTTGGCGTCGATCTTCGGGCCCGAGTCCTTGATGTCCTTCTTGACGTCGATTCCGATCTTGATGTCGGCGGGGTCCTCCTCGACGTAGACCGTTTCGGAGCCGCAGCCAAATCCCCCGACGATCAGCGCCAGCGCTACCGGCACGACAAGTCGCAGCCCGACACGGGATGGACAAGCTGTGGACATCTTCAGCCTCCTTTGGACGAACCGACCGCCTTGAGCGACCTCAGGCCGCACAAGCCCGTCACGAACCGGTCCTGTATGGACCGCAGCTTCTGCGTCTGCCCGCCGGAGCCCCCGAGCAGGACCGCGAAGGCCAACGTATGGCCACCGCGCGTCTTGGCGTAGCCAGCCAACGCGACGACGTCATCGAGCGTCCCGGTCTTCGCTCTGACGTTTCCTAACGCCGGAGCGGACTTCAGACGCTTTCTCAGTGTACCGTCTGTGCCCGCGATCGCAAGCGAGGCCGCGAGCGCGTCTCCGGCGGCCCCACGACCGCGCATAGCGAGGAGTAGACCGACGATCGCACGAGTCGTGGATTTCGACGAGTGATATAGACCACTTCCGTTACCGACCACCACGCCCTTGAGGGGCAGGTCGAGGGGCGCGAGCGCCTTCCGGACGGCTTTTTCCGACTTCTCGGCGGTCGCCGGCGGCCCGCCGCCGTGCAGACCAAGCGCCTTGAACAGCGTCTCGGCCATCGGGTTCGACGACGTCTTGTTCGTGGTCGCGATGAGCGTCTCGAGCGGCGCGGACCTGTGGGTGGCGAGCGGGGGCCGTTTCGCGAGTTCGTCCGGGAGCTTGCCGGGGCCGGCCTTGCCGGTGACCCGCACACCCTCGGCTTGCAGCGCGGCCGCGAACACGCTCGCGGCGAGGCGGTTCGGGTGCCACGCGGCTCTCTTGTCGATGCTCGGAGCGGCTCCGAGACCGATGGTGCCGCGCACGACGACCCGGGTGCGACCCCCGTCGGATCGCGTGGACACGCTGATCTTGTTGGATTTTCCGGCGACGGTCAGGGCGTCGAGATCCAGCCGGAAGTACGCGCACGCGGGATCCAACACGACCTCCGGCGCCGCCCCGACCCTCGGGCCGGGCTTGACCGAGATGAGCACCGCCCCCTGCCCGAGCGTGAGCGCCGAGATCGGCGCGCGGTAAGCGGCATCCGTCTTCTTCTCCTCGTAGCCGCGCGGCAACGCCTCGTCGAACGCGCTGCCGTCGGCACGCAGCTCACCCACCGACCGCAGGCCCTTGTCCTTGAGCGTGCGCGCCAGGTCGCGCAGGTGCGACGGGTGCAGGCCGGGATCGCCCGATCCGACGAGCACCAGCAGCGGCACGTGCCCTTCGCCGTCGGGGGTCCCGCCGCGCACAGTCGTCTCGAAGCGATGGTCGGGACCGAAGGCGAGCAGCGCCGCCGACGTCGTAAAGAGCTTCTGGACGGAGGCCGGATAGGTGGGGCGGTCCGGCTCCAGCGCGAAGAGCGGCTTGCGCGAGTCCGCGTCCACGACGAGCACCGACGCGTTGACCTGCTCGGGCAGACCCGCGAGCAAGGGCGCTAGCCTGGTCGAGAGCGCGCCGGTCGCCGGTGGCCTCGCCTCGATGCGGTCCGGCGCGAGGAGCGCGAGACAGGTGAGCAACACGAGGGGGAGGCGATGGAACACGGGGGGCGAGGGTAGGCACGCGGGGGCGACATGGCAACTTTGCGGGCGCTGCGGTGCGGCGGTCGTGGAGCGTTGCGACCACGGGCCGGGCGGGCTAGCGTGCGTTGCATGAAGCGGCACGCCCCGATCGCGCCTTGTCTCGCCCTGCTGCTCGCGGCAGGCGGGTGCGCGCGGCTCGGGGAGGTCAAGACGCTCGAGACGCGTCCGGTGGGACCGCCCGAGCGAACGACGCGGCACGTGGGCACCGGATTCCTGGTCAGCGGGGTGCGTGACGGTGCGCGCGTGCGGGCACTGGCGGAGGCGGTCGAGCGGTGTGTCGATGTGACGCGACAACGGCACGCGGCGCGCATCCGGACCGTGCGCACGCCGGAGGGGTCCTCGCTCCTGCTCGAGTGGATCGCGGGCGGCGCGCTGCTCGCGGGCGGGACGGCCGTCATCGTGCTCAACGCGCTGCGACCTCCCGAACCGCCGGACTACACGCAGGGCGAGGTGCACACGCGCAGCGAGTCGGGGGCGTATGTCTTCGGCGGCGTGCTCGGAGCGCTCGGGGGCGGGTTTCTCGCGGGGGCGGCGTGGCAAACGAGTCAACTTGGGGATACGTCAGTGGATCTGCCGGAGCAGGTGAGCGAGAAGGCGGGGCTGCAGACGGTCTGTGCGCGAAAGCCGGCGCCGGGCGCGAAGGTGCGGATGACGCTGCCTGACGGTGCGACGGTGGAGGCGGTGGCCGGACCCGACGGCGTGGCGGACTTGCCGTTGCCTCTGGGCGTCGACGAGCTGCTGCAGGCCGGTGGACGGCGGCGCGTCACGCTCGACGTGGAGCGGGATCCGCGGGGCGCCGGGCGGGTCGACCTGTAGGCCGGCCCCTCGCGGGCTCAGAACAGGGAGCCCTGCGCGCCGTCCTTCTTCTTCGATCTCGACGGGCGCGGGGTCGCCCGGACGGGCGCGGGTTGCTCGACGTCGACGAGCGGTGCGAGGCACTCGAGATCGTCGTTGCGCACGTCGTTGACGCGGCGGCCGACCCCGCGAGCGTCGAGGAAATCGGGCGTCGCGGGCTCGAGGAGCGAGCCAAGCCGGTCGAGGTCCACGCGGCCCGAGCCCTTCGGCTGGCCGAGCCACAGATCGACGTGCGCGGGCGGGAGGATGACGGGCATGCGGTCATGGATCTCGGCGATGAGGCCGCGGGAGGCTGTCGTGAGGACCGTGAACGTGCGCAAGCGGCGGCCGGACGCGGGATCGGTCCAACTCTCCCACAGGCCCGCAAATTGCAGCACCCGCCCGTCTCGCGCGTGGAACCAAAGCGGGCGGCGATCGCTCTTGGGCCCCTTCCACTCGTAGAAGCCATCGGCGGGCACGACACAACGGCGGCGCGCGAAGGCTTCGCGAAAGGCGGGGCGCTCGCGGGCGGTCTCGGCGCGGGCGTTGATGAGGCGAGATGCCGTGGAGGCGTCCGTCGCCCAGTGGTTGACGAGGCCCCAACGCGCGCGGGTGAGCTCGCGTTTGGGCGCGCCCGAGCGAACGATCCAGTGCGTGTCGAGTGGGGCGATGTTGTAGCGCGGGCGCTGCTCGGGCACTTCGCCTTCGGCGGGATCGGCGTCGAGATAAGACGCGAGGGCGTCGAAGTCATCGAGCGTGAGCGTCATGCGACCGCACATCAAGGCGCTCCTGCGGGTCTCGGGCGCTCGATTCGGAGCCGATCGGCGGCGTCGATCCGGCGCGCGGCGGCGGCGAAGGCCGGGTAGGCGGAGGGCTGGACCGCCGCGAAGGTCACGTCGAGATCGCGATCCACGGCGAGGGTGGCGCCGATCACTCGGGCCGCGCGGCGGTACTTCAGCGGCCCCACGTCCACCGCGATTGCGGCGGGGGTCGCCACACCCTTGGCGCCTGCGATCTCCACGCGCAGCTCGGTGCGAATGGCCACGCCCACGAGCAGCGGCGTCCTGCGCGAGGACAGCGTCGCGAAGGTCTGCGCGAGCAGCTCGGGCACGAGGCCGAGATCGAGCGCCTGCGCGCGGGCCGGATCGGCAGGCGCCACGATGCGGTAGCGAAGCGTCACCTCCGCCTCGAAATCTTCGAGGCCGTCGAAGACCACGTCGACGAGGCGCGCGCCGGGAAGGTAGAGGGAGGCGAGCTGGTCTAGCAGCGCCGTACGATCGTCGGCCTTGGGCGATCGACCGATCCGACGAAGCGCCAGCGCAAAGAGGCCCGAGAACGTCTCCTCCCCCTGACCCTCGATCGCTCCATCGGAGGTCCAGGACAGGCGCCACGTGACGCGCCGCCGCTCCGGCGCGAGGCCGGTGACGGGCGTCGTGACGGCGCGCTCCGCGAAGGACACCCGACCGGCCCGGTCGACCGAAGCTCGGCCGGTCGGATCGATGAGGAGGCCCGCGCGGCCTTGGAGCGCGGGGCGCAGGTAGTCGACGCTAGGCCTGTCGGTCAGAGGATCGATCCAGAGATCGCGCCCCGGCGCTCGCACGCGCAGCGCGGTCAGCGGGTATGCGCCCGGCGTGGCCAGGCGGGCCGACACGACCGGAGCCTGCGGCGACGTCAAGCGCACGAGCGTCACGTCCACGCCGAGCCTGCGCAGCGCCGCGAGCAGCACGGTCGCACGATCTCCCCGGCCGCGCGCGAGGGCTGGCGCCGCGGAGCCGAACGCGCCGCCCGAATCGTCCTGCTCGACGCGTTCGAAGACGGCGCGCGTGACCTTCTGCAGGAGCGCGGCGAGCTGCGCCTCGGTGGCGATCGATGGCGGGGCCAAGCGCCTGGTGAAGGCAGCGATGCGATCGTCCGGATCCGCCAGCGCGGCGGCGAGCGCCTCGTCCCACGCCCCGAGGAGGGCGTCGAGGCCCGCTCGGCTGCCCACGCGAACGTTCGGAAAGACGCGGTCGGGCTGCTGTGCGTTCGGCTCGGGCCGCAGATGGGCGAGATCGCGCGCGCGCCACGCGATGACGTCGAAGCCCGCGTCGTGGCTGCGCTCTGGCGCGGCGCAGGACGCAGACGCTTCGACGTCGATGGCGAGGCTCGGGGGCGACAGGACGATGTACTCGCACAGGCGCGTCGGTCCTTCGGCGAGGCCAAAATGGAAGGTGTCGCCGCGCGTGGCGAGGCTCGGACGGTCGTTCGCGCTGACGACGACGATGTACTCGTAGTCGATGACATCACCGGCCTCGAGATCGCTGAGCGAGACGGACCCCTTGTCGGGTGTGTCCTCGGCCTCGATCACGCGTCCGTCCGCCTTGATCGTGCGGGCATGCAGAACCTCCGCGTCGTCGCTCGGCTTGAGCTCGCCATAGTCGCCCGCCACCTTCGCGTCCAGCAGCTTCGTCGCGATGTGAACGCGCCGCAGCAGACCGCCTCCAGGAAGGAAGACATCGATCTCCTGATCGAGCAGCCACACCGCGGAGGCACCGCGCGTGAGCGCCTCGGGCAGCGGCTCCTTCGCGAGCACGGTCGCGTCGCGCGTGTAGCGACCCCAAGGTGGCGAAGCCCCGAGCCTGAGCGCGCGCCGCCGCACTTCCGGCTCGTCGCGGCTGTCGATCAACGCGCGGGCAAGCCAAGTCGCCGCCGCGGTCGCGTCGGAGGCAGAGGCGGCCAGATCGGCGAGGCGGAAGGCCACCTCGCCATCACCCGGATCGGACTCCAGGAACCGCCTGAGGCGCGCCTTCGCGTCCGCCGAGCGTCCAGCCGCGGCGTCGAGCGCGGCGAGCTCCAGTGTCGCCTCCCGCCGCGAACCGGGACGCTGTGCGCGCCTTTCGAGGACACGTCTCGCGTCCGACACCCGGCCGAGCGCTCCGTAGGCCTGGCCGATCCCGGCCTCGAGACCGGGACAGCGCTTCGACGCCGCGTCCGCCGTCTCGGCGAGGCCCGCGCGACCGTGCTCGGCGCCCAGATCCAGCAGGTCCGCGAGCCGCGCGCACGAGGCTCCCGGCTCCTTCGCGAGGGCCCGCAGCTCGGCGAGCGCTTCATCACCGAGGCCCCGCTCCCGCAGGACGAGCGCGTTGAGCGCCCGCGCCTCGACCGAGCGCTGCAACGCGAGCGAACGCCGCACGAGCCGCTCCGCCAGATCCAGATCGGTGTCGTCGCGAGCGAGCGCGGCCCGCATCGTCAGCGCCGTCGCGCCCCTCGGATCGATGTCGAGCAGCGCGTCGAGGTGCGCTCGGGCCTTGCCGCGATCGGGCTGCGGCCGAGCGAGGTGCGCCTTGGCGGCGAGCAGATGCAGAAGCGGGCTGCGCGGGTAGCGCTCGAGGAGGCGCTCGGCCCGCGCGATGGCGTCGAGCGGCGTGTCGGTGAGAGCCGAGCGCGCGGTCGCCGTGACGCGTTCGCGCGCCGAGAGAGCCTCCGCGGGCGTGGGCGAGGCCGTGTGCCTTGGAAGGTCGTCGTGACGGGTGATCTCGACCCAGGCCTGCCCCCCCTCCGCGGCGATGAGCAGCGCGAGGTCGGATGCCGAGCCGCTCGCCTTGTCGTCGAGAGGCGGATCCAGCACGACGTGGCGCGCCTCGCCGGGAAGCAGCGCTTCGCCGGCCCACGCTCGGTCGATCGCGAGCCGCGCCGGCACGCTCGCTCGAATCCGCAGCACGCCACGACGCGGTAGATTCGAAGTGTCGATGTACACACGGCGAGGACCGACGCCCGCTGCGGGCACGTCGACGCGCCCGCAGGCCCCACGCCCGAAGCGGCGAAGCGCCTCGCGTTCGCGCGGTTCGCGGTTCTGGGGTGGCTGCGCCGCGGTCAGGCTCGTGCGCGACCGTGCGCTGAGCTCGCCTGCCTCCAGCGCCAGCGCGGGCTGCAAGGGCGCTATCGGGTCGCAGGGCGGCTCTTGACCGAGCGCCTCGGCGACCTGCACGGCGACGAGCGGGTCGGCCTCCGAGAGGAGGCGCGGCAGTGGATCGCTCGCCCCCGGCACCGCGCGAAGCCAGCCGACGAACGCGACGACCACGGGATCCAACCCATCTCTTCGCTGCACGCATGCAATCGAAGCATCCACCGTGCCATGCAGCAGGTACGTCCACGCGACGGCCTCGCAAGCGGGTCTGGCACGATCGGGATCGCGCAGGTCGCGGCCCGCGCGGTCGAGCAACGCGCGCGTGTCCACGTCGGGCAGCATCGGATCGAGCGCGGCGCCGCAGGCAGCGAGCAGCAGGCCGCCTGCGGTAGCGATGGCGATGCGCTTCGCGCGGCTCACGAGCTGCCTCCTGCGCGCGGGATCGGATCGATCCGCGGGGCCGTGCGCAGCGCGGCGTCGATGGCTTCGAGCCACCTGCGGAACGCGGCGTAGC
>Ga0172370_10007740_pt1 | contig 13101 bp, 21 predicted proteins | sample LakKiv5m_FD_114538 | JGI IMG/M metagenome (GOLD analysis project Ga0172370, IMG submission 114538) | Freshwater microbial communities from Kabuno Bay, South-Kivu, Congo - kab_022012_11.5m | ecosystem: Environmental > Aquatic > Freshwater > Lake | place: Democratic Republic of the Congo...
GCGACGCCTCTACTTTTAGGAATTACTAAATCTTCAATTACCACAGAAAGTTTTATTTCAGCGGCAAGCTTCCAAGAAACAACAAGAGTTTTGACAGAGGCCGCTGCTTCTGGTAAGATAGATGAACTTTTTGGTCTAAAGGAAAACGTAATAGTCGGACATTTAATCCCGGCCGGAACAGGTTTAAGATACTACAGGGATATAAATATGGAAAAGGTTGGGCAGGAAGAAGCACAAGCAGCAGGGAGCGAAGAGGATGCCAACAATAGCGCAGTTAATACGTAACGAAAGAATTTTAAGCGTCAAGAAGTCAAAGTCGCCGGCGTTAAAAGGCTGCCCGCAGAGAAGAGGCGTTTGCCTTCAGGTGAGGACGATGACACCTAAAAAGCCCAATTCGGCTTTGCGTAAAATTGCGCGCGTGCGTTTGACTACAGGCATAGAAGTAACTTCGTATATCCCTGGTGAAGGCCATAACCTCCAGGAACACTCGATAGTTTTAGTAAGGGGCGGCAGGGTTAAGGATTTGCCCGGTGTGCGTTATCATATCGTAAGAGGTACGCTGGATACGGCAGGAGTTGCCAACAGGAAGAGGTCGCGTTCAAAATACGGAGCAAAGAAACCTAAGTAGTATTATATATAGGTAAAGAGGCGAGCATATAAAATGAGAAGAAGAAGAGCAGAAAAAAGAGATACTCTACCGGACCCGAAATACAACAGCAAGGTAGTTACGAAATTCATTAACATAGTTATGCTTAAGGGTGAACGTGCTATCGCCGAAAGGATTGTTTACGGGGCTTTCAATATATTAGCAGAGAAAAGCGGCGAGCAGGATGTGATGAAAGTTTTCCAAAAGGCCATTGATAATGCCAGGCCGCGCCTGGAAGTAAAACCGAGGCGTATAGGCGGCGCAACATACCAGGTTCCCGTTGAGGTAAGGTCAGAACGAGGAGTATCTATAGCTTTACGTTGGATAAAAGATTTTGCCAGAGGCAAAAAAGGCAAGTCTATGACGGAAAAATTAGCCGAGGAATTGCTGATGGCTTATAAAGGAGAAGGCTCGGCGATTAAGAAAAGAGACGATACGCACAAGATGGCAGAGTCCAACAAGGCATTTGCGCACTTCAAATGGTAACATATAACATGGCAAGAAAAGTCGAGTTAGAGAAAATTAGGAATATAGGCATAATTGCTCATATTGATGCCGGTAAAACTACCACCACCGAGAGGCTTTTATATTATACCGGCAGGATATACAAGATGGGCGAGGTGCACGAAGGTACCGCCACTATGGACTGGATGAAACAGGAACAGGAAAGAGGCATAACTATTACTGCAGCAAGTACGACTTGTTTCTGGAAAGACCATCAGATTAACATAATCGATACCCCTGGCCATGTGGATTTTACCATGGAGGTAGAAAGGTCGCTCAAGGTATTAGACGGCGCAATAGTAGTTTTCTGCGGCGTGGGCGGAGTAGAGCCTCAGTCAGAGACGGTCTGGAGGCAGGCTGATAAATACAAGGTTCCGCGCATTGCCTACGTAAACAAGATGGATAGAGTCGGCGCAGACTATTTTTCCTGCATTGAACAGATAAAGACCAAGTTAGGCTCAAATGCCGCAGCGATAAATTTGCCTTATTTTAATAAAAACGAGGAGCTTATCGGCATAGTAGATTTAATAGAGGAAAAACTCGTCACATACCGCGACGAAGAAGGCGTCGAGTTGATATTGTCAGACATACCTTTAGATTTTGCTCCCACGGCATTGAAATATAGAGAAGTAATGTTGGAGCATATAGCTGAATTCAGCGAAGATATTATGTATAAAATAGTGCATAATGTTCCATTGGTAAAAGAGGATATAAAGAAGGCAATAAGAGAAGGCGTTATTAACAATAAGTTCACCCCCGTATTAGCAGGGGCGTCCTTAAAGAATAAAGGAGTACAATTAGCTCTTAATGCCGTATGCGACTATCTGCCTTCTCCGTTGGATATGCCTCCTGTAAAGGGAATAGACCCAGAAAAGAGCCAGTATAAAGAAATAGCTACGGCGGACGAGACGCCTTTATGCGCCTTATGTTTTAAGATAGCCAGCGACCCTTATGTGGGCAGGCTTAGTTATGTGCGCGTTTATTCCGGAGAAATTAAGACGGGCACTTATATTTATAATTCCACAAGGCGCGAAGAAGAGAAGGTAAACAAAATAGTATATATGCACGCCAATAAACAGGAAATGGTAGATAGCGTCTCGGCGGGAGAAATCGCCGCCTTGGTTGGGCTCAAAGATACTAAGACAGGCGATACTTTGTGCGAGGAAGATTCGCAGATTATATTAGAAGAGATTAAATTTCCCGAGCCGGTAGTTACTTTGGCAATTGAACCAAAAACCAAAGTAGACCAGGAGCGTTTGGGTTTTGCATTGAAGAAATTCGAAGAAGAGGATCCTTCTTTTAAAGTAAGATACGACCATGAGACAGGTCAGACTGTTATTTCTGGCATGGGGCAACTGCATTTGGAGATTTTTGTGGACAGGATGTTTCATGAATTCAACGTAGAAGCAAACGTCGGCAGACCTGAAGTGGCGTATAGAGAGACTATTACAAAGAAGGTGCATGCGGTGGGTAAATTTATTCAGCAGACAGGCGGACACGGTCAATATGGGCATGTAGTTATTGAAATGGAACCGCAAGAAGCAAATTTGGGAATTACCTTTGAAGATAAGATAAAGGGAGGCGCTATACCACAGGAGTACATACCTTCTGTAAAAGAAGGTATAATGACTGCTGCTTTAAGCGGGGTATTGGCAAGCTACCCTGTCACAGGAGTAATGGTTACTCTTGTAGACGGTTCTTATCATGAGGTTGATTCTTCTGAGTTGGCGTTCAAGATGGCTGCGTCAATTGCTTTTAGCGAAGGGTTGCGCAAGGCAAGGACCGTTTTGCTTGAGCCGATTATGAGCATAGAGCTCGTAGTCCCATATGAGTATATGGGAGTAGTAATAGGAGATTTTAACAGCAGGAGAGGAAAGGTTGTTTCTTTAGGGCAGCGTGGAAACGTGAAGTTGATTCATGGGTTTATTCCCTTGGCGCAGACTTTTGATTATGTGACTGCACTGCGTTCGCTTACGCAAGGCAGAGCATCCTATACAATGGAGCCCTCTTTTTATCAAGAGGTGCCAGAAGATATATTGAATAAAATAGTTGTTAAATGAAGACACAATTTAGGGAACAAAGTGACATAAATTGTATGTCTGAATTTATCCCGCCGCATTCTTGCAGAATGCAAGAGGCGGGATTAATTCGCGCAAACAACTTATGTCGTTTCTCTCCATAAGTTGCGCGCTCATTAAAGGAGGTGTTTAATGGCTAAAGAGAAGTTTGTAAGAAGTAAACCGCATGTGAATATAGGAACGATAGGTCACGTGGATCATGGTAAGACGACATTGACTTCAGCTATTACAATGGCCCTGCATAAAAAAGGTTTTGCCGAAGCCAGAACCTATGATTCAATTGATAACGCTCCGGAAGAGAAAGAAAGAGGAGTAACTATCAATATTTCTCACGTAGAGTACCAGACAGATATTAGGCACTATGCGCATATAGACTGCCCTGGACACGCCGACTACATAAAGAATATGATTACCGGCGCAGCCCAGATGGATGGTGCAATACTGGTAGTTTCCGCAGCGGATGGCCCGATGCCTCAGACAAGAGAGCATATTTTGTTGGCCAGACAGGTTAACGTTCCTGCTATAGTGGTGTTTTTGAACAAGTGCGATATGGTGGATGACAAGGAACTTATTGACCTTGTAGAAGTAGAAGTAAGAGACTTGCTGACAAAATATAACTTCCCCGGCGATAAGACGCCTATTATAAGAGGAAGCGCTTTGGAAGCAATGAATAGTCCTGACGACGCCGCCAAGACGCAGCCTATTTTGGATCTAATGAAGGCGGTGGATGAGTTTATCCCTATGCCTAAAAGAGATCTGGAGAAGCCGTTTCTTATGGCAGTCGAAGACGTTTTCTCTATTTCCGGCAGAGGTACTGTAGGCACAGGAAGAATCGAACGCGGCAAACTCAAACTAAACGACAATCTTGACATCGTGGGTTTACGTCCGGAAATTCAAAAAACAGTCGTTACTGGTATAGAAATGTTCAGAAAACTTCTCGATGAAGGCCAGGCAGGCGATAACGTCGGCTTGCTTCTCAGGGGTATTGAAAAGGATAACCTTGAACGCGGAATGGTTTTGGCGGCGCCCGGTTCAATTACGCCGCATACTAAGTTCAAGGCGCAGGTCTACGTATTAACCAAAGAAGAAGGCGGAAGACATACTCCTTTCTTCAAAGGTTACAGGCCGCAGTTCTATTTCAGAACCACTGACGTTACGGGAACAGTTACTCTACCGCAGGGCGTGGAAATGGTTATGCCCGGTGATAATATTGCCGTAGAAGCAGAATTGATTACACCGATTGCTATGGAGAAAGAGTTGAGGTTTGCTATCAGAGAAGGCGGACATACGGTTGGCGCAGGTGTAATTTCTGAGATAATTGCGTAAGGCGTAAGAAACAAACAATAAAGTAGCAAGAAATAAAAGCGAATAAGATATGTTTGCATCAAAGCAGGGGTTTATTTTACTCGCTAGGATTATATAATAATGTCAAAAGAACAGACAATACGGATTAAACTTAAGGCATACGATCATCGTTTGATTGATCAGTCAGCTGCCGAGATAGCTGAGACGGCTAAACGTACGGGTGCAAAAGTGTCTGGCCCGATTCCTTTACCGACCAAGAAGGAAATTTATACGGTTAACCGGTCTCCAGTTATCGACAAGAAGTCGCGCGAGCAATTTATGTTGGCGACTCATAAGCGTCTTCTGGAATTAGTTGCCCCTACAGCCAAGACTATAGATGCCTTGAGAAAGTTGAATCTGCCTGCAGGCGTTTACGTTGAAATTAAATAAACATGCAGGAGAAGTTGAGATGAATGCTATTTTAGGCAGAAAAATTGGTATGACTAGGATTTTCGACGAGAATGGCGTGTCTATTCCTGTAACGGCCATTTCAGCGGGGCCTTGTGTTGTTTTGGGTCTTACCGATAAGAATGTCCGATTGGGCTACGAAGACATAGAGGAAAAAGATACTAAGAAGCCGCAGCTAGGTATGTTTAAGAAGCTCAATATCGCACCCAAACGCGTTATACGCGAAATAAGAGGCATTTCCAATGATTCGGATATTCAGGTAGGCTCACAGATAAAGGTCGATATATTTAAGAATGGGGATTTCGTGGATGTTGTGGGCGTTTCTATCGGCAAAGGATTCCAGGGCGGTATGAAACGCTGGAATTGGTCTGGTACGCCTACGAGTCATGGCTCTATGAGCCATCGCCGCGTAGGTTCAATGGGTTCCAATACCACTCCTGGAAGAGTTTTTAAAGGCAAGCATCTTCATGGGCATATGGGTAATGCCAGGACCACGGTGCAGAATTTAAAAGTTGTCAGAGTAGACGCACAGAATAATTTGCTGCTTATAAAAGGGCAGACGCCGGGTTTCAATAGTGGGCTTTTAATAATAGGTAAGGCCAAGAAGAAAAAGAGTAAGAACAAATAGAATATAAAAAATGAAGCAGGATAAGAAGCAAAAAGATAGCGCTAAGGAGAAGAAGACGGTTGTATTGCCTGTCTTGGATGTCTCCGGAAAAGAAGTGGAGAAATTAGAGCTGAGCCCCAGGATATTCGATGGCAAGGTGAGTACAGCGAGCATATACCGCGCTGTCCACAATTATTTAGCTAACAGAAGGCAGGGCACGGCTTCCACAAAGACAAGAAGTAATGTTTCCGGAGGAGGCAAGAAACCCTGGCGTCAGAAAGGAACCGGCCGCGCAAGGGTTGGCAGTACGCGTAACCCGCTTTGGCGGCACGGCGGAGTTGTTTTTGGCCCGCACCCCAGGGATTTCGGATATTCATTGCCTAAGAAAATTAAACAGTTGTCTTTGAGGTCGATCATCAATAACCGCGCCTTAGAAAATAATATTGTTGTTTTAAACAGTCTGGTTCTGTCGGATTGCAAAACAAAAACATTTATCAATATACTTAAGAAATTAAAGATGAAAGACGGCGCGTTATTGGTTATAAATTCTATGGATGATAATATAAGATTGGCAACGAGGAATATCCCTAATGTAGGGTTAAGGGATGCCAACAGCGTAAATACATACGATATATTAAGCTTCAAAAAAATGCTTGTTACTAAGGATGCTTTGCGCATTTTGACAGAGAGAATTAAATGACCCGTTCGACTCGTTATCTCGCTCAGGGTCATATCTTAAGCGACTAAAAGGAACCGAAGGATGAAATACCCGGATATCATAAAAACATTAATACATACGGAAAAAAGTACAACTCAGGAAGGTCAAGGAAAATTTTTTTTCTGGGTTAGCAAATTCGCCACCAAGCCTCAGATTAAAAAGGCGGTTGAGGATATTTATAAAGTAAACGTGGAAAAAGTCAACACATGTATTTTGCCCAAGAAGGCAAAGAGGGTAAGGTATCAACTAGGTTATGTCAGCGAGTGGAAAAAGGCGATAGTAACGTTAAAAGAAGGACAGAAAATAGAAATTAAGTGAGGACGAGACTTACGGAGCGACAGCGAACGTCAAGTCTCTGTCCGAACTTACCTAGCACTTATTTCAATAATAAGTGTTGGCAATAAACATAAGGAGTTAATTTAATAAACTAATTTATTAAACAATCCAGCATTGAGAGTGAAATAAGTGCTGGGTTAAATTCACACAGCAACTTATGTTCGTTGATACTCCATAAGTTGCGTGTTCATTAAAATATGGGTATAAAAAAATTCAAAGCAGTTACGCCGAGTTTACGTTGGACAGAGATTTCTGATTTTTCGGAGATAACCAAGGATTATCCTGAGAAGAATCTCATTGTGTCCTTGAAGAAGACAGGCGGACGCAATAATTATGGCCGTATTACCGCTTATCAGCGCGGCGGCGGACATAAGAGGATGTATCGCATAATCGATTTCAGGCGGGATAAACTTGATGTCGCGGCAAAAGTCATAGCAATTGAATATGACCCTAATCGTTCCTCGAGAATAGCGCTATTGGAGTATCCCGATAAACAGAGAAGTTATATTATTGCTCCTTTGGGATTAGGCGTAGGCGATGAAATTATGAGTACCAAAGGGTCAAATGTAGAAATAAAGGTTGGCAATTGCATGCCTTTAAGATATATCCCGTTAGGCACGCCAATTCACAACATAGAACTTTCAGCAGGGAACGGCGCTCAGATAGTCCGTAGCGCAGGAAGCTCTGCTCAGATTATGGCCAAGGAAGGCGAATTCGCCCATATAAGGATTCCTTCGGGAGAAGTGCGTTTAATTAATCTTGACTGCAGGGCAGTAATAGGCCAGGTTGGAAATGTAGAGCATGAAGCATTATCTTTAGGCAAGGCAGGCAGGTCTCGCTGGTTAGGCAGAAGGCCTAATGTTAGGGGAAGCGCAATGAATCCTATTGACCATCCGCATGGCGGAGGCGAAGGCAAAGCCGGCCAAGGTAATCCTCATCCCGTTACTCCTTGGGGCATGCCCACAAAGGGTTTCAAGACGAGGAAAAAGAAAAAGTATTCAGAGAAATTTATAGTAAAACATAGGAAATAATTCAGAGGTATAATATGCCACGCTCGCTAAAAAAAGGCCCTTTTGTAGACGAACACTTGTTAAAGAAAGTCGAGAGTTTGCGCAGGAGAGGCGTTAAGCAGCCGATTAAGACATGGTCAAGGCGCTCTACAGTAATCCCTGATTTTATAGGTTATACCATAGCGGTATATGACGGCAGAAAGCACGTTCCTATATTTATTACCGAGAATATGGTAGGCCATAAATTAGGCGAATTCGCCCCTACAAGAATATTTAGGAAGCATGGCGGCGTAAAGGCAAAGAAGGAGCCGGATAAGACATAAGTGAATCCGCCATAATTTTTGGCGTACGAACTTACCCAGCACCTTTTTAGTATTAAGCAATTTTAATGATTAGTTCTTTAAGTATTTTGAATATGTAAAAGGTGCGGGGTTGATTCGCGTAAACAATTTACGTTCATTATTATTCCGTAAATTGTACGCTCATTAAAACATGATTGCAAAGGCAGAATTAAAATTTATCAGAGGTTCAGCGCGTAAGATACGCCAGGTTATCGATTTAATCCGCAATCTCGACGTCAAAGAGGCTTTTTCCGTGCTGGCCAATGTAGATAAAAGGCCCAAAGCGGTAGTAGAGAAACTGCTTAAGTCCGCTGTAAGCAACGCCAAGAACAAAGGCTTAAAAGAGGAAGATTTATATATTTCTAAGATCGTGGCTGATGAGGCTGCAAGATGGAAAAGATATAAATCAGCGGCTTTCGGCAGGGCTACTGAAATACTAAAGAGAACATCGCATATTAAAATAGAGCTGGATCTAAAACCGGGAACAAAACGATAAAGTTGGAGGAATAGTGGGGCAAAAAGTTTCACCTTTAGTTCAGAGATTAGGTTTTATAAAGAATTGGAATTCTTTGTGGTTTGCCAAGTCGCAGAGTTTTTATAAATTCATCGATGAGGATTATAAAATACGCCGTTATGTAAAAGAGAAATTCAAACAGGCAGCTATTTCCAGAGTTGTTATTGAACGTTTAGCTGACAAGGTAAACGTTAAAATTTATACAGCCCGTCCAGGAGTTATCATTGGCCGTCACAGGGCGGATATAGAGAAACTTAACGAAAAAATAAAAGAAATCACCAACAACAAAGAAGTAGTTATTGACATAAAGGAGATAAAAGACCCCTTTACGGACAGCCAGTTGATTGCCGAGAACATAGCGTTCCAGTTAGAGAAGCGTGTTGCCTTCAGGCGTGCGATAAAGAGGGCAATAGAGCAGTCGCGGCTAGCCGGTATAAAAGGTATTAAGGTAAGCTGTTCCGGCAGGTTGGGCGGTGCGGAAATCGCCAGAAGGGAAAATTATAAATTCGGAAAGATTCCGCTTCAGACTTTAAGGGCAGATATAGATTATGGTTTTGCAGAAGCGTTGACCACATATGGATTAATCGGCGTAAAGGTTTGGCTATACAAAGGCGACGCCTTATTAGAAAAACCGCAGCCGTCTGCAGAAGAGACACAACAGCAATAAAAGAGGATTAAGATATGCCGTTAATGCCCAAGAGAGTAAAGTATAGGAAGTTCCAGAGAGGAAGCCGTGCCGGCATAGCTGTGCGCGGTTGCGATTTGGCATTTGGGGAATTCGGACTGAAATCGTTAGAGAACGGCTGGATAAAAAATACGCATCTGGAAGCGGTAAGGGTAATTGTCAGCCGTAAGCTTCAGGGCGGAGGAAAACTTTGGATTAGGGTTTTTCCCCATAAATCCGTTACAAAAAAACCCGCTGAAACCAGGCAAGGTAAAGGCAAGGGCGAATTAAGCCATTGGGTAGCGGTAGTTAAAAGAGGCGCCATTATATTTGAATTAGGCGGCGTTCCTGAAGAATTGGCTAAGATGGCTTTGAGATTAGCAGCCTTTAAATTGCCTTTACGCACAAAATTCATAACCAGAGGACATCTGATTTAAGAAAATGAAAGCAGCCGAATTAAGAAACTTAAACAAGGAAGACCTGACGCAGAAATTAGCAGCTTTGCATGATGAGTTGTTAAAGCTCAATTACCAGAAAAGGGTCGGGAATTTAGAGAAGCCGCACATGTTCCAGAGTATCCGCAAGGATATAGCGAAGATTAAAACAATTTTAAGGGAGCAGGAGCTTAAGCAGAAGTCTTAAGGCAGAAAATATGGAAGACAAAAGAGGAAAGAGAAAAGAAGAAATCGGCATAGTCGTAAGCGATAAGGCGCAAAAGACCATAATAGTTAAAGCGCAGAGGCTTATGAGGCACGATAAATATTCAAAGACCATAAAGAAGTTTAATAAATTTAAAGCGCATGACGAGAATAACGAGGCTAAGGTCGGCGACAAGGTATTAATTGCAGAGACGAGGCCTATTTCCAAAGACAAACGCTGGAGATTGGTTAAAATTCTAAACAAAGCTGTTTTATAAATTGAGGATTGGTTAATAATGATTTACCTGCGCACCATATTAGACGTGGCAGATAACACCGGAGCAAAAAGAGCAAGTTGCATCGGAGTTATCGGCCGCAAGGGCAAACTTTGCGCCACCATCGGGGATATCATCACGGTGAATATAAAAGATTCCAATCCCGACGCGATTGTAAAGAAGGGCGAGGTTGCCAAGGCGGTGATTGTGCGCATGAAAAGCCCTTTGAAGAGGCCCAACGGAACATATGTTAAATTTGAATCTAATGCGGTAGTTTTTATTGATAACCAGCTTAATCCGCGCGGGACAAGAGTATTTGGGCCCGTGGCAAGAGAGCTCAGGGATAAAAATTTTATGAAGATAGTCTCCCTGGCTCCAGAAATAGTTTAATTTTTACAGGTAAGATTATGCCAAAGATAAAAAAGAACGATACAGTAGCAGTTATAGCTGGAAAAGATAAAGGTAAGAAAGGTAAAGTCCTTTTTGTGTTTCCCAATAATAATAAAGTATTGGTTGAAGGGATAAATTTTGCCAAGAAGCATATGCGCAAGACACAGCAGGACCAAAAGGGCGGAATTGCCCAAAAGGAAATGCCGATCCATATATCCAATATTATGTTAGTATGCAAGCGCTGCAATAAGCCCGTGCGCGTGAAGTTTTCATATTTAAAGGATGGCTCAAAAACAAGAAACTGCAAGTCGTGTGGGGAGGTAATAGAGTAATATGATACCCCGTCTGTTAGAGAGATATAGAAGTCAGATTATACCAGAGATGAAAAAGTCCATGAATTATCATTCTGACATGCAGGTGCCGCGTATAAAGAAAATAGTAGTCAGCATGGGCGTATCGGCGTCTCTCCAGGATGCAAAGGCTTTGGAGAAAAGTATGGAAGAATTGGGTATGATTACAGGCCAGAAGCCGGTAGTCTGCAAAGCCAAGACAGCCATATCGAATTTTAAGATTAAGAAGGGCCAGGCTGTGGGTTGCAAAGTCACTTTAAGAAGGAATATGATGTATGAATTTTTGGATAGATTATTGAATGTAGCATTGCCCAGGATTAGGGATTTCAAGGGTTTTCCGGACACATCTTTTGATAATGACGGCAACTATTCTATGGGGGTTTCCGAACAGACCATTTTTCCCGAAGTGGAAATAGATAAGATTTCCCGCGTACAGGGTATGAATATTACGATAACTACCAATGCAAAATCAAAGAAGGAAGCAGAAGAGCTGCTCAGGCTTTTCGGTTTCCCTTTTAGGAGTTAATAATGGCAAAGACTTCCCAAATAGAACGCTGGAAAAGAACGCCTAAATTCTCGACGAGAAAATATAACCGTTGCCAGATATGCGGTAGATCCAGAGGTTTCTACAGAAGGTTCCATCTGTGCAGGATTTGCTTCAGGGAACTCGCCTGGAAAGGCGAGATACCAGGCGTTAAAAAAGCAAGCTGGTAATATAAGAGGAAAAATATGAGCTTAAATGATTCTATTTCTAATATGTTGACATTGATCCGCAATGGCTGTAAGGCAAGGCTGGAGAGCATAGATATACCCTCCTCAAATAATATAAAGGTTATAGCGGATATATTAAAGCAGGAAGGATATATTGATAACTACCGTTTCTCAAAAGACGGCAAACAAGGCGTTTTAAGGATATACCTGAAATATTACAGCAATAAGGAATGCGCGATTACTGGCTTAAGGAGGATTTCCAGGCCCGGCCTTCGCATATACGCAAAGAAAGATAAAATACCTAGTGTATTGCGCGGTAGAGGCATAGCTATAATTTCTACGTCAAAAGGAATTATTGCTGATAGCCAGGCAAGAGAATTAAAAGTCGGCGGAGAAGTAATCTGCTATGTTTGGTAATTTAATTTGAGGATTAATTGATATGTCTAGAATTGGCAAAAGACCTATAGCAGTACCTAAAGAAGTAAAAGTCAATATAGCGCAGAACAGGATATCCATTGAGGGCAAGAATGGAAAAACAGAATATGCCCTTCCTCACAGGATAAGCGCTGAAATAAAGGATGGTGTCCTGCAGTTTAAGAGCGTTTCCGAGTCAAAACTGGATAAAACCATGCTGGGAACGTCAAGGGCTCTCGTTAATAATATGATAAAGGGAGTCAGCCAGGGCTACGAGAAGAGATTGGAGATAGTAGGCGTGGGTTTCCGTGCGCAGATGGAGAAAAATAATTTGAATATGCAATTAGGTTTTACTCATCCTGTTATTTATGCTCCTTTGGAAGGCGTAAAGATTGAGACGCCAAAGCCGAACCAAATAGTAGTAAAGGGAATCGACAAGATAAAGGTTGGACAGGTAGCTGCAGAGATAAGGGCGTTTATGCCGCCTGAGCCATATAAAGGTAAAGGTATACGCTACGTCGGCGAATACGTAAGAAAGAAGCTAGGAAAGGCAGTGGCAAAGACGACCACAGCCGCATAATAACATGCATAAGAAAAATATAAAATCAAGAGAGAGAAGGCATTTACGCAGCAGAAAGAAGATAGCCGGAACTAAAGAGAAGCCGCGTTTAAGCGTCTATAGGAGCTTAAAGAATATTTTTGTGCAATTTATAGACGACCAGTCACATTCTACTATATTGACTGTTTCTACTACGGATAAGGAGTTTAAAGGTAAGTCTAAATACGGCGGCAACATTAAAGCAGCAGCATTGCTGGGAGAATTCGTGGTACAAAAAGCCAAAGAAAAGAATATAGAGAATGTAGTTTTTGACAGGGGCGGCTGCCTGTATCACGGCAGAATAAAAGCCTTAGCAGAAGCGTTGAGGAAAGGGGGGTTAAAGTTTTAATTATATGAAGCAACCCATCGATGTAAAAGATAACCAAGAGTTAATTGAGAAGGTCGTAACCATAAACAGAGTTACTAAGGTAACAAAAGGCGGGAAGAAAATGTCTTTTTCCGCTCTGGTTGTTATAGGCGACGGCAAAGGAAGAGTAGGGATGGCTTTAGGGAAAGCTAATGAAGTAGCCGACGCTATCCGCAAGTCCCTGACCA
>Ga0172370_10007741_pt1 | contig 13099 bp, 11 predicted proteins | sample LakKiv5m_FD_114538 | JGI IMG/M metagenome (GOLD analysis project Ga0172370, IMG submission 114538) | Freshwater microbial communities from Kabuno Bay, South-Kivu, Congo - kab_022012_11.5m | ecosystem: Environmental > Aquatic > Freshwater > Lake | place: Democratic Republic of the Congo...
ATGAACTACCCTGGCGAGGGGCAGTTTGAGCACACGCTTATAATTGCGGAAGAGGGAAGCGAGATAAATTATATTGAGGGGTGCTCTGCGCCCCGATATGACACGCGCTCGGTGCATTCCGCTGTTGTGGAGATATTTGCGAAAAAAGGGAGCCGCGTGAGATACACTTCAATACAAAATTGGAGCAAGAATGTGTACAACCTCAATACGAAACGGGCGATTGTTTATGAGGATGCGCTCATGGAATGGGTGGGCGGCACGCTTGGGAGCGGCAAGACAATGCTTTATCCGTGCAGCATGCTTGTTGGGAAAGGCGCGCGCGCAGAGCATCTGAACATCACTTTTGCAAGCGCAGGGCAGGAAAAGGACAATGGGGCAAAGGTGTTCCACCTTGCGCCAAACACAACAAGCATTGTGGTTGCAAAAAGCATTGCGAAAGACGGCGGCTGGAACAAGTACCGCGGGCTTTTGAAAATCGCAAAGGGTGCAGTTGGGTCAAAGGCAAATTCTCGGTGCGAGGCGCTTCTCATAGACGACAAGTCCCGCTCGGACACTTATCCGGAGATGGACGTGAAGGAAAGCCGCGTAAATATCGGGCATGAGGCAATTGCAAGCAGGATATCGCAGGAGCAGCTATTTTATTTGCAAAGCAGGGGGCTTACGGAACAGCAGGCGGTGAATTTGATAATAAGCGGATTCATTGAGCCCATTACGAAACTTTTGCCCCTTGAGTATGCAGTGGAACTGAACAAGCTCATAGAACTTGAAATGGAAGGTTCGGTCGGGTAAGGATAGCAGATGAGTTTATGGAGGATTGGATTTCAAAGAAAAGAAAGGAGCTTGAGGCTGCGGCACATTCAATAATGCCTGAAAATGCGGAAAGGAAAATTGAGGAGAGGCTTCTTGCAGAAATAGGGAAGGAACAGAAGGCAAATGAAAAAATAAAATTAACATATAAGGCAAAGAATGCAAAGGCCGTTGCGCTCAAAGACGCACTTTCTTCGAGTGAGGTGGTACGTTCTGCGTTTGCATCAACGCTTTGGAAAACAAGGCTTGCATACTTTGCAGCCGCACGCTTTGGAGACGGGCTTTTTGCGGGCATAAGCTCAAAGAATTCTGAAGTTGAAATTGAGGTGGATGCAAAGGATGGCGGGAATTTTTATGTCCTGGTTTCTGTTGCCAAAAATGCCGCAGCTCATATATTTATACGGATTAGGGGCGCAAAGGAAAGCATGGGCACCATAGAAGCTGTGCTTGGGGAAAATGCGCACGCAAGCATAAGCGTCTTGTCTACTTACGCGGAAAATTCAACGCACTTCTTGCAAACTTGCGCGAATGTGGAGCGGGATGCGCACTTGGAATGGTTTGTTGCGGGCTTTGGGGGAACTGGGTGCGCGCACGCTAAAAACAGCCTTGCTGGGGAAGGCGCAAACTGCAGGAATTTCGGGATATTTTTCCCTACTGGAAAGGAAAGGATGGTGGTGCGCACAGGAACAAGGCATGCGGCAGTTGCAACGTTTGGGGACATACTTACTAAAAGCGCGCTTTCGCACGAATCAATGCTGGACTATAAGGGAGGCGTGCGCATAGAAAGGAATGCGGTGAAGAGCGAATCGGAATTAAATTCAAAGAACATAATGCTTTCAGACAGGTGCCACGTGGATGCGATTCCATACCTTGAGATTGAGACGAACGACGTGAAGGCGTCGCACGGGACAAGCGTTGGGCAGCTTGATGAGGATGAGATTTTTTACCTAAAAAGCCGTGGGATTGGGGACAAAGAGGCGCAAAAGCTCGTTGCAATGGGATTTTTTGCGAAAATGCTTGAGAATTGCAAGGGAAAGGCAAAGGAAGAAATTGAGAAAGAGATAGAAAAATGCATTGATGAAAGCTAAGGTTGAAAGGAAATTGCGCAATGATAAAAGCTAAGGAATTGAAAGAAAAAGAGCGAAAGGTGCATGGATGGGAGCTAAAATTAATGCAGCAAAAGTGCGAAAGGACTTTCCAATCTTTTCAAGGGAGCGAAAGCTTGCATACCTTGACAATGCGGCTACAACGCAGAAGCCAAAGTGCGTAATAGATGCGGAAAAGAATTTTTATGAGAGCACGAATGCGAATGTGCATAGGGGCTTGTATAGGATTTCGGAGCGAGCTACGGAAATGTACGAGGGGGCGCACGGGAAAACTGCTTCTTTTATAGGGGCGCGGGGGATGCAGGAAATTGTTTTCACAAGGAATGCAACCGAGTCCCTGAACGTTGTTGCCGGAAGCATTGGAAAGGGTTTGAAAAGCGGGGACGAGGTTGTGCTCACGCTCATGGAGCACCACTCAAATATTGTGCCTTGGCAGCAGTTGCAAAGGAAGGGAGTGAAGCTTAGGTACGTGGGATTTGGAAAAGACGGGAAGCTGGATTATGGGGAACTTGGGGAAATCGTTTCAAAAAAGACTAAAGTCGTTTCCTTTGTGCATGCATCCAACGTGATGGGAAGCATTAATGATGCAAAGGAAATCTGCAAAATTGCGCATGAGAATGGGGCGATTGCGGTTGTGGATGGGGCTCAGAGTGTTCCTCACATGAAAGTGGACGTGCAAAAAATGGACTGCGACTTCCTTGCGTTTTCTTCGCACAAAATGCTTGGGCCAATGGGAATAGGGGTGCTGTATGGGAAGGAAGAGATGCTTTTGGAAATGGAGCCTTTCCTGTATGGAGGGGACATGATAAAGAGCGTTGGGAAGTTTGAGGCGAGCTGGAATGCGCTTCCCTGGAAATTTGAGGCGGGAACGCCAAACGTTGCGGGTGCAATCGGGCTTGCTGCTGCAATTTCGTATTTGGAAGGAATTGGAATAGAGAATGTGAGGAGGCATGAGCGGGAAATTACTAAATATGCGCTGCAAAAACTTTCGGAGATTCACGGGCTTTCGATTTATGGGAGCAAAAATGCGCAGGATAGGCTGGGCGTAGTTTCATTTAACGTTGATGGGCTGCATCCGCATGATGTTGCAGCATTGCTTGATGAAGAGGGGATTGCGATAAGGGCAGGGCATGCGTGCGCGCAGCCGCTCCTTGCGCAGCTTGGCGTTAATGCGGTGTGCAGGGCAAGCTTCTATGTGTACAATACTAAAGAGGAAGTGGACAGGCTGTGCAGGGCAATTGAGAAAACTAAACACATACTCGCGTGATTTTTATGGATAGGCAGGCATACGTTGAAGAAGTCATGGACCACTACAAGAACCCGAGGAACAAGGGAAAGCTTGAGCACGCGGACTTTTGCGCGCATGATACGAACCCGCTTTGCGGGGATGAGATTTCAATTTGCGCGAAAGTAAAAGCGGGGAAATTGCAGGAAATAAAATTTGACGGGCACGGGTGCGCGATTTGCATTGCGTCAAGCTCAATGCTGATGGAAAAGGCAGCTGGAAAAAAGCTAACGGCTGCGCTCAAAATAAAGAGAGAAGACGTGCTTTCTAATTTCGGGGAGATAAGCCCTGTGCGCACAAAATGCGCGCTTCTTTCGCTAAAAGTGCTGAAACTTGGGATTTGCGGCTTTTTGGGGAAAAACGCGCCGCCCGAATAGGCGCTAAAGCTGGGATTTGGGGCTTTTGGGAGAAAAAGGCACCTTTTGGCATGCTCTTGGGTGAATATTTATAAACATTTGAGGGAGAATAGGGAACAATATTCACAAGAGGTGTGTAAATGAGAAAAATGTACGCTATTTTTGCATTTGTGCTGGTTGCCGGGATGCTTTTTGCGCAAAGCCCGCTTAGCGGCGTTTCAAACGCGCTCAGCCAACTCTGTGGCGGAATAAAAGGCCTTCTTCCTGTTGCTGCGATGCTCATGATAGTGCTTGCGGGAGTTATCTACGCCGCAGGGCAGATTATGGGTGCTGAGACTCGTGCACGTGCAAACGTATGGGCAACTGCGTGCTTGACTGGTGCGCTTATTGCAGTATTGATTGCGGCGATTGCGCCATCTGTGCTGAACATGATTTACAATCCAACTGAGGATGCAGGAATGAGGATAGCTGCTGACATCTGTTAAAACAGAGGTGTATAAATGAACAAAACGTATGCAATTTTGGCATTTGTGGTGCTCGCAGGGGCGCTCTTTGCACAGAACTCTATATTGGGCGGCACTACGAGCGCAATAAAGGAGCTGTGCAGGGGAATCAAAGACCTTCTTCCGGTTGCTGCGATGCTCATGATTGTGCTTGCGGGAGTTATCTACGCCGCAGGGCAGATTATGGGTGCTGAGACTCGTGCACGTGCAAACGTATGGGCAACTGCGTGCTTGACTGGTGCGCTTATTGCGGTATTGATTGCGGCGATTGCGCCTCCGATGCTCAATGCAATATACAGCGGGCAGGGAGATTCCGGCATAAGCGCTGCAATATGCAACGATGTCTAAGTTTGTTTTGTTCTTTTTTATTTTTCTATTTTTTTCTTTTCCTATTTGAGTAGCCATTATAAGCCCTAAACAGGAGTAATTGATATGGAGGACAAGATTAACGGGGCAAAGGCAAACCTGCTTTCTGCAATTCACCTTGAAGAGAGGCTGAAGGTGGCAAAATCCCTTGTCCCGCCAAACGCACAAAAAATCCTGGACATTGGGTGCGGAGAGGGTTATTTTCTTGGGGAAATTTGCAAGGAAAGAAAAATAGATGCGTTTGGGGTAGACGTATCGGAAAAAAATCTTGGGTGCGCAAGGTTAAACGCCCCAAAGGCAAAGTTTCTGCTGCGCGATGCAACCAATACTGGCTTTAGGGCAGGGGAATTTGATTGTGTGAGCGCGCTTGAGGTAATAGACCACATTGATGAACCAAGACTGGTGCTTGGGGAAGCAAGAAGGATTTTGAAGAAGGGCGGGACGCTGGTGCTGAGTTTCCCTGAATCAGGAGCAGTGTGGGATAGCGTGTGGTGGGTTTGGACGCGCACGCTTGGAAGAAGATGGTATGGGGAACATGAGCATTTTTTCAAGCTTGAGGAATTTGTTAAGATGCTGGAGGGCGAGGGCTTTGCAACAGGCAGTTCAAAGACGGCTTTTTTTGGGATGATAAATGTCATAAGCGTTACAAAGGTGTGAGATGTGGGAAACGGCAACATGCATGGGCACATTCTGGCGCTTGCTGCATTCACGATAATTGCGCTGCTGTTCACGTATCCGTTGATATTGAATTTTACGAAGGCAGTTCCGGGGGAATTTGACACGTACTGGTTTTTATGGGAGATATGGCATTTCGGGCACCAGCTTGGAAGCGGGAATAGCCCGTTTTTTAGCACACTTATTTACTATCCATATGGCACGAGCCTTTACCTGTCAACGGTTGTGCCGCTGCTCTCTCTTTTGTCAATCCCGTTGCAGTGGGCGTTTGGGCTTGTTGGCGCTTACAATGCACTTTATCTGGCATCATACGTGCTTTCGGCATACTTTGCATACCTTCTTGCAAAGGAGGTAACAGGGGATGCAAGGGTGTCCTTTGTGGCTGCGATAATATTTGCATTTGCGCCGTACCACTCCGGGCATGCGTTGAGGCACCTGAATCTTATGAGCACGCAGTGGATTCCTCTTTTATTCCTTGCATATTTGAGGCTGAGGAAAAAGGGGAGCAACGCAAATGCGCTTTTCCTCGGGATTTCGTTTGTGCTTGTTGGCTTGAGCGAAATGATTTACCTTGCTATTTGCCTTATTGCGATAGCGTTTGACCTGGTTCTTGATTTGAAAAATGAGAGGAAGAACAATTTTCCCACAGTGAAGAAGGTTGCGCTGGCACTGGCGCTTTTTGCAATAGTGGCATCGCCTTATGTGCTGGGCATGGCATCAGACCTGCTTTTTGGGAGGCATCATGCAACCTCGCCTTTTGAGATACTTGCATGGGCACACACATACTCTCCAGATATTTTGGCATTTGTCACTCCCCCTATGACAAATCCTCTTTTCAGCGGCATTACAAAACCTGTTTATGAAACACTGGAATATACGCACTGGCACATCGCGGAATATTCGGTGTATATGGGGATTGTGGTGCTTGCACTCGTTGTTTGCAGCATTGGCATCAAAAGCGCGCAGGCGCGCTGGTGGAAGGCGATATTGGCAGGCTCGCTTGTGATGGCGCTGGGGCCGTTTGCAAAATTAGCTGGAGTCTCAATACCAATAATACTGCCTTACACCGTGCTTGCAATCCTGCCGTTTGGGCACCTGCTTAGGGTGCCTGGGAGGTTTGATGCCATTGTGATGCTTGCTGCCGCAATGCTTGCCGCAATTGCGCTAAAGGAGATATTGGAAAAATTCCTTAAAAGTGAAAATGCCAGGTGGATTGCTGCTGCGGCAGTATGCTCGCTTGTGTTGGTGGAATTTTATTCTCCGCCGGTTTATTTCCTTGATTTGTCGCACAGCGCGTTTTATGGGGAAATAAGACATGAGTGTGGGAACTATTCGCTGCTGGAGGTGCCATACGAACCAACGTGGTTTAGCGAGTACGATGCCCGAATCATGTATTTGCAGACTATTCACCAAAAGCCGCTGGCAGGCGGGCTGCTCTCAAGGCTGCCATTGCCCATACTCGAGAGTTTTGCAAATACTTCGTGCATGCAGCATCTTTTCAGGCTGGAGGCGGAAAAATGCAATGGAACAAGCGAGCTTTCAGGGTATGGAGTGAAATACATAATAGTGAACCGGCAGAATGGGATGTTTGATGAAAACTACACGCAAAGAGCAGCATGGGGCATGGAAAAGCTGCTTGGGAAGCCCGTTTACACGGACGAATTTATTTTGGTATACAGGGTGAATTGACGGGTTGCAAGAAGCGCCGGGAAGACATACCTTTTTATATGCTCCCCGCGTAACATTTATGTGCATTTTTACGTCTGTAAAGTGAGCCTTAAAATGGGAAAAATGAGCTGAAAATTGGTGTGTTATGAGCGAGCAAAATAGCCCTGCCACTAGCGGTTACACTGCCAAAGACATACAGGTACTGGAAGGGCTGGAAGCGGTAAGAAAACGCCCTGCAATGTACATTGGGGACACAAGCGCACGCGGGCTGCACCACTGCGTGTATGAGGTGGTGGACAATTCAGTTGATGAGGCGCTTGCGGGCTATTGCAGAAGCATTCTGGTGAAAATAGGAAAGGATGGGACGATTTGCGTTGAGGACGATGGGCGGGGAATACCTACTGAAGTGCACGAGCAGACCGGGAAGAGTGCTCTTGAGGTAGTAATGACTGTTCTGCATGCAGGCGGGAAGTTCGATAACAAGAGTTACAAGGTGTCAGGAGGCCTTCACGGAGTGGGAGTATCGTGCGTGAATGCGCTCTCGGAATGGATGGAAGTAATATCCATGCGCAACGGGAAGAAATATTTCCAAAGGTATGAGAGGGGAAAGCCTGCTGGGGCTGTAAAGGAAATCGGGGAGGCGCAAAAAACAGGCACAATTGTTACGTACAAGCCGGACTCAACTGTTTTTGAGACTACGGAATATTCTTTTGAGACGCTTTCAAACCGCTTAAGGGAGCTTGCGTATTTGAACAAGGGGCTGGGCATTTCCCTTGAGGATGAGAGGACAAATGCAAAAGAGGAGTACAGGTTTGAAGGCGGCATAATGCAGTTTGTGGAGCACGTGAACAAGAACAAGACGCCTGTTGGGAAAATTATATATTTTGAGAAAGAGGCAGAAGGAGTGAGCGTGGAAATTGCAATGCAATACACGGAAACATATACTGAAAACATTTACACTTTTGCGAATAATATCAATACAACGGAAGGAGGGTTCCACCTTGTGGGATTCAAGGCAGCCCTCACAAGGAGCATAAATGATTATTTGAAGCAGTCAAACGGGAAAGATAAAGAGGCAAAAATAAGCGGCGAGGATTTGAAGGAGGGGCTTACTGCAGTAATATCCGTGAAATTGCCGCAGCCGCAATTTGAGGGGCAGACAAAAACAAAGCTTGGGAATTCAAACGTTAAGGGAATTGTGGAAAGCATCACAAACGAGAAGCTCTTTATTTACCTTGAGGAAAATCCAACGGATGCAAAAAGGATTATAGACAAAGCATTGAATGCCGCGCAGGCGCGCGAGGCTGCGCAAAAGGCAAAAGAGCTCATAAGAAGGAAAGGGGTGCTGGAAACAAGCGTGCTTCCTGGCAAGCTTGCGGACTGCTCAGAAGAAGACCCTGCAAAAAGCGAGATTTACATTGTGGAGGGGGATTCCGCAGGGGGCTCAAGCAAACAGGGAAGGGACCGCAAATTCCAGGCAATACTGCCGCTTAGGGGAAAAATCCTTAATGTGGAAAAGGCGCAGATAAACAGAGTGCTGGACTCGGAAGCAATACGCTCACTTGTGATGGCACTTGGGACAAACATCGGGACGGACTTTGACATTTCAAAATTAAGATACCACAAAGTGGTGATAATGACGGATGCGGACGTGGACGGCGCGCACATACGCACGCTTCTTCTTACGCTATTTTACAGGTACATGCGCCCGCTTGTGGAAAAGGGGCACGTCCTTATTGCGCAGCCGCCGCTCTTTAGGGTGAAGAAAGGGAAGGAAGAGAAATACGTTTATACGGAAGCGGAGCTTGAGAAGGAAAAGGAGAGGATGGGCGAAGATGCGGGCGTGCAAAGGTACAAGGGGCTGGGTGAAATGAACCCGCAGCAGCTTTGGGAAACCACAATGGACCCGGCCGCAAGGACGCTGCTTCGGGTTACGATAGAAGATGCGATGAAGGCGGACGAGCTTTTCACTATTCTTATGGGCGAAGTTGTGGAGCCCAGACGGCAGTTCATAGAGGCGCATGCAAAAGAAGTGAAGAATCTGGATATTTGAGATGGGTTGGATGGCAGACGAAAAAATACAAAATCCCAAGGACGTCGAGTATGCGCACGGAAAGATTACGGAACGCTCCGTAGAGGTTGAGATGAAAACCTCCTACATGGACTATGCGATGTCGGTTATTGTGGGCAGGGCGCTTCCTGATGTGCGCGATGGGCTCAAGCCCGTGCACAAGAGGATTTTGTATGCCATGTACGAGCTTTCAAACACGCACGACAAGCCGTACAAAAAGAGCGCGCGCATTGTGGGAGAAGTGCTCGGTAAGTACCACCCGCACGGGGATACTGCGATTTACGATTCGCTTGTGAGAATGGCGCAAGAGTTCTCTATGAGGTGTCCATTAGTTGATGGACAGGGGAATTTCGGTTCTATTGACGGGGATAATGCAGCCGCAATGAGGTATACTGAGGTGCGCATGAGCAGGATTGCGCAGGAAATGCTCACGGACATTGAGAAGGGAACTGTGGACTTTGCGCCGAACTTTGATGCCACCCTTAAGGAGCCCCTTGTGCTTCCTGCTGCAATACCGAATTTGCTTGTGAACGGGTCTTCGGGAATTGCGGTCGGGATGGCGACTAATATTCCCCCGCACAACCTTGGGGAGATTGTAGATGCGCTTGTGCTCATGATAGACACGCCCAGCGTAACGCTTGAGCAGCTCATGGAGAAAGTGAAGGGGCCGGACTTCCCGACGGGGGGCATAATATGCGGAACAGTCGGGATACGAAGTGCGTATGCGACTGGGCGCGGAAGCGTGAAAGTGCGTGGAAAGTGCGAAATTGCGCAGAGCAAAAAGGACAAGGCTCGCAAGAAAATTGTAATTACGGAATTGCCGTATCAGGTGAACAAGGCAGAGCTTGTGAAGAAGGTTGCTGAGCTTGTGCGCGACAAGGTGCTTGAGGGCATAAGCGACATTGCAGACCGCTCGGACAGGACAGGCATAGAGGTTGAGATAGAGCTTAAGAGGGATGCAAATGCGGAAGTTGTGCTAAACCAGCTTTATGCGCACACAGCACTTGAGAGCACGTTTGGGATTACGAACTTGGCGCTTGTGAACAATGAGCCAAAGACAATGGGGCTCTCTGACATGCTGCGTGAGTTCATAAACCACAGGAGAACCGTTGTGAGAAGGAGATGCGACTTTGACCTTGCACAGGCAAAAGATAGGAAGCACGTGCTGGATGCGTTCAAGGCAGCGCTTGGAAAAATTGACGAGGTCATTAAAACCCTTAAGGCTGCGCCAAACTCCGCCTCTGCAAAAGAGGCGCTTGTTTCGCTTCTCTCAATTGATGTAAAACAGGCGGAAGCGATACTTGAGCTTAAGCTTGGAAGGCTTACTGCGCTTGAACGCGATAAGATAGATGCGGAACACATTGAGCTTTCAAAGAAAATAGAGTGGCTCGTATCCGTGCTTGCGGACGAGGCAAAAATATTTGCGATTGTGAGGGAAGAGCTGCTTGTGATAAGGAAGAAATATGCGGATGCACGAAGGACGAAAATAGAGGCTGCTGCGGATGATGATATCGGGATTGAGGACCTTGTGCCTGATGAGAAGGCGGTTGTGATAATTACAAAGAGCGACTATGTGAAGCGCGTTGGGCTTGAGGAGTACCGCGTGCAGGGGCGCGGCGGGAAAGGTGTAGTGGGCACGGAAATGAAGGATGAGGATGAAGTAAAAGACGTTCTTGTGTGCAACACGCACGACTATTTGCTTTGCTTTACGCATGATGGGACAATACACTGGTTGAAAGTTTACAAGATACCCCAGACCGGAAGGTACGCAATGGGCAAGGCAATTGTGAACCTCCTGAATGTCAAGGATGGGAAGCTTGCTGCTGCAATACCCGTGAGGGAATTCAAGGAAGGCGAGAACCTTGTGATGTGCACAAAGAACGGGGTTGTGAAGAGGAGTGCGCTCACGGACTACTCCCGCCCGAGGCAAGGCGGCATAATTGCAATTACGCTTAAGGAAAAGGACGAGCTTATTGAGGTGCGCAAGACTGATGGGAAAAGGAGCATAATAATAGGCACAAAGAACGGATATGCAATACGATTTAATGAAGAAGACGTGCGCGAGATTGGGCGTACTGGGCAGGGGGTGCGCGGAATTGAGCTTAGGGATTCTGATGAAGTAGTCGGAATGGCGCTTGATGATGTGAAGACGCTTCTTACGGTTTGTGAGAACGGATATGGAAAGCGCACAGAACTTGAGGAGTACCGCTTGCAGGGGCGCGGCGGAATGGGAGTGATAAACATACAGGCGGACGAGAGGAACGGCAAGGTTGTTGCGCTGCGCGCTGTAGAGGATGGGGATGAGATAATACTCCTTTCCAACATGGGCAAGGCGATAAGGATACCTGCGGACGGGATTTCGGTTGTGGGCAGGAATACGAAGGGAGTGCGGCTCATGAGGCTTCAGGAAAAGGAGAAAGTCGTTGCTATTGCGATTATAAAGAAGCAAAATGGGAATGGAAATTCAACGCCTGCAAGTGCTGAACCTGCGACTTCTCCTGCTGCGCCTAATGCGCCTGTTGTAGAAGAGAAAAAATAACAGGATGCCAAAATCAGAAAAATATTTAAACTGCAAAAATCCATTAGGAATATGGGCATTAACACCACAGTGAAGCTCGTTTTTGAAGAGAAAGTTGAAGACAGGCAGCTGATTGAACTGCTTGAGATATTCCGTGAAAACTCTGGTGGCAAGTTAAACCTGAATGGCTACAATTGCAAAGGGGAAAAGCGCGGGAAAATTGACATTGTTGGCAAGAGCCCCAATGGGATTGGGGAATTTTTGCGCGATTATCCTACCTTGTATTTCAGTAGCCCATATGATGAAATAGTTGAACCGAATGGAGAAAAGGGAGTTTATTGTTTTGAAATAGGGAGGGGAGACTATCTTATCGGCCTCTACAGGATAGGAAAACCTGGTGCAAAAGTAATGCAGGAAATATCAAAGGAGATTTGCAGGCGCATGAACCCGATTTTGTATTTTGTAACTTTTTTTGGGGATTCTTACGACGCCGAATTTGAATATCGTTCTGACCCATATGGCTATTGCTCAATTGAAAGTTTCTGGGGCAGTGAGCACGGCGGGAGGATAGAAAAGCGGCATTTGGACAAGTACAATGAATACCTTGGCACAATAAAAAAGGCGTTTGGGGAGAAGGAACTTAGGGGCATTATTGAGGACATTGATACTTCAGGTGGCATAGTAGATATGCTGAAAATAAACAACAGTTACGCATTTGAACGCTGGACGACTTCAGACCCTGCTTATCCCAGGCATTTTGTATATAAGGAATTGATTAAGCGCGGGATAAAGGTTGATTCAAAAGAACCCCTTGAATGGAAGCCGCGCATTTAGAACAGATAGGAGCGAAGCACGCTGGTGCGCTTGAAATGCGCTGCTTTTGAGAGGACAGGAACAAGAAGAACTATTGCAAAGGAGAGCGAAAGCGCAAAGAACGCGATTGAATTTGCATGTTGGAGCGGTATGGATGGATGTGCGCCAAGCGCATAGTCCACAAAATCATTGAGCAAAAACCATGCGAGAAGGAAGAGGAGTGCAGTTGTGCCGACTTTCTTTGGGAAGAGGAGGAAGCCCTCAACCGCCATCCCAAAATGCCCGAGCATGAAGATGGAATACATTAGGATGTCTGCTGCGGAGAAATAGTAGTTTCCGTAGAAGAAAAGAACAAGCATTGTCCATAAACCGTACTTGAGCGTGCTTGCGGAAATTATGAGCCTGAAAAATTCGCTTTTTATTTTTCCTAAGAGAAGGAAGATGCACAGGAAAATGTAGAGAGGGCAGTCTGGAATGAAAATCCATAAGAGCGGGGAAGAGGAAGAAAGCTGCCCTGAGTAAAACCACAAGCCAACGAATACTGCTGCAACATTGAGAAGAAGGACAAGCGGGAAAAGGATTCCGTGCTTTTGCGATGGGATTTGCAAAGAGCCTTGCTTATTTTCCATATTTCTCACAGTTTTTTCAGCACTTTGCAGGGAATCCCTCCTGCCAAACAGTTTGGAGGGACGTCGGAATTAACCAAAGACATTGCAGAGATTTGGGAATTTGAACCGATGCTAATGCCTGCCAGAATAGTGCTGTTTGCACCTATGAGCACATTGTCTCCAAATTGTACTTTCCCTTTGTTTGCGCCTTTTATGAGGAACTCGTGCGTGAGGATTGTTGCGTTAAAACCAATTATGCAATTCTCGCCTATTTCAATAAGCTCGGGGAAAAAGAAATCGCACGTTGCGCCGAATGCGAACGC
>Ga0172370_10007742_pt1 | contig 13096 bp, 10 predicted proteins | sample LakKiv5m_FD_114538 | JGI IMG/M metagenome (GOLD analysis project Ga0172370, IMG submission 114538) | Freshwater microbial communities from Kabuno Bay, South-Kivu, Congo - kab_022012_11.5m | ecosystem: Environmental > Aquatic > Freshwater > Lake | place: Democratic Republic of the Congo...
AGGTATTGTCTCTCGCCGCCCAAAAATTGAAAAATCAATACATCCTACAGAGATCACTTGAGGAATGCCCAGCTTGCCGGCGGTGGTAAGGCGCTCAGGTCCAGCCGAGCATGGCGCGCCGGTTAGCTCTGAGGCCAGTTCGGTGGTGGTCAAGTCCAGCACGCCGGCCACCAGCCCATCTGCGACCAGGCTTTCCATCGTCCGCCCACCCGAGCCGACCGCATGAAACACCAGCATCTCGTAACCAGCTGCCTCTAAGATTGGCCTCGCTACTTCCACTGCCGTAGTGGTGTTCCCAAGCATGCTGACGGCAATGATGGGCCGCTCAGCATGCGTTTCTTCCCACCTGTCTTCCACGATACCACATACTGCATTGGCGGTGTTGGCAATGATACGGCGGCTGATATGATTGAGTCCGGCCACATCGACCACTGCCGGAACCAGGATCAAATCCTTTGTGCCAACAATCGAACGCGTATCCCCCGATGCCATGGTAGAGATTAACAGCTTGGGAAAACCCACTGGCAAATCACGGACGGCTGCTGCAAACACTGCCGTTCCGCCCGACCCACCCATGCCAATAATTGCATCGATCCGGCCAGATGTATAAAGATTACTTACCACCTTTGTCGCGCCTTGCGCCATCACATGCATGGCAGGGCCGCGCTGCTGATGTTCCCGCAGGTAGGTGAGTGGTTGCCCTCCAGCTTCGGCTACCTCTTCGGCACGTATGTGCGGTTGGAGGCCGGAGTCGCCTAAGATACTGATATCGATGAGCAACACATCATGCTGGCGCGCCCGGATCTGTTCGATCAGGTACGCAAATTCCACTCCCTTTGTGTCGAATGATCCCAACACTGCGATGGTTGCCAAGGACAGATATCCTTTTTTGAAATTCTCTGTAAACTTGCCTGGATTGTGATACAATAATTTTATCGATAATCGATTATCGATAAAATTATTGTATCAGGATTAATCAGAAAGTGCAATACCAGATTCTTTCTACACGATTGCACAGAACCGAAAGTCTTACAAGAGGAATCCTCAAGGAGTTTTCCCATGATTGTTTTGGCGGCGAAATACACTGGAAAACCGGGTAGTGGAGAGGCCATCCTTACATCTTCTTCAGAAAATGGCTCCCCTTGTGAAAACGCACGAACCCGGCAGTCTCTTATACCAGGCCAGCCGTTCGGTCAATGCCCCGGATACTTTCCTGTTCTATGAAGAGTATCGCGATGAAGCTGCGCTGTCTTCCCATCGCGATACCCCTTATTTCAAGGAAATCATCGAAGGAATCATCGTTCCTCTGCTGGAAAATCGCCAATGCGAGTTCTATTCCCTCGTTGTGGCTTGAAGATGCTGGCCCTATGCAAACACATTGGTGTTCGACTTTCGATATCCAACCAGACTTGAGAGAGATCCAATGAACCTATTACAAGATAAAGTCGCCGTTGTCACAGGCAGCGCCCGCGGTTTGGGGACCTGCATTGCCATGGCCTTCGCTCAGGCGGGGGCGCACATCGTGTTGGCGGACCGCATTACCGATCCGCTTGAGGCCATCCAGGCTGATATCGAGCGCATGGGGCGCAAGGCTTTGCCCCTGGCAATTGATATTGCGGACTTGGAGAGCGTGGAGGCTTGCGCCCGCCAAGCGCAGGAGCATTTCGGCCGGGTGGACATCTTGGTCAACAACGCTGCCATTGGCGGCCCGTCCGCTCTACTTTGGGAGGTGGACCCGGCAGCCTGGCGCGAGTGCCTGGATATTAACACCACCGGCGTCTTCTACTGCTGCCGGGCCTTCCTGCCGGGGATGATTAAGCAGCGCTCCGGTTCGGTGATCATCATCGGCTCGATGACCGGCAAACGGGTCCTGGTCAACCGCACCGCCTACGCCACCTCGAAGCTGGCCCTGGTGGGGATGGCCCGCACCCTGGCCTGGGAAGTCGGACCCTACGGCATCCGGGTGAACGTGATCTCCCCCGGGCCGATGGAAGGCGAGCGCCTGAAGTGGGTCTTCGAGACCCAGGCTCAGCAGGAAGGCATCACGGTTGATGCTGCCCGCAAGCGCCTGGCGGACGCTTCCCCGTTGGGACAGTTCGTGCCACCGGAAAACGTCGCCCAGGCCGCCGTGTTTCTGGCGTCCGACCTGTCCGGGTCAACTACCGGCGAAGACTTGAACTGCTCTGCAGGAATTTGTATGTATTAGGAGAATCGCTATGAACGACTGCAAAGATCCCGAACAACTCTTACAGTTTTACCAGCAGATGTACAAAATCCGGGCTTTCGATGAACAGGCCAATGAATTATATTTGCGCCACATCATGCCCGGACTGACACACATGTACATCGGTGAAGAAGCCGTAGCCGTCGGTGTGTGTGAAGCGCTCACCGATGCGGACTATATTACCAGCACCCATCGTGGGCATGGACATTGCCTGGCTAAGGGCGCCAGGTTTGACCGTATGTTTGCCGAACTGCTGGGGAAAAAGGCAGGCTACTGCGCTGGCAAGGGCGGCTCGATGCACATCGCCGACCAGGAGTGCAACAATCTGGGCGCAAATGCCATCGTGGGCGGCAGCGCCGGGATCGCCACCGGTGCAGGGTTGTCGATCAAGATGCGCGGCAGCGACCAGGTGGCGGTATGCTTCTTTGGCGAAGGCGCGCTGGGCGAGGGGCTCCTCTACGAAGTCATGAACATGGCTCAATTGTGGAATCTGCCGGTGATCTACGCCTGCGAAGATAACCTGTACAACCAATACACCCATTTCTCGGAAACGACAGCCGGAACGTTGTTGGGCCGGCCGCAGGCGTTTGGGATGCTGGCAGTGGATGTCGACGGTCAGGATGTGAAGGCCGTGTATTCTGCCGCTTCCGAGATTGTTCAACGGGCACGTTCCGGCGGCGGACCGGCTTTCCTGTTGTGCCACACCTATCGCTATCGCGGCCACCATGTGGGCGACATTGACCGCACTTATTACCGCTCGAAAGAGGAAGAAAACTATTGGATGACTGAACGCGATCCGTTGAAAATCCTGTCTCAATGGATGATCGAGAATAAACTGGCCGATCCACAGGTCTTTGAGCAAATTGAAAAAGAAATACAACAGGAAGTGAACGAAGCGGTCCAGTTTGCCATTAATGCCCCTTACCCTGATGTTAGCGAGGTGGATCAACATGTCTACGCCTAACCACATGCGCGAAATTACATTTGGCAAAGCGGTGAACGAAGCCATCGCGGAAGAGATGCGCCGCGACCCGACCGTATTTATGATCGGTGAAGATATCGCCGAAGCAGGGACCACCTTCAAGGTGCTGAAGGGCCTGGTGGAAGAGTTTGGCCCGCAACGTATCATTGATACGCCCATTTCCGAGGCCGGCTATGCCGGGATGGGGGTTGGCGCAGCGATGACCGGTATGCGCCCGATTGTGGATATCATGTTCGGTGATTTCCTCACCCTGACCATGGACCAGATGGCCAACCAGGCGGCCAAGATCCACTACATGTCGGGCGGCAAGCTGAAGGTGCCCATGGTTTTCCGCACCACGCTTGGCGCCACCCGCCGTTCGGGTGCACAGCACTCGCAGTCTTTGCAAGCCTGGCCGTGCCATGTCCCGGGGTTGAAAGTGGTAATCCCCTCCACGCCCTATGATGCCAAGGGCCTGATGAAAACAGCCATCCGCGACGATAACCCGGTGGTGATCTTCGAGGATAAGATGTTATTTCAACAGAAGGGACTGGTGCCGGAAGGGGAGTATACCGTGCCGTTCGGCGTGGCCGACATCAAGCGTACCGGGACCGACATTACTCTGGTGGGGACCAGCAGCATGGTACAGGTTGCCCTGGAAGCCGCCGACCGGCTGGCTACCCTGGGCATTTCAGCCGAAGTGGTGGATCCGCGCACCCTCAAGCCACTGGACACCGAGACACTGATCGCCTCGGCGAAGAAGACCGGTCACGTCATTGTAATTGATGAAGGCCCTCTCAGTTATGGAGTAACAGGCGAACTGGCATCCATTATTGCTGATGGCGCCTTTTACTATTTGGATGCTCCGGTGAAGCGCCTGGGTGCCATGGATGTGCCTGTGCCCTTCTCACCGCCGCTGGAAGATGCCACTGTGCCCACTCCAGATACCGTGACCGATTTAGCCAAAATGCTGTGTCAGTGCATATAGGTCGAGGCGAAGAGGAGACTGAATATGGCGACAGAATTTTTCATGCCCACCCTGGGCATGAACCAGGAAACTGGCAAGATCATCGAATGGCTGGTGGCCGAGGGCCAGAATGTAACCAAGGGCCAGCCGATCATGGTGATCGAGACGGATAAGTCCACCGTGGAGTTGGAAGCGCCGGCGACGGGGAAACTGGTCCACGTGACTGCCAAAGACGGGGAGGTGGTACCGGTCGGACAGGTGATTGCGCTGATCTTGAAAGAAGGAGAGGCTGTACCAGAAGCGCCGAGGAAGCCTGCTTCCATATTGCCGGTTGCGGTAACACCGGCTGGCATGGGGGCGGCAGCTATGTCCCCAGTTACTGCGGTCCCTGTTCCTGCCACGATCAAACCCGTCAGCCCTTTGGCGGCGCGTGTGGCCGAAGAAAACGGGATCGATCTCCGCCAGGTCCCGTGCAGCGGCAAGCGCATCCAAAAGGAGGATGTGCTGGCTTACCTGGCCCGGCAGCAAGCGGCTGTTCGAATTCAGGATGGAAGGGTGATGGCATCTCCCAAGGCACGCCGCCTGGCGCGCGAGCACAAGCTCGACTTGCAGAGTCTGCCTGGCAGCGGGCCAGAGGGGGCGGTGCTGGCAATGAATGTGATGGACGCTGTTGCCGCACAAACCGTACCTCCAACAGTCGCTGCTGCCTCACCTGTCTCAGCTATGGAACTGCAAGATTATCCCACCAGCCGGGCCTGGCAAGTCATGGCGCAGCGCCTGACCGAGAGCTGGCAAACCGTCCCCCATTTTTATCTGCAGGTTGAAGTCGATGCAACTCAGCTTAAGGCCTGGCGGGCCAGACTCCTGGAACGCTGCGAAGAAAAGGTAACTTTCACTGACTTAATCGTAAAACTGGTCGCGATTGCCCTGCGCCGGCACCCGCGCGTCAATGCCAGCTGGGTGAACGGAGCGATCCATACCAACCCGGAGATCAACGTCGGCCTGGCTGTAGCGGTGGAAGATGGTTTGCTGGTGCCAGTCATCCGGAATGCGGACCAGCTGGGGATCCAGGCCCTTGCAGTGAAACGGAAGAACATAGTTTCCGCGGCTCAGTCGAACAGGCTGGCGCTGACCGACCTGAGCGGTGGAACCTTCACGGTCAGCAATCTGGGGATGTATGGAATTGATGGCTTCAACGCGATCATCAATCCACCCGAAGCTGCCATCCTGGCCCTGGGCCAGATCGTCGAGAAAGTGGTCCCGGTCAAAGGACAACCGGCCATTCAGCCCCGGATGGTGATGGTGTTATCCTGCGACCATCGTGTTGTTGACGGAGTCCGAGCCGCTCAATTCCTCCAAACCCTGGTCAGGCTGATAGGAGATCCTTTGACAGCACTTGACTAAAGTGTATCCAAACTCGAAAGGCGGGCCTGCAACTGGATTACAACATGCCTAATCCGTGATTACGGACTCGGCGTTGGGAGATTTATGACTGAATATCAAATGCAAATCTGGCGCATCAACACCCGGACCCGCAGCCTGCTGCGGGAACCCGTGCCCGATCCCTGGTCCCGGCTGGGTGGCCGCGGACTCACAGCCCGCATCCTGCTCGACGAGATAGACGCAACCTGCGATCCGCTCGGCCCCAGCAACAAGCTGATCTTCGCCCCTGGCTTGCTGGTGGGACACATGCTCTCATCCACCGACCGCATCTCGTTGGGCGGCAAATCTCCGCTGACGGGCGGCATCAAGGAATCCAACGCAGGCGGGCGCACAGGTTGGTGCATGGCGCACATGGGCATCAAAGCGTTGATCCTCGAAGGCCAGCCTGCAGAGGGCGGGTTCTGGGTTCTGCACCTTTCGCTGAATGGAGCGAAATGGGAAAGCGCCGATGGATTGGTCGGTTTGGGAGCATACGAAACTGCGATTAAGTTGCTCGAAAAGTACGGGGATAAGGTTGCAATCGCCTTGATCGGCCCCGGCGGGGAAATGCAGGCGAAGTCGGCTGGCGTGCAGAATATCGACAAGGACCGTATCCCGTCACGCATCGCTGCCAGGGGTGGGCTGGGCGCGGTGATGGGCTCGAAGGGTTTGAAGGCGATCATATTCGACCATGCCGGTGGGCAGAAGCCGCCCATCGCCCGGCTGGAGGCGTTCAAGGCTGCGCAGAAGGACTACACCAAAGCCGTCCTGGAACATCCCCAGTCGGCCGCGTATCGCGATTACGGCACGGCCGCCATGGCGCACATGAGCGACGGCTTCGGCGGGCTGCCCACGCGCAACTTCTCGTCGGGCCATTTCGAGCAGGTGGACGATATCAGCGGGGAGACGCTGCGCGAGTTCATCCTGACGCGCGGCAAACCGGGCGATCCGTCACATGCCTGCATGGCGGGCTGTACGATCAAATGCTCCAACATCTTCGCCGGCGAGGACGGCAGAATCATCGTCTCGCCGCTTGAGTACGAGACCATCGGCCTGATGGGCTCCAACCTGGGCATCTCGTCGCTGGATACGGTGGGCCGTTTGAACTGGGAAGCCAATGACCTGGGGCTGGATTCCATCGAAGTGGGGGCAGCCCTGGGGGTGGCGGCCGAAGCGGGTTTGATGGCCTTTGGCGATGGGGAAAAAGCGTTGGAGTTGATGCAGGAAATCCGAGCGGGGACCGAGCTGGGGCGTGTCCTGGGAGATGGGGCAGCGGCCGTAGGAGAGATGTACGGTGTGGAGCGGGTGCCGGTCGTCAAGCGGCAGGCCATGTCGGCCTATGAGCCGCGCGCGATCAAAGGCACTGGCGTGACCTACGCCACTACCCCCCAGGGTGCGGACCACACCTGTGGGCTGACCATTCGCGCCAAAATCGATCATCTTGACCCGAAAGGGCAGGTGGAGATTTCGCGGAACACACAATACAACATGGCGGGGTATGACACTATAGGCGCATGTCTGTTTGCCGGCTTTGGCTACGCCGCTACGCCGGACGGGGTGGTGAAGCGTTTGCTCTCGGCGCGTTATGGCTGGGATGACCTGCCCGACAACATCCTGGCGGAACTGGGCAAACAGACCATCAAGATGGAGCGCGAGTTCAACCACCGGGCTGGCTTTACGGCGGCGGATGACCGCCTGCCGGAGTGGATGACGAGGGAGCCAATCCCGCCGCACAACAGCGTCTTCGACGTCAGTGAAGATGAGTTGGATCGCATCTTTGATGAAATAGAGTAATTGCGTTCTGGTAGAAAAACCGCGGTAATCGGGTTAACATACCAGGGGTGACTTGTGCTTTTGTGTGTAACGCTGTCAAAGTGTTGCTTGACTCCTTGATGGATCTGTGCTAAACTGCATCAAACAAACTAAATTGTTTGTTTGATGCAGTTTTTTTTGAAAAAAGGTTATTAAATGTCCCCAACGATGGAAGATGTTGCCCGGCAAGCAGGCGTAACCAAGAGCACCGTATCGCTGGTGCTTAGTGATAAGCCCGGGGTTTCGCCGGAAACCAAAGAAACTGTTTTACGGGTGGTTAAAGAGTTGGGCTACACCCTTCCGGAACGCCGTCCCCTGAGAAATCACCTCCCTAAACAAAAGAATTTCACTGTTGTCCACCATGCAGGCCATGAACCTCAAGGCGAGATATTTAGTCTCTTCCTTGACTATCTGCATGGTATTCAGACCTTTGCCCAGGAGTCGAATATCAACATAACCGCCATCGGTGGTTATCGCAGCGGAGACATCAACCAGTTGGAAATGCGTATTCTAAGAGAACAAAATACACCGGTTGACGGCTTGATTCTGATGGGAAAGGGTATTCGACGGGAAAGCCAACTCGTACACTGGGCGCTGGAGCGCGAAATCCCCCTTGTGGTACTGGGCCGCAACTGGCCTGATCTTCCCATCAGCACCGTAAGTCAGGACCACTGCCAGCAAGCCAAAACTGCCCTCGATTATCTTCATCAACTGGGTCATCGCAGGATTGCTTATGTGGCTCAGGAACGGGATCAGGAGTATGAATGGTATAACATTCGTTTGAATTGCTATCGAGATAAAATGATGGAATTCAACCGGGAGGTTGATGAAGACCTGATTGTTTTGGGGAAAAATACTGTTGATTCAGTCAAGGAACTACTCACTCGAAAACCAGGCGTTACCGCGATCTTTGCTCTTCATGATGAAAGAGCCATTCAATCCATGCAAGGCGCGATGGCTCTTGGACTTAAAGTTCCAAACGATATTTCGATTATTGGACTGGATAACTCTCAAGAACCCCCTGCGGGTTTTCCCGGGTTGACCACTGTTGGATTTCCCCATTTCGATGCTGGTTATCTCGGGGCTGAGCTTTTATTGCGGCAAACTGAAAACGATAGATTATGCTTTGGTAAACTAACAATACGCAGTTACTTGATCGAGCGGGATTCGTGCCGGAACATCACGAAATCCTGAAAGAGTTTTACCACCTGCATTTAAAAAAGGCGAGGGCCCTACCTCCCGCGAAGAAGACGGAGCCCCCGCGCTAGTTCGGACACAAATCTCATTTGAGTACATCCCTGCTGCACTTTTTCATGGCGGAACAGGTTTGTCACTCTGTGCGTCTCGAACTAGGCGGAATTGTAACATATCAGTGAAACTCGCAAGAAGCACAGGTAGGCTTCGCCCATTTTGTATGTGCAAAATATCTTTGCGCAGAAAGGATGGGATGAGAGGAAGAATGATGAAATAGCCTGAAATTTTCTCACAACGAGAACCAATGCAATCTGATCAAAACCTATGTAAAGATAAGGAGATGAATCAATTATGAACGCGCACAAAAACGTAAAAATGTTGTCGCTGTTAATGATCGTGGCGATTTTGCTGTCGACGATTTCGGCATGCGGCGCTGCCGAGCCCGCTGCCCAGCCCGAAACCGTCAACGAAACCGTGAAAGAAGTGGTCGTCACGAAAGTGGTTGAAGTACCAGCGGAAAGGACCGACATCCGCATCATGATGGCCATCCCCATCAATGCTGAAATCGTGATGGAAGACCTGCTGGATCGCTTCGAATCCGAAAACCCCGATATCAACGTCATTCTCGACAACGTTCCCTACTCCACCATTCTGGAGATCCTGCCTTTGCAGTTGGAAACAGGAGAAGGCCCCGATATTGCCAAAGTAAGCAATATTGCGGGATTGTACGAGTATTACCTGGATATGCGCCCCTATTTGTCGGACCCGGCTTATTGGGAAGAGAATATGGCTCTGACCATGGAGCATATGAACCCCGACGGCGGCAACAGGATCAGCGGCTTTTACACCGACGTGACAGTCACAGGTGCATTTATCAACCGCACCCTGTTCGAGCAGGCCGGTGTGCCCGTACCCAGCGATACATCCGATAAAGTCACCTGGGAAGAGTGGGCGGAAGCAGCCGTCAAGGTCCGCGATGCGACGGGTGTGGATTTCGCCATGGCTATAGATCGCAGCGGTCATCGAATATCCACGCTTACCATCAGCGAGGGCGCAAAAATCTTCGATAAAGATGGGAATGTGGTTTTGGATGATGAAGGGATGCGCCGGGCGCTCCAATTGATGCTGGATTGGCATGCGGATAACACCATGCCTCTCGACGTCTGGGCCGGCGGCGACTCCTACCGTGAGGCCACCAATGACTTTATCAACGGCAATCTGGTTTTCATGGAGAGTGGTGTTTGGAATGTAGGTCCCTTCACCGACAAGATCGGCGACGCCTTTGACTGGGAAGTTGTCCCCAACCCTTGTGGTGACGTTACCTGCACGGGTATGCCGGGCGGGTCGGTGATGGCAGCCATGAAGGCGACCAAGCACCCGGAGGAGGTCGCCCGGGTGATGGAATTCCTGGCCGCGGAGGAGAATTACCACGAGTGGGCCGCGCGGGCGCTGTATATCCCGCAGCACACCGGGATCATGGCTAAAGGCGTGGAGTACGCCACGGATCTGCCCCAGGCGATACGAGCCTTCAAGGTATTTGGCGAGGAGTCTACGCGCCTTGATCCACTTTCTTACCGATTACAGAATCATCTGTATGGCTACGTTATCATGAATGCGATCCGCGATCGTCTGACGCAGGCTATTGTTGGTGAAATAACTCTGGACGAGGCGCTTGTCCGCATGCAAACCGATGTCGACGAAGCCATCGCTGCAGCAAAATAGAACGTATCGAAATGAGGAAGCCTTGAAAAGGCTTCCTCATTTCCATTGAATTCTTTCAGATTGTAGGCAGGTATGTCAGAAATAAACGTGCACCCAGAGATAAGCTTACAATTACAAATTCGCAGGCAAACACAAAAAGCGATTAAATTGCTCACCGTGCCGCTGGTGGGTCTGCTCATTGTTTTGCTGAATGGCATCGGCCTGTTTATGGATGCCATCCAAAAACGCATTGGCATCCGAAGAATGGCATACATCTTTGTTTTGCCCAATATGCTGCTTTTCACCGTCTTTTCACTCCTTCCCATTCTGGGCAATTTCTATTATGCCTTTACCGCGGGGACCAAGGTGCTTCCTGAAAATCGCTATTTTGCCGGCACCGCCAATTTCGAGTTCTTATTGCACTGCGACAATTACCTCGACCCCGGGTCCTGCCGGGCTGACCTGTTTTGGCGTGGTCTTTTCAACACCGTGAATTACGTGGTATTTGCCGTCGGTGGGATATTGCTCTTCTCCTTGATCACAGCCGTCATATTGAACCGACCGATCAAGGGGCGCGGCTTTTTTCGCGGCGTCTTTTTCTACCCGACCCTGCTTTCTTCGGTGGTGGTCGCATTGCTCTGGAAGTGGGTTTTGCAGCGGCAGGGAATCCTCAACGCAAGTCTGACCGGGTTGGGACTGGAACCCGTAAATTTTTTACTCAACGCAGCCTGGTCCAATTTCTGGGTCATCTTCATCGGCGTTTGGTCCAATGTGGGCTTCTATACATTGATTGTATTGGCTGGTTTGCAGGCCATCCCAGGCACATTGTATGAGGCTGCCAAAATCGACGGGGCGGGTCCGTGGGACAGTTTTCGTTATATCACCTTGCCGCTGGTGAAACCATCACTGATTGTCGTCTTTGTTTTATCTTTTATTCGTTGCGTGCAGGTTTTCGACCACGTTTTTGTGATGACCGGCGGTGGGCCCGGCACTGCAACGCAATATATCGTCCAATACATCTATAACACGGGCTTTTCCAGTAACCCGCCAAACCTTGGGGTGGCAGCAGCAGCTTCGCTCATTTTGGGTCTGATCCTACTGGTGTTGACATTAATCCAATTGCGGGTGACCGGCAGCGGAGAGGAAACAGATTATGCTTGAGGGAATCATTCGCTTTCTATTTCGAACCCGGGGGCATGGACGGCTGCATACCACGGATATCTTGATGTACGTTTATCTGACCCTGGGAACGTTCCTGATGTTTGGGCCTGTCGTATGGGGTGTCATATCCTCATTCAAGACCCCGGCTGAGTTGGAAAAATATCCGCCTTCTTTTTTGCCATACGCCAGCAAGACCGTAGCGGTGGAAGGATATGATCGTCCGTTATCCATGTACACCGTTACACTGGATGACGGTTCGGTTGCAGAGTTGGCCCAGGTAAGACGGGTCGGCATCGAAGCGCAATTTATCGATCCGGCGAATCCAGATGCGCTCATCAAGGTTCATGTGGACCAAACAGAACCGATTAGTTCGCTTGCCTTGCAATGGGAGAACTATACCCTGCCCCTGGAGCGTTTCGAGTTTTTTACCTTTTTCAAAAACAGCATCGTCGTAACCGTCCTGGCAACCTTGCTCACCTTGTTAATCAACAGCATGGCAGCTTTCGCTTTGAGCAAATATGATTTCAGGGGGCGCGACTTGATTTTTCTCCTGACCATCAGCACCCTGATGATCCCGACGACCGTGACGCTGGTTCCAAACTTTCTGATCATCACAGAACTCGGCTGGGTAAACAGCTTGGTCGGGGTCATAATACCAGCCGTGGCTTCACCCACCTCAGTGTTCCTGCTGCGACAATATATGCTCACCTTGCCGGATGAATTGCTGGAGGCTGCCCGTTTGGACGGCGCTTCAGAATGGCGCATCTATTGGCAGATTGTCGTACCGTTATCAGCGCCGGCCATAGCCGTTCTGGCGATTTTCTCTGTAAACTGGCGCTGGAATGATTTTTTGTGGCCCCTGATTGTTTTGACTCACACCGAACAGTTTACCATCCCCATCGGCTTGCACCTGTTCCAGGGTGATTATCAGATTGAGTGGCAATACCTGTTGGCGATGTCTGTTTTGGCGCTATTGCCGATCACGGTTATTTTTGCCTTCTTGCAAAAATATATCACCACGGGCATTGCTTCAACCGGCATCAAAATGTAGTGAGGCTGCATCCTGATACTACTGGGAATGGCTGACGAGAGGATATGACAGTATGAAGATAGCTTTCATCGGCGGGGGGAGCGTCCAGTGGACGCCCAAGCTGGTGACCGACATGGCTTTGACCGAGGCGCTGAACGGCGCCGAGTTGATGCTCCACGATATCGACGAGGATGCGCTCAACCTGCTGACCCGAGCCTGCGAGCGCATCTCCACGCAGGCTGGGGATACGTTAAAGATCGCCGCCACGCTCGATCGCAAGACAGCCCTGCGTAACGCCGATTTTGTGATCCTGTGCGTGGGCATCGGCAAACTTTCAGCCATGCGTAACGATCTGGAAATCCCGGAAAAGTACGGCATCTACCAGTCAGTCGGCGACACGGTGGGACCCGGTGGACTAGCCCGCGGGCTGCGTCACGTCCCCTTTGCCGTCCAGGTCGCCCGCGAGATGGAACAACTCTGCCCCAACGCCTGGATGCTCAACTTGACAAATCCCATGACCACGATCTGCCGCGGCGTGACCCGTGCCACCGGTATTCGTACGATCGGTCTGTGCCACGAGGTCATCGGAGTGAGCCGCCATCTCGCGGACATGTTCGACGCCGA
>Ga0172370_10007743_pt1 | contig 13096 bp, 9 predicted proteins | sample LakKiv5m_FD_114538 | JGI IMG/M metagenome (GOLD analysis project Ga0172370, IMG submission 114538) | Freshwater microbial communities from Kabuno Bay, South-Kivu, Congo - kab_022012_11.5m | ecosystem: Environmental > Aquatic > Freshwater > Lake | place: Democratic Republic of the Congo...
GTTCGCCATCGTATTTCTGTTCACGACTCTTGGCATCGGACTTTTCGTTTCGGCTTCCACGCACACCCAGCAGCAAGCCATGTTCATGAGCTGGTTCTTCATGCTGTTCATGTTGCTGCTATCCGGATTTATGTTTCCCATCGAAAACATGCCGAAAGGCGTTCAGTATTTGACCTATCTGAATCCGCTGCGTTACTTTGTGCTGGTTACACGGGAGATACTCATAAAGGGGGCGACGTTCGAGCATCTCTATAATCAGGGCATTGCCTTGGCGATCTTTGGCGCGGGCATCTTCTCCTTCGCTGTCATTCGCTTTCAGAGTAGAATGAAATAAGGACAAGCAAATGCCTGAATTGCCGGAAGTGGAAACGATTCGTCGTGGTCTGGAATCCATTTTGTTAGAACGGGTTATCCAACGAGTCGAGGTTGGTGAGAAGGATCTGCGATGGCCGATTCCGACCAAGGAATTCAAACGACACGTGGTCGGGCAGAAGATCGTTGCTCTGGAACGCCGGGCGAAATATTTGATTTGGAGACTGGCCAATGATGTCCGTGTCGTCATCCATCTCGGCATGAGTGGGCAGCTCGGGATTTTTTCACCGAAAGCACCACGGACAAAGCACACACATGTGATATTCCATTTATCCAATGGGCAGCAAATCCGTTTCCGTGACCCAAGGAGGTTCGGTTTAGTCGATGTGGTTTCGCCGCAAGCCATCGAATCATACGAGCGATTCCGTCACCTTGGCCCGGAGCCGCTGTCGGATGATTTTTCAGCAAGCTACTTGCATGAGCGAGCCAGCAAGTCCAAGAGGAATATTAAAAGCTTGCTGATGGATGCCAGTGTCGTCGTCGGCTTGGGGAATATCTATGTCAGCGAAGCTCTCTTTTATGCCGGGATTCTTCCGCAGCGTTTATCAGCCTCTCTAAGCAAGGTTGAGGCAAGGAAGCTGAAGACCGCCATCGCCCATGTTCTGAAAAAGGCGATTGCGAAAGGAGGGACCACTCTTAATGACTACCGAAATGCACAAGGAGAGCCGGGTTTATTTCAATTGCGACTTGCCGTGTACGGTCGAGAAGATGAACCCTGCATAAAGTGTGAGCAGCGGATTGTCAAGGCGGTCATAGGTGGTCGAAGCTCATTCTTTTGTGAGAAATGCCAGAAGTAGCCGCCAGGGCAGAAAAGGGATCAGCAACAAAAGTGGTTTCGCTTAATTTTGCGCATGCCTTTCATTTGTGCCGAGCCAACGGAGATTTTAGTCCAATCGTCCTGCCATAGTATCCGCCCAGGATATGGATTGGCCGCAATCAGATTTTGCACTTCATATCCGCCGTTATCATCCCGTAATTTATATTTGACAATTCAGAAAATTCTTTTATCTTTCGACGGGGTATTCGAGTGTCCTCAGCATCCCGAGATCTACTTTAGCTAATCGTGCGTTCATCGTCTATTCGCTTAGGAGGTTTAAATGGCAAATAGCTCAAATATCTCTCGTCGGGACTTTATCAATCGCGGAGCCAAAACCGCTGCTAGCGTTGCAGCGGCAAGCGCTGTTATGGGTACTATGATTCCGCAGAAAGTACTTGGAGCCAATGATCGGGTCAACATAGCCGTTATCGGCATTCGCGGCAGGGGCGGCAATCATATCGAAGAATGGGCCAAGATACCCGGCGTTCAAATCAGAACCATTTGCGATATTGACGAAAGTCTGTTCCCGAAGCGTATCGAGCAAGTCACTCGATTGCAGGGCAAAGCTCCGAAAACCGAATGGGACATCCGCAAGGTTCTCGACGACAAGGACGTCGATGCCATCTCTATAGCAACCTGCGACCATTGGCATGCCTTAGGAACTGTTTGGGGCTGCCAGGCCGGTAAGCACGTTTACGTAGAAAAGCCGACCACCCATAATATTTGGGAAGGACAAAAAATGATCGAAGCGGCGCGCAAGTACAACCGCGTCGTGCAGTGCGGCATGCAGAATCGCAGCATTGCCTCCGTGCGGAAAGCCATCGAGGTTTTGCATTCAGGAGAGCTTGGTGAGATTTATATGGCGAAAGGATTGTGCTTCAAGCCACGGGAGAGTATAGGCAAGAAAACGAATGCACCTATCCCTGCCGGCGTGCATTACGATCTCTGGTTAGGACCGGCGTCTTATCGTCCCTTCAATCCCAATCGCTTCCATTATAATTGGCATTGGTATTGGGATTATGGTTGCGCGGACATTGGCAACCAGGGCCCGCACCAAATGGATATTGCACGATGGGCGCTGAATAAAAGCGTGCATCCGAAAAAGATAAAGTGCGTAGGTGGCTACTTTGTCTTTGACTCCGACCAAGAAACCCCCAATACTCAATTGGCTACCTTTGAGTACGATGATGGAAAGGTTATTCAATTTGAGGTGCGTGGGCTTTATACGAATGATGAAACGACCGTCAAGATCGGCAACATCTTTTTCGGCTCCAAGGGATGGATGCATTTGGATGGTAACAATGCCTCATGGAAGACTTACTTTGGCCGCGAAAATACACCGGGTCCCAGCGACGCCGGCACGCCCGAAGGCGCCGATGCTATGAACTTGGCTGGCACGGGCGGTTCCGAGCACTTTTTGAACTTTATCAATTGCGTTCGTTCCGGCGATTGGATGGCGCTGAACGCTGATGTGCAGGAAGGTCACCTGTCGTCCGCCATGTGTCATCTGGCGAATATCTCGTACCGGTTGGGTCGCGAGCTGGAATTTGATTCCTACTCGGAAAAGTTTGTTGGAGATGAGGTTGCCAACAACTACTTGACCCGCGAATACAGGTATCCGTATGTCATTCCCGAAGCTGTTTAGCTAAATTTCCATTTGAGCTGGGGAAACGCCATTACAGGAAATGGAAAGGGCGAGACTTTCAAGGTTTCGCCCTTGCTGCTTATGGCTAACCGACCAATCCAACGAGCTGACCAGAATGCAGACAAAGATTAGAAAGAGAAGGTTCGGAATCAAGAGGATGAATTTGGAGAGAGCATTTAGCTGCTTGAGCTAATTCACGTCGCCCTGGATAAAAATTTCGTCGGAAACAGTGCCGAAAGTACTTGTGAAGGCGTCGACAACTTCCGCGTTGAGCTGGGTTCCGCGCAGGTCGAACAACGCCTTTTTCGCTGCTGCTGACGAAAACGGCTTTCGATACGGCCTCCAGGTGGTCAGCGCATCATAAACATCCGCAACGGAAATGATCGAGGCTGCAAGGGGAATCTGATCTCCTTTCAGGCCATTCGGATAGCCGTTCCCATCTACGGTTTCATGGTGATAGAGAATTGAATCAAGAATCACCGGATGATCGATCATTCGCGAGACAATGTTGTAGGAAATGACCGGATGCCGGCGGATAATTTTTTGTTCGATCTCTTCCAAAGCTTCCCTTTTGTTCAAAATATGGTCCGGGATGGCAATCTTGCCGACATCATGTAAAAGGCCGCCAAGCTCCAATGCACTTGCCCAGTTTTGATCCACTCCCATGACAGCGGCGATACTGCGTGCCATGGAGGCGACGCGGAGGCTGTGACCGCGGGTGTAGCGATCTTTTGCATCCAATGCGCTTGATAGAGCCAAAATGGCGTTCAAATGATTTTTGCGTATGACCTGTTCTTGCGAGGTCACTTTCTGGCGAAGCTTGTCGCCAAAATAAATCTCTGATCTTTTCCTTTGGGATTCCGTTATGGCGCGAGAAATGGTCAATTCAATATCGGTGATATGCGGGGGCTTGGGTATGAAATCGAATGCGCCTTCCTGCAGTGCGCGCCGGACAGTTGTAAAATCCGTCAATCCCGAAATCATAACCACGGTAGAATGGGGTCGGCGATAGCGCATGGTTTTGCAGAAGGTAATGCCATCCATTCCCGGCATGTTAATGTCAGCCAGGACGACCGAGTAATCATGCAAATCGGCCATGTTAAGGGCCGAATCTGCGCAAGGGGCCGCGTCAACGTGATAGCCTGAGAAGGACAGCACCGAGCTGAGGAGGTCCCGAACGCCTTCATCGTCATCGACAACTAAAACTGAGCTGAGTTTGTGGCGATTAATTCGTTCCATAACCATCTTTAACAAGACGTCGCGGGGGAGTGAAAAACGGAGAGATAGCCCCAACAGACCGGGAGAATATCCCGACCAAGCCAACATACTACCAAATGAAAGGGCGCTGAAAGAGACCTCAGCGCCCGCCAAGGTGTCTACCCTTCCGCTTCGCAACCCACACACACCTGACACAGTGCTTATGAGCACCGGGGATAATATAATATTTGCTCCCAAAAAAGCAAGAGAAAATTACTAAATATTCGCAAAATTTTACTATTTGGTGAAAACGATTCCCTTCGTTCTGTGATAAAAGCTGCACATCGCATCGATTGAAAACCACAGCATGGCCAAGTCGCCAGCCGTTTCATTACGGCGGAGTCAGGAGAGTGAAGAGCCTGCATTCCTCGGTTAATACCTAACGTCGAAACTGTCATTCTGACGTTCGCAACGCGTGTGGTAGTTTAGCGTCGTTGTCCTGGCAATAAAAAAAGCCCCTGTACAAACCAACAGGGGCTTTAACATTCTCAGTGCAAGGATGATACTAATACATATCTTCACCGTGGGGCATCGGAGGAATCGCTGGTTTCTTTTCCGGCTTTTCGACGATGGTTGCTTCAGTCATGAGCAGGAGAGCCGCAACACTGGCAGCGTTCTCCAATGCAATTCTGGCAACTTTGGTCGGATCGATGACGCCGGCTTTGTAAAGGTCTTCGAATTTTTCAGTATCAGCGTTGAATCCGAGAGAACCTTGGCTTTCCTTTACTTTTTGTACTACGATAGAGCCCTCCCAGCCGGCATTTTCGGCGATCTGACGAATCGGCTCCTCAAGTACGCGACGCAGAATATCGACGCCGACTTTCTCGTCTCCATCTGCAGGAAGCTTCTCGAGCGCCGGAATGGCCCGCAGATAAGCAACGCCACCGCCCGGGATGATACCTTCCTCAACGGCCGCACGAGTTGCATGCAATGCATCCTCGACTCGCGCTTTCTTTTCTTTCATTTCTACTTCAGTCGCTGCGCCTACATTGAGTACCGCGACACCGCCAGCTAATTTGGCCAAACGTTCCTGCAATTTCTCTTTGTCATAGTCAGAGGTAGAAGACTCGATCTGCTTCTTGATCTGGGAAATGCGACCTTTGATGTCTTCGGTTTTGCCGCCGCCTTCAACTATCGTCGTATTATCTTTGTCGATGGTGATGCGTTTGCATTTGCCGAGATCAGAGAGGGTTGCGTTTTCCAGCTTAAAACCCGCCTCTTCGGAAATGACTCGACCGGCAGTCAAAATCGCAATATCTTCCAGCAAGGCTTTTCGGCGATCACCAAAGCCAGGGGCTTTCACCGCAGCTACGCGCAAAGTACCACGAATCTTGTTGACGACCAAAGTAGCAAGCGCTTCGCCTTCAATATCTTCTGCGATGATGAGCATGGATTTGCCCATTTGCGCCACTTTTTCCAAAACCGGCAGCAGGTCTTTCATTGCGCTGATCTTTTTGTCGTGGATGAGGATTAAAGGCTCATCCAGAATCGTCTCCATTGTTTCCGGATTGGTCACAAAATAAGGAGACAAATAGCCGCGGTCGAACTGCATGCCCTCGACCACTTCCAATGTCGTTTCAGTGCTCTTGGCTTCTTCGACGGTAATGACGCCATCTTTGCCTACTTTTTCCATGGCATCAGCAATCAGATCGCCGATGGCTTTGTCATTATTGGCGGAAATAGCACCGACCTGAGCGATTTCGGTTTTGCCGGGCAGCGGCTTGCTGATCTTTCTGATCTCATCGACGACCAGCTTGACACCCTTTTCGATGCCGCGCTTGAGGTCCATCGGGTTGGCGCCGGCCGTGACATTTCGTAGGCCTTCACGCAGAATCGCTTGAGCCAGAATGGTTGCAGTCGTCGTTCCGTCACCCGCTATGTCGCTGGTCTTTGAGGCGACTTCCTTCACCATTTGAGCGCCCATGTTCTCTAAGGGGTCTTCTAATTCAATTTCTTTCGCTACTGTCACGCCATCCTTGGTGACGGTGGGCGCGCCGAATTTTTTATCAATTACTACATTGCGTCCTTTGGGGCCAAGAGTTGCCTTGACTGCTTCTGCAAGCTGATCGACACCTCTTCTTAGAGCATTTCTTGCTTCAACATTAAACTCTATAATCTTTGCCATAATGATCCTCCAACGATTTATTTTTCAGAATGAGTTTTCGTGTAATTATACAATTGCGAGAATGTCGCTTTCTCTCATGATCAAATAGTCAGTGCCATCGATGGTGACTTCCGTTCCAGAGTATTTGCCGAACAGGATCTTGTCACCCTTTTTCACCTGCATGTCTACCTTAACACCACTATCGGATATTTTGCCGGGACCGACAGCAATGACCTCTCCTTGCTGCGGCTTTTCTTTTGCTGTGTCAGGGATGATGATGCTTCCCTGCTTCATTTCTTCTTGCTCGAAAGGTCTGACGACCACTCGGTCGGCCAATGGTTTAACGTTCATAAACATTCCTCCAGTATTAGGTCATTTGATTTTTTGGTGATGGCTTGTTAGCACTCTGGGATGTCGAGTGCTAAACGCGGCTGCAATTTACAAGATTTCGGAAAATTGTCAAGGAAAATTTTTCGAAATTGGTAAAACCTCACTTAGGGGTGGAATGAAAACCTATACGGGCATCAAAGGAGATTCCTGCATGCGCAGGAATGACGCTGTAGCGGATGTCATGCCTGCGGATGCAGGCATCTCCACCAAAAAGTGAGGTATTACCGAAATTGATTTTTTCGATTCATTCAGCCATTGTGTGAATCAACTGGTTGGCCTTCTGATACTTGTGGACTGACAATTCTCCTCAAGCCCAAAGTCCTATGATAATAGGCAGTATGGACAAAAAGTCAAATTCACACACTCATGGACCAAATGCTTTTCATCAGCAGTCATTTTCGTGCAGATTCCGTCGGAATCAAGATCAATACGACCATCAATCCGCGTATTAGATTTGCTCCGGCTCCGTACCTTCCAATTATACCTTGAAATTTATTGCAAAAATCGGTATAATCATGCGCCAACCCAATTTTGCAGAAGGTCATCCATTTGAGCGAAGAAAACTTAAAAATACGAGTTTTACCCGAAACTCTGATCAACAAGATCGCTGCAGGCGAGGTCATTGATCGTCCGTCATCGGTCGTCAAGGAGTTGGTGGAGAATTCAATCGATGCCGTATCCACTCAGATTACTGTGATCGTCAAAGGCGGCGGATCGTCACTCATTCAAGTCGTGGACAACGGCAGCGGCATGGAGGAACAAGATGCGATCATGGCTTTCCAACGTCATGCGACCTCCAAAATTCAAGCATACCGCGATCTTGAACACATCACGACTTTGGGTTTTCGTGGTGAGGCATTAGCGAGCATCGCTTCCGTTTCCAGGGTGGAGATGAAGACGCTGCGGCAGAACAGCCTTGAAGGCACGGCGATTCTGTTAGAAGGAGGGATTATGCAAAAAGTGGATAGAACCGGAGGTAATACCGGTACATCCATGGCAGTAAAAAACCTGTTCTTCAATACGCCGGCACGGAGAAAATTTCTACGTGCCGAATCGACCGAATATCGACATATTCTTTCCGTCCTAAATCATTTCACCTTGGCTTTTCCCAATATAAGCTTCATCCTGGTGAATGAAGGCAATGAGATATTCAATCTCCGGCCCGCTGATTTCAAAACCCGAATCAGCGAAGTAATGGGAAGCCGAGTCGGCAACAATTTGATCGAGGTGCATGACGAGAGCGCCCTCCTGAGCATTAGCGGATTCGTCGGCAATTTTGACATGCTGCGCAAGTCGCGCAATGATCAGTACCTTTTCCTCAATGGCCGCTACATCTCGGATCGAACGCTTAATTACGCCATTACCTCGGCGTTTGGCAACACCATTCCCAAAGGAAACTATCCGCTTTACATCATCTTCCTGCGCATCGACCCGGAGCGGGTGGATGTCAATGTCCATCCCACCAAAAGCGAAGTCAAATTTGCCGATCAGCGCATGCTTTACGAGCTGGTGCGCTCGGCCGTCAAGCGGGCGCTTACGACCGACAACATCATTCCCGAGATGCAGAAACATCGCCAAATCGCATTGGAAGATTTGAATCGCCGATTTCAGTCCTCGTTGGCCGATGATATGCGCAATTTCTCGTCCCAACAAGCAAGGATGGATTTTGACAGGCCGGTCTCGCTTGCGCCTTCTTTTCCGGGACATAGCGAACAAGGACTAACTCCACCCGCACAGTCGCCAAGCGTCCCAAGTTTTGCTATCTCGCCGCCTCAGCAAGAAAACCTCATGGTTTGGCAACTGCAAAACAAGTATATCTTGTCGCAGATAAAAAGCGGATTGGTGGTCATCGATCAGCATGCAGCACACGAGCGCATCTTGTACGAGAGAGCGAAGAAAAATTTTACGGAACATAGCGCCTCATCGCAGCAGTTATTGTTTCCGCAAACTGTAGAACTGGCGCCCGAGGATTTCGAGTTTCTCATGGAAATCTCGCCATTGCTGGAAAAAATCGGATTCATCATCAAGAGTTTTGGCTCGCGCACCGTGGTTGTCGAAGGTGTGCCTTCCGGCATGCGAATCGAGAGTGAAGATAAAATTTTATTGGAAATACTTGACGAGTACAAAGTAAACCTCGGCAGCGAGGTGAACATGCAGGAGCGAGTGGCCAAAAGCTATGCATGTCGTTCGGCGATCATGGCGGGCGACAAGCTCTCCATAGGCGCCATGAACGCCTTGATCGACGAATTGTTCAGCACCGAGAATCCATACTTTTGTCCGCACGGTCGTCCCGTGATTTTGACCATTTCTACCGATGAGCTTGATCAACGATTTGAGCGAAAATAGAGTTCTCATAATTGTCGGCCCGACGGCTGTCGGCAAAACTGAGGTAGCATTGTGGTTGGCTGAGTCGATAAGCACCGAAATTGTTTCCGCGGACTCGCGTCAAGTTTATCGGTATTTGGATATCGGTACGGCCAAGCCTACTCTTGAAGAGCGCGGGCGGGTCCCCCATCATTTCATCGATATCCGCGATCCAGATCATTACTACAGCGCCGGCGAATATGGCCGGGAGGCGAGGCAGTGCATTGCCGAGTTGCGACAGCGTGGAACCGCTCCCATTGTCGTAGGTGGCTCCGGATTTTACATTCGCGCCTTGGTCGATGGGCTGTTCGCCCCGCGAATATCAAATCCTGCCGTCAAGGGAAAATGGCGGATGCGCATTCAGAATGAAGGTAACGAGGCCGTCTTTTCTTATTTGCAGCAGATCGATCCCCGTACGGCTGAGCACCTTCACCCTAATGACACGCAGCGAATCGTCCGGGCGCTTGAGGTTTATGAGCTTTCCGGTCAGGTGATATCGCAATTCCGCCAAGGAAATGAGGAGCCGGCATCTTTTCGACCTGTTTTCGTCGGCCTCAGGCGGAATCGGAAGATGCTTTATGAAAGGATCGAGCGCCGCGTCGAGCAAATGCTTGATTCCGGATTGGTTGATGAAGTTAAAGCCCTACAAAAAAAAGGCTGGGGATCGGAATTGAATGCCCTGCGAACAGTCGGCTATCAGGAAATGTTTGCATTTCTCGACGGTCAATATTCATACGAAGAGATGGTTCAGAAAATCAAGACCAGCTCCCGCCAGTATGCCAAACGACAGATGACCTGGTTCGGAAAGGACAAGAGGATTCATTGGCTGGAGATGGATGATAGGGCCATCGGAGATGTGGTCGAAGAGATCAGAAGCCTGCTGGGATAATTTCCTTTGGCAATTTCATTTGGCCTTGATCTTGTTGATCGGAGTGTGAGGCTTGTTCCCTCAAGAATGCAGTGGTAGCTTTAGGTATCAATTTTTGAACATGATTTTTGTTAGGTGGATTGAGAGCAGTATATGTTGTCTGATAATTCGCAGCCGTCTTTCGACGCAAAGGCGCGCCTGCATAGGAAGAATAAATTAAAGGCGGAAAAGTTTGGGCGGTACTTCCTGATCAGCATTCTGATCGGCATCATGATCGTGTTCTTCAACATGGTGAAGATTTTTTTGGTGCCCATCATTCTTGCGGCCGTTTTCGCGGCGTTCTTTTATCCGCTTTATCAAAGACTGTTAAGGCTATTTCGCGACCGCCGAGGGGTGGGTTCTCTCGTCACTTGCTTGATTTTGCTGTTTGCTTTCCTGATTCCCACCTATGTCATCGGCCATTTGGTAGCTTTGGAAGCCATTCATTTCATTCAAATGCTACAAAGGGACCTGCAAGACCTGGCAAAAAGTGGCGATTCCGTGATACTCGTCGCCCTTGGCAATGAGAAGATAGCTGAATGGCTGAAGCTGCATCAAGCCACCTGGCAGCCATACTTGGAGGAAGGAACCAAGCTGATCGGCGCCACGCTGGCCAACCTTATCAACAAAACTTCCAAGGGGACTTTTCAGCTTATCAGCTATCTGTTCATTATGTTTTTCAGCATGTTTTATTTCTTTAGAGATCGGGAGATGATCGAACGACGACTGAAATATCTCAGTCCACTCAGCGAATCTTACGAAGACGCTATCATCTTTCGCTTTCTCTCGATTTCGCGAGCGACCGTGCGCGGGACGCTGGTCATCGCTCTGATCCAGGGCGGCCTCGGTGCATTGACCTTTTGGATTTTTGACATCGATCTAGCGCTTTTTTGGGGTGTAGTCATGGTGCTGCTCTCAGTCATTCCCATCGTTGGCCCATATTTGATCATGTATCCTGCGGCCTTTCTGGAAATTCTCTATGGTCATACTTGGCAGGGAATTGCCATTGCCGCCATTTGCGCCATTGTAGTTTCCAACATCGACAATCTTCTCCGCCCACGTTTGGTTGGGCCGTACCCCGGCATGCATGATTTATTGGTGTTCTTTTCCACCATTGGCGGGATCAGTATGTTCGGCGTCTTGGGATTTATTGTCGGGCCGGTTATCACGGCGATGTTCCTCACATTGTTGGACATCTATGCCTACGAATTCAAATCCCAGCTCAGTCCCGAAAGTGAGATCGATGCGGAACCTATTGAGGAGAGGGTCCCTACCCCATCGCTTGAGTTCACGGATTCTTCTGCATAGATGACCCATCAATACAGCAACAGTCTCAATGCGGACTTGGCTGGAATATGCTAATGTGCGGCTTCGCTGAAGGGTCTTTTGCGGAACAAGCCAATCCTCTAATGCGCACTGCTTTACCTACCCTTACCTAATGGTTCCGGTGCTCTACTGCGAAATCCTTTGATGCGATGAAACGTGAGGTAGTTAGCGTCGTGGCCGCGTGGTGCCCCGCCAAGACCATCCTCGTAAGCCGTGCGACTGACAAAAATGATATTCTCGTCCTCGAATAGCCAGTCCACATACTGCCATGCGTGCTTCTTATCATCAGCATGAAAGAACAGGGGTGATTCCACCTTCCAGTTGCGCAAATCCGTTGATGAGATCAGTACCAAATTGTTCCGCTCGGCTTCGGGATTTGTCTGCTTGCTGACAATAGACCAGTAACGGGAAACCTTCTCATCCCAATAAATCGTAAACTTGACGCCGCCGCCGGGCATGTCGATCCAGTCTTTGCTTAAATCGAAGGAAAGCTCTTGCCCGTCATCCGACACGTGCACAATTGCCGCCTTGTCCTTCCCGACGTTGTTGGTGCGAAGCACGTTGACGATTTTTTTATCCGCATCCAGTACAACATTTCCTTCCAGCCAGACGAATTCGTCGGGCTTGGGCAATCGCTCGCTAAATGTCCAACTATCCGCAAGAAGCAGATCGGCATCCACCGGCGCGCTGATGACCATCGTTTCGAACGCACCCCACTTTCCGCCGGTGAATCCCTCCATGGAACGCCAGATTCGACCGTTATGAACCAACACCGGGCACGGCGCGCAATGATAACGGCCTTCGCGTAGCAAGCCGGTTGTCGGTCCTTGCGGGTTCGACCAGGTTTTGCCGCCATCATCGGATCGGCGAATGAGCACGTCGCCGTACTCGTTGCGCGTCCCAAGCAGGTAGAGCTTGTCATTGTGTACAAAAAGCTTACCCCAGAAGCACGGATTGATTTCCGCAATCTTTTTCCAAGTCTTGCCCTGGTTTTTTGACGAGAACACTGCCGTTTTCGGACTCGTTGTGTGCTGTGCTTCTGGTCCGAAAAAATCATGAGATGCCACATAATTCCCATTCGGAAAAATGGCGATGCTGGGAGAGCCGATGTAGCATCCCGAGGAAGCAGGCGAGTAATCGATAATGACGCCGGGAACTTGTGAGTGATCGGGTCTTGGGCCGTTAGTGGTTGCACAGGCTAGCAGAGAGCTAAGGTACAGGGCGACCCCTGTTGAAACCAATCGGCTAAAACGGTGATGAGTGACCATTGCTGTTAATAATCTCCTTTGTAAAGATGCTTCATTGGTATTGAAGCGTTTTTAATGCACCTCTCCCTATGCGTAAGGGATGGAGGCTTCGGCACAAGTCCAATGTTACGGCTCAATCTTCCGGCAAATATAGCCCCCAAGAAGTTCCACCATGGGATTGGCATCAGCGGGACAGAATCCCAGCGGATTGTGCCGGCGCCAGCCTTCGGCAAATTCACAGCGACCCGAAAGCGAGCCCATCTCGCGGCCCAAATCCATCATGTAATTTACATAGGCGCCAATCCCCTGGCTGCGATCCAGCCATTGTTGCTGGCTCTGGTGCTCGGTCAACATAGCGGCTTTTTCTTCGATCACGGAGCTGATGTCAACAAAAAATTCCGGCTGCACCAAGATATTGAGTGCGTCCCGATTGCCGTGGGGCTGGGCATGATACACGGCAACGTCTGTGTTGATAGGCTCTCGAGGAGGATCCACGGGAAAGTTTCTCATACCTCTGGAAAAGGCGGCAGTGATGCCAAGCCGGCAAGCGATCGTATGATCTTCCATGTAATCCTGAGGGGAAGACAGCAACAGAATATCCGGCGCCACGGCGCGCATGATAGAGCCCATTTTAGCCAAAAGTTTCTTCTCGTAGAATATCTCCAGA
>Ga0172370_10007744_pt1 | contig 13089 bp, 10 predicted proteins | sample LakKiv5m_FD_114538 | JGI IMG/M metagenome (GOLD analysis project Ga0172370, IMG submission 114538) | Freshwater microbial communities from Kabuno Bay, South-Kivu, Congo - kab_022012_11.5m | ecosystem: Environmental > Aquatic > Freshwater > Lake | place: Democratic Republic of the Congo...
CTTGGCGCATTCTTTTTTAAAATGAAAGAGACAGGGTTTAATCTTGCAGGCATAGATATGAATTATTTCATAGGGTTTTTTATATCCTGTATCGTAGGAGTTATGTCCTTGCAATTTTTATTGAAGACGCTTTACAGGAACAGGTTTCATTGGTTCGGGGCGTATTGTATTTTGCTGGGCGTAATAGTAATTATGTTTTTAAAGGCGTAAAATGAGTAAGGATAAAAAAGATCTTATAGCTTCTATCGGGTTATTCGTTCTGGCGCTGTTACTGCTGGCCGGGATGATTTCCTATTCTTCTTACGATATCGGTTTTGAGACATCCACTCCCAATATTCACATCCGCAATTATATAGGAATAATAGGCGCGTATACCGCATGGGCCATATTTAAGCTGATAGGATATGCCGGATTTTTAATACCTTTTCTTTTTGTGGTATGGGGGATAGGGATTTTAGCCGAGCGCCTGACAGGAAGGCTTTTATACAGAGTCCTGGGAATTTTATTTCTGTTTTCAGCCAGTTCATCATTTTTCAGCTTGACGGCCAATCCTAATTCGGTTTTGATGGTTTCTAGAGGCGGACTTTTAGGATTTTTATTGACGGACAGGTTTATGTTGGACTACCTGGGGGTGATAGGCGGATATATAGTTACGGTAAGCTTGGCTATGCTGTCTCTTTTAGTTGCCACGGAATTCCTGATAGTGCCGGTAGTTTCTATTTTATTTATGAAAATATGGGCGGTGGCGGACAGGATAGGCAAAAAAAGAAAAGAAAAAGGCCTTGCCGGCTATGAAAAAACCGAAAAGCTTGCTTCGGGTCCGAGATTAAGGCCTGCGGTAAAGGTGGACAAAAAAGCGGAAGATGCATCAAAGATTAAAGGTCAAAGGCCAGAGAAAAAAGAAATTGCACCTGAAGGGAGTCCGGAGCGAAGCCGGGGAGCGAACGACCAGGAAAGGCCCAGGATAAACATTATGTCAAAGCCTGTAACTAAATCAAAGCCTGCGCCTGTAAAAGCAGCAAAACTTGAGCCGAGGGTTGTAGGCGATTACAAGCTCCCAAGCCTTGATTTGCTGGATTCCCCCGCCCATAAGCAGGAAAATATTTTTGGAGAAAATCTCGAAGAGAGCGCAAGGATACTCGAAGACACCCTGAGGGATTTTGGGATAGAGTCAAAGGTTATTGATATAAGCAAGGGGCCCGTTATCACAAGATACGAGTTACAGCCTGCACCTGGAGTAAAGGTAAACAGGATTACAAGCCTTAGCGACGATATTGCCCTTACCATGAAAGCGACTACCGTGAGGATAGTGGCGCCTATACCCGGAAAATCATGCGTTGGTATAGAGGTTCCAAATGCGGACACTTCAATGGTTTTTTTAAGGGAGATATTGGAATCAAGCGAGTTTCAGAAGATGGCCGCTTCTTCAAAGCTTGCGATGGCTTTAGGAAAAGATATTTCCGGCAAATCTGTCGTAACGGATCTTGGAGACATGCCTCATCTTTTAATAGCAGGCACTACGGGTTCCGGAAAGACTGTCTGCGTAAATTCCCTGATAATGAGCATGGTCTATAATGCCACGCCCGAGGAATTAAAATTTTTAATGGTTGATCCTAAGATGGTGGAGCTCGCGATATATAACGGGTTGCCACATCTTTTATGTCCTGTTGTTACCGACGCCAAGAAAGTCGCAGGCGCGCTTGGATGGGTCGTAGGCGAGATGGAAACAAGGTATAAGATGCTTGCCAAAATAGCCGCAAGGAATATAACCTCTTTTAATCAAAAATCGGAAGAAAAACTTCCTTACATAGTAGTTATAATAGACGAGTTAGCAGACCTTATGATGGTCGCCCAGGAAGATATTGAAAACGCCATTACGCGCTTAGCCCAGCTTTCGAGAGCGGTAGGCATTCATATGATACTTGCTACACAAAGGCCTTCGGTGGATGTTGTAACGGGCGTAATAAAGGCTAATTTTCCTGCAAGGATCTCGTTTAAGGTCGCTTCGAAAGTTGATTCCAGAACGGTCCTTGACATGAATGGTGCAGATAAATTACTTGGAAAAGGCGATATGTTATTCCTGGAACCCGGAAGCCCGAAGCCGGTAAGGGCTCAAGGCACATTTCTAACGGATCCTGAGATAGAAAAGGTCGTAAGTTTTATAAAAGCCCAGCAGGAACCTGTATATGACAATGAGATATTAGAGCAGCAGAAAAAAAGCATTTCAGGAAGGGGCGGTTTTGAAAAAGACGAGTTTTTCGATGAAGCGGTGCAGATGGTGCTTGAAACAGGCCAGGCATCCGTTTCAATGCTTCAGAGAAGATTAAGGCTTGGTTATACAAGGGCGGCCAGGATCATAGACGCAATGGAAGAAGAAGGCATAATAGGCCCTTTCAGAGGCAGTAAGCCCAGAGAAATATTGATACAGGAATATCAGCCTAAAGAAGAAATTAATAAAGAAGATGTCAGCGAAGATAAGGACGCAACCACTTCAAACTCATCCGGATCGCAATGAGCATGGGTTTAACTCGGTTCAAACGGATAAATGCCGGAATCATTAGGTAGAATATTAAAAAAAGCAAGAGAAGCGAAGCGCCTTTCCCTGGAAGATGTGTCTGAAAGAAGCCGCATATCAAAACATATTGTTTTGGCTATGGAAGAAGACAAGCTGGATGAAATCAAATCCGGTTTTTATGCGAAGAGTTTTGTCAAAACATATGCTGCTTTTTTGGGAGCCTCGGATGAACCATGCGTAAAAGAATATCTGCTCGGGCCCGGACATGAGATACAAAAAAAGTCGGAAGCAGCTTTAAAACCCCGCTCAAAAACCGCCCCTAAAACCTCCGGAGAAAAAATAGATTTTTCCGCTATATCCAGATATAAAAATCAGATAATAGCCGTAATTATAGGAATATTCGTATTGTGGGCATTGTCGCTGGCTGTCTGCCGGGCCGCTAAATTTATAAAAAATATTTCTGTAAAAAAACAAAATAAGGCTGTTAAAAGCCTCTCTCTGCGCCGCAAGGATATTGTTCAGCCGGCGCGCCAGCGCTCCAGTGCGCCTGCTATAGAAGAGAAAAAAGAAGAATCAAAGGCAAAGGACGAAATAAAGGATGTAAAAAAAGAAGTTCTTAACGAAAAATCCGATTCTGTGGAGCTGGAGGTTTTTGCGTCGGATAATACATGGCTTCAGGTGACAGGAGATGGAGAGATCATGTTCACGGGGTCGTTTAAAAAAGGCGGCAGAGATACCTGGAAGGCGAAAAACCAGATAAGACTGGAAGTGGGCGACTCCGGTGTTATTAAAATAAATGTAAACGGAAAATCTGCAAACTTTTCCGGGAAAAAAGGCAAAAAGAAAGAGATTATAATCACAAAAGATGGAATAAAGTAGACAAGGGTTTAAGATTAAGGGTTTAAAGCTTACGGGGGATGGATACCCCGTTTTTTTATGGCAAAAACAGTCAGCATAATAAGTTTAGGCTGTCCGAGAAATCTTGTAGATTCAGAAAAACTTGTAGATGAATTTACAAAGAAAGGCTATTCTTTTCGCGAAGATGCATTGCGCGCCGATACGGTGATCGTGAACACGTGCGCTTTCATAGAAGACGCAAAGAAAGAGTCTATTGATAATATCCTCAGGGTAATAGATGCTAAAAAAGAAGGCCGCGTCAGAAAGATCATAGTGGCCGGGTGTTTGTCGGAGAGATACGGAAACGAGCTTGCGGATGATTTAAAAGAGGTGGATGAATTCAGGGGGGTCTTGAATTTTTCACGTAACAAGACGCCGGATCCGATATTAAAAATGACCCCGAGACATTATGCTTATGTTAAGATTTCAGAAGGGTGCGCCCATAGGTGCGCTTATTGCGTAATACCGTATTTGAAAGGCAATTATAAAAGCAGAGCCTTCGGGCCTATAATCAAAGAAGCCGCACAATTAGTCGATAAGGGAGTGAAAGAGCTTATATTGATAGGCCAGGACACTTCTTTATATGGCATAGATTTATATGGGAAAAAGAGATTGGGAAGCTTGCTAAAGGAGCTGGCAAAGATTTCAAAAGACATATGGATAAGATTATTATACATGCATCCTGCTAATCTGGATGAAGAGGTTATCGGTATTATAAGAGATAATAAAAACATATGCAGATATATAGATTTGCCGCTGGAACATATTAGTGATAGAATATTAACTCAGATGCGCAGGAGGATAAGTAAGAGGAAGTCAATCTCTCTTGTGGAACATATAAGAAAAGAAATACCCCTCGTCGGCATAAGGACTTCATTAATAGTCGGTTTTCCGGGGGAGACGGAAAAGGAATTTGAAGAGCTCATATCTTTTATAAAGGAAATGAAATTTGAAAGGCTAGGAGTTTTTAAATATTCAAGAGAAGAAGGCACCCCTGCCTATAGTTACAAAAAACAGATTTCAGAAAAAGAAAAACAAAGAAGATTTGACCATATAATGTCGGCGCAGCAGGATGTTTCGAGAAAAATAAATGAAAAATTCAAGGGAGAAGTATTAGAGGTATTAATAGAAGAGAAAATCGAAGAAAGCTATCTCGGCAGAACGGAATACGACGCGCCAGAAATAGACGGCCAAGTGTATGTCAAAGGTAAAAAATTAAAGATGGGCAGTTTTTATAATATCAGGATAACCGACGCTTATGAATATGATTTAACAGGCAAATATGAATCTGGCAAATAAACTTACAATTTCAAGAATAGTTTTGGCTGGATTTTTTATAATGTTTCTTTTTATAAAAGGCCCGGGCGCAAAGTTTATGGCTATGGCTGTTTTTCTGGCAGCCTGCATTACTGATTATTATGACGGTTATTTTGCCAGGAAAACAGGCGGCATAACTTCTTTTGGCAAACTGATGGACCCTATCGCGGATAAGATACTTATACTGGGAGCGTTTCTGGCTTTTGTGGAGATGGAAATAGTGCCGGCATGGATGGTAATAATAATAATAGCAAGGGAATTAATGATCACCGGCATAAGGATTTTAGCGCTTTCGCAGAAAAAAGTCCTTGCCGCAGAGACGGGCGGGAAACATAAAACAGTTTCTCAGATGGTAGCGGTTATAGCGGTGCTCGTATTTTTAATAATTAAGGACATGGGGGTTGGTTTCAGATATATGGAGATTTTTGAGGCGGCGGTATATTTATTGATGCTTATAACGGTGGGTATGACTATTACTTCAGGCGTTTCTTATATGATCAGGAATAAAGATATTTTTATGGGTGATAAATGAAAGACCGTTTTTATAGGATAATAGCGAGTGTTTTTTATGCAGGTTATTTACCGGTTGCCCCTGGCACGCTCGGAAGCCTTTCAGCGCTTGTCTTGTATTATTTTATATGCCGTGATGCGGTAATAATGGCTGTGGCGATTTTAATAGCAATTGTCCTGGGATTTGTTACAGCAGGCAAAGTAGAAAAGATGTTTGGGGAGAAAGACCCGGGAGAAATAGTGATAGATGAATTTGCCGGAATGCTGATAACCCTGTACCGGATACCGCCGAGTATGGGTTATGTGGTTACCGGGTTTTTATTGTTCAGATTTTTTGATATAGTAAAGCCGAAACCCATCAAGGATCTCGAAAAATTAAAAGGTTCGCTTGGGATCATGTCAGACGATATTGTGGCAGGCATATACGCCAACATATTGCTTCAGGTAGTCTACATACTTAATCTTTTATACCATTGATATTCTACAGGAATTTCTCCAGGAGGACCTCATAGATGGCGCCTTTTGAATTAAGGATGCTCTGGAACAGCGTAAGCTTATCGATGCGCGTTTCGTCTTTTATATCGCAGTTTGTTTCTCCGATCAGCTTTATAAGGTTTGATATGTTTTTAGGCGATCTGATTCTGGCGAGAGTGAGATGAGGCTCGAATTTCCGGCCTTCTTTCGCAAACCCTATTTTTTTCAGAGAGGTTTCTGTCCTATCGTTCAATATTTTTAAATCTTCCGCGCCTTTATCAACCCCCAGCCAGATTACCCGGGGGCGGCTTGTATCAGGAAAAGCGCCTATTTCAGAAAAACTGACAGCGAAAGATTTAGAGTTGCTTGAGACGGAAGACATCGCACCGGAAATCTCCTCGATCTTATCTTTATTTATGTTGCCCAGAAACTTCAGAGTAAGATGCATCTGGTTTTCATCCGCCCATTTAGCGTCAGCGCCGGATTTTTTGAGAACAGAAATCAGGTTGGATATTTTTTGTTTGATTTGAGCGTCAATTTCAACGGCTATAAAGGCGCGGATTGTGGGCATGTTTATAACTGCCTCGTCCTAAGAGGCCTCTTTCCGGAGCATGTTCAGGGCGGCTTGCGTGGATTTATATTTTACAAGATTACGGGTGCCTATAAAGCGGAATTCCCTGCAAATGGTTTTATTTTTTGTTGAGAGAGCGATGTAAATAAGGCCGGCCGGTTTTTTATCTGTTGCCCCGCCAGGGCCTGCGATGCCTGAAACCCCTATCCCGTAATCAGTGCCCGCTAAAGCCCGTACGTTTTCTGCCATCAATGCCGCAACCTGTTCTGAAACAGCGCCGTATTTCTTTATTGTTTTCATGGGGATATTCAGAAGCTTATTCTTGGATTCATTGCTGTATGTTACCAGGCCCAGCTTGAAATAACCGGAGCTTCCCGGAGAGTCCGTGATCCTGCTTGCCAGAAGCCCGCCGGTGCAGGATTCAGCCGTGGCCAGGGTTTTTTTAGATTCAAACAGGGCTTTGCCGGCAATTTCCCCCAGTTTTTCATTGTCATAACCGAAGATATGGTTTTTAAGCCTCAGATTGACCTGTTTTTCTATTTTATTTATCGCGAGAACGGCTGTTTTTTCATTCTTTTCGGTTACAGTAATTTTTACATGTATTTCTTCGGGATACGGGTATATTCCCATCTGTACTTTACCGCTGATTTTTAAAATATCTTCTATTATTTCGTTCACCCTTGACTCACTAAGGCCGGTTATTTTTATTACCCTGGATTTTATAATCTGGTTTATTTTAAAATGTTTTTTCAAATACGGTATAGCTATGTTTTTAAACATAGGGTAAAGTTCGAACGGAACTCCTGGGAAAGCCATTAAAATCCTGCCATTAAACGGAATTATAAGGCCTGGGGCAGTGCCGATATTGTTTGTGACAGGTATTCCTTTTTCCGGCACCAATGCCTGGCGCATATTGTTGGCGGGCATCTTTATTTTACGGGCTTTAAAATGAGCCTTTATGCGATCTGCTATTTTTTTGTTAAAAATCAATCTTTTATTCAACGCTTTTCCGATACATTCAAGCGTCAAGTCGTCAACCGTAGGGCCTAACCCGCCGCTTGTTATTACTATTTCTGATTCACTTAAGGCCTTTCTTATAGAGGAGACAATGGCTTCAGGATTATCGGGTATATCTATGTGTTTCGAGGTTTTTATTCCTATAGATGCGAGTTTATTTGAAATAAACTGGGCGTTTGTGTTTGTAATATGGCCCAGCATTATTTCATTGCCTATGCATATTACCTGAGCGGCGATATTCATAATAATTATTATATGAGATATATAGGACATTGGCAATACTTTTTCATCTTTGCTAATCTAGCTCGAGATCAGATTTTGAGCTCGGAGGTGATAAAAAAATAAGATTTTTGAAAGAAAATGTCCGCGAGATGTGTCTATTATAGTAAAAGGAGGCTAATACAATTATGCTTTACTTTGGGAAATACCGAAGGTATAATTAATTCTTAAACTAAGGAGGATGCAATGGTTAAGAAAGAAGAAAAGAAGGTAGTGGCGGCAAAGACCGATGATAAGCAAAAGGCTATTGAATCAGCTGTTTCGCAGATAGAAAAGCAGTTTGGCAAGGGTTCTATCATGCGCCTGGGGCAGAGCACCAAGTTTGACGTGGACGTTATTTCGACAGGTGCGTTGTCTTTGGACCTGGCGCTGGGCGTAGGAGGAGTGCCTTACGGAAGGATTATCGAGATATTCGGGCCTGAGGCGGGCGGGAAAACAACACTTACCTTAAGCATAGTTTCGCAGGTTCAAAAAATAGGAGGCGTTGCCGCTTTTATAGACGCCGAGCATGCGCTGGATCCGACATATGCGAGAAAGTTAAAAGTGAATTTAGACGACCTTCTGATTTCACAGCCTGACACAGGAGAGCAGGCGCTGGATATTGCGGAAATGCTTGTAAGGAGCAATGCGGTAGACTTGATCGTAATAGACTCCGTGGCGGCTTTGGTGCCGAAGGCGGAGATAGAAGGGGAAATGGGAGACAGGCATATAGGGCTTCAGGCGAGGCTGATGTCCCAGGCGTTGAGAAAGCTCACGGCTATTATTGCAAAGACGCATACCTGCGTTATTTTTATCAATCAGATAAGGGAAAAAATAGGCGTTATGTTCGGCAATCCCGAGACAACTACGGGCGGCAGGGCTCTTAAATTTTATTCTTCCGTGAGGATTGACATGAGGAATATAGGAGCCATCAAGACTGGCGACAGGGTTATAGGTAACAGGGTCAGGGCAAAGGTTGTGAAGAATAAGGTAGCGCCGCCTTTCAGGAACGCGGAATTTGAAATAATACACGGGGAAGGCATATCAAGGGAGGGCAGCGTGCTGGAGCTTGGCATAGAGCTGGAGGTTTTGACCAAGTCAGGCTCGTCGATAATTTTTGGAACTGAAAAATTAGGCCAGGGGGTTGAGTCCGCAAGAGAGTTTCTGAAAAACAACGCAAAACTTTGCAATGAAATAGAGAAGAAGATAAAAGAAACGCTGGCAAAGGCGGCCGAAACTAAAAAATAACAAAGGTGAGATATGAAAAAAATCAAAATGCCAGGCTTGGTTTTCTTATTGCTTTTAATATCGCTGCCTGTATGCGCTGAGCCTCCGGTAGAGGCGCTAAGCTTGCAGGATGCGTTTGTGAAGGTATCCAAAGACGTGGGCCAGGCGGTTGTTAGCATAAGCGCTGAACATACGGAGTGGTACAAGACCAGGTATTATCCTTTTGCGGCGCGGAGCCAGGATAAGTTTTTCAAGGATTTTTTTGTAGAAGGCCCGGAAAAGGAATTTAAAAAAATAGGCCTTGGGTCAGGGATTATTATAGACAGAGAAGGGTATATATTGACCAACGAGCATGTAATTAGCGGCGCTGACAAGGTGCTGGTAACTTTGCCCGACGGAAGAGAGTTTGCAGGCAAACTTACGGGAGCCGACGAGTATTCCGATCTGGCTGTTATCAAGATAGAGCCGAAAGGGAATCTGCCTTTTGCAAGGCTCGGCAATTCAGACGGCGTCAAGATAGGTTACTGGGCGATAGCAATAGGAAATCCTTTCGCATTCGCGGTTAAAAATCCGGAACCTACGGTTACTGTAGGCGTGATAAGCGCCCTTCATAGAAGCCTTCCGAGAACAGATAAAAGGGCGAGGGAATATTACGACCTTATTCAAACGGATGCCGCGATAAATCCCGGCAATAGCGGAGGGCCGCTTGTTAATATCAGCGGAGAGGTAATCGGGATTAATGTTGCAATATTCACAATGAGCGGAGGCTCTGAAGGCATAGGGTTCGCGATACCGATCAATACCGCCAAAAAGATAATGGATGACCTGATACAGGGAAGGCGCATCCTTTACGGCTGGATAGGCGTTATTATACAGGATTTAGACGCTAATCTTGTAGAGTATTTTGGTTTGCAGGACAAAAGTGGAGTTTTGATTTCAAGGATCGTGGAAGGCAGCCCGGCTTACAGAGCTGGGCTAAAACCCGGAGACATTGTTGTTTCTATAGACAGCGAGTCCGTAAGAAACACGCAAGATCTCGTGGGAAGGCTTTTAAAAAAGCAGATAGGCGGAACAACAAACCTCGGCATCATAAGAGAAGGCAAGCTTCTTTCCGTAGATGTACAGGTGGATTCAAAGCCTGAAGACAAGACTATCGCGGTTAGCCAAAAAAATACCGAAAATACCGCTGTTAAGCAGCCAGAGTCAAAAAATTGGAGAGGCTTGAATGTTTCCGATATTACGCCTGATATGGCCTTGAAGCTTAAGATAAGCGCGAATTCAGGCGTGATAGTTATTTTGGTGGCGCCGGGAAGCTCGGCTGAGCAAGCGGGCATCAGGCCGGGAGACGTGATCTATGAGATCAACAGAATGGCTGTCAAGAACGCAAAAGATTATTTATCCGTTATAGATAAAGCCTCGGGCGATGTGCTGGTCGGGACTTACAGAGGTTACGTAGTGCTCAAGGAAAAATAAACTTGACACTCTGACACTCTGACAATGTTAATTTTGTCAAGTTTATTGGGTTAAAAGGACGAGAGTGTTTTAAAGATTATGAGAGTTGATGAGGTTAGAGAGAGGTATCTGAAATTTTTTGAGGCGCGGGGGCATAAGATTTATCCGAGTGATTCGCTTGTACCTGCGAATGATCCGTCGCTTTTGTTTACAGGGGCTGGCATGAACCAGTTTAAGGAGGAATTCCTTGGCAGGGTCAAGGGCTCCAAGAGGGCAACTACGTGCCAGAAATGCCTGAGGACCGGGGATCTGGAAAACGTGGGCAAGACCGCAGGCCATCACACGTTTTTCGAGATGCTGGGAAATTTTTCATTCGGCAATTATTTTAAAAAAGACGCTATCTTTTGGGCGTGGGAATTTCTTACAAAAGAGCTTGCTATCCAAGAAAGCGATCTGTGGGTTTCCGTTTATAAGGATGACAAGGAGGCATATGATATCTGGAAGGACGGAGTAAGGCTTAGGCCGGACAGGATCCTGAAATTAGGAGAAAAGGATAATTTCTGGCCATCTAACGCTCCTGATATGGGCCCGAATGGCCCGTGCGGCCCGTGCTCCGAGATTTTTTTCGGCGGCCCGGACAGAGTGGAGATATGGAACCTTGTTTTTACGCAGTTTGACAGGAAAGACAAAGGCGTGCTTGAACCACTGCCCAGCAAAAACATAGATACCGGTATGGGGCTTGAGAGGATCGCGAGGGTGCTGCAGGGTAAAAAAACTAATTTTGAAATAGATTCGTTTCAGCCTATTGTAAGCGAGATAATGAACCTGTCCCGATCGGTGAACGGGAATAGGGAAAAATCAGAGACTATTCAGAATGTGAGCGCTATTGCCGATCATATAAGAGCGGTTACGTTTGCGATATCAGACGGGGTTTCGCCTTCAAACGAAGAAAGAGGCTATGTAATACGAAAGCTGATAAGGAAGGCATTTTGGTACGGACGCAGCATGGGGCTGGAAAAACCGTTTTTATACAAAATAGTCCCCGTAGTGGCGCTTGTTATGAAAAAGCCTTATCCTGAGCTCACGGATCAAAGGGAAAACATAAGCCAGATAGTCATGGAGGAAGAGAAAAGGTTTAAGAATACGATGGATGAAGGGACGGACAGATTGAAAATAATGTTAGCCGAATCCGGGAAATCCGGCGTATTGTCCGGAGAAAACGCGTTTAAATTATATGATACCTACGGGTTTCCTTTGGAATTAACTCAGGAAATTGCGGAAGGCGAAAATATAAAAGTGGACATGGGAGGTTTTGAAAAGCGCATGGCTGAACAGAGAGCCAAATCAAAAGTCGGGAGCAATATAGAAATTTCGATATTTGATAAAATATCCGTAGCCGATTCTGTGACCGTAGAAATAAAAAAGCATCAGGAAAAAACACCTTTCGTAGAAGATAAAGAAGAATTGGAAACAAAGGTATTGCGGATAGTCTCTGGAGATATGAAAAAAAACGAGATAGAAAAAGGCGAAAAAGGAGTTATCTTTTTAGAAAAGACGAATTTTTACGGGGAAAAAGGCGGCCAGGTAGGGGATGCGGGGTGGCTGATTAAAAATGGCAGAGTAATGGTGGGCATCAGTAACGCTATTGATGTGGCGGGAATAGTACAGCATAAAGCCGACATAAAAGAAGATAAATTAAAAGTGGGCGACAGTGTAATTGCAAAGATAGATTTGGGGCGCAGGGAGGATATAAGGAAGAACCACACTGCCACGCATCTTTTGCATAATGCGTTAAGGAAAGTCCTGGGTTTGCATGTGAAACAAGCCGGGTCTTTGGTGGCTTCCGACAGGCTGAGATTTGATTTCAGTCACTTTAAGGCGGTTACGGACGAAGAACTTACCAGGATAGAAAATCTTGTTAATGAAAATATAATTAAAAACAGCCCTGTTAGCATAAATGAAATGAGCATCGAAGATGCAAGGAAGAAAGACGTGATTGCGCTTTTCGGAGAAAAATACGGAGACATAGTTAGGATGGTATCCGTGGGGGATTACAGCAGGGAATTATGCGGCGGGACTCATGTGCCGAGGACCGGAGAGATAGGTATTTTTAAGATTATTTCCGAATCTTCCATTGCGAGCGGCATGAGAAGGATTGAGGCTATCACTGGCAGAGCGGCTTATGAAAAGATAAAACAGGAAGAAATCCTGATAAAAGAAATTGCGGTCGAGCTGAACGTGAAGCCTGAGGACATAGCTAAGGAGATAGAAAAGCTCGCAAGCAGATTGAAGCAGGCAGAAAAAAACCTGGAAGTTTTTATCAATAAAAACGTTCAGGACACGTCAGGTAGCCTTTTAGAATCTGTAAAGAAAATTAAAGGCGTCGATGTGATTGTAAGCGAAGTCAGAAACGCGGATTCTTCTTTTTTGAGAAAAAACGGGGATTTAATAAAGGATAAGCTGGTGAGAGGGGTGTTTGTGCTGGCAGCCGAGAAAAACGACAAAATAGCGATAATCGTTGGGGTCGGAAAATCTCTCCGATCCGGAAAATTAGACGCAGTAAAGATCTTAAATAATATAGGAAGCAGCTTTGGTATAAAAGGCGGAGGCAGGCCGGATTTCGCTCAAGCAGGCAGCCGCTTGGGCCCGAAGATCAGCGATATGCTAAAGAAGGCGGAAGAAGTCATCGAAGCGGAGCTAAAGCAATAAACTTGACATTCTTACAATGTAAGTTTTGTCAAGTTTATGATGCGAAAAATAATAAAGTTTACAAAACTAACATTGTCACAGTGTCAAGTTTATAGGGCAAGATTAAGAAAAGAGGTGATATGAAAATTTTAAAACTTTCATC
>Ga0172370_10007750_pt1 | contig 13082 bp, 24 predicted proteins | sample LakKiv5m_FD_114538 | JGI IMG/M metagenome (GOLD analysis project Ga0172370, IMG submission 114538) | Freshwater microbial communities from Kabuno Bay, South-Kivu, Congo - kab_022012_11.5m | ecosystem: Environmental > Aquatic > Freshwater > Lake | place: Democratic Republic of the Congo...
CAATACGGCGCTCAACTTTCATCGACAAAGATTCGCACGAGCATTTTGAAATTCGCACTCATAATCGTTTGATTGATGTTTTGGATCCGGACTCCAAAACGATTGATATGTTAATGCGATTAAATTTACCTGCCGGTGTAGATATTGAAATAAAAATATAAGTAAAAATATATTTTGTCATCTACAAGTTTAGACTTGTTGAAATGACCTTTAGGATGACGCAAGAATAGTTTTCGGACGTGAACAACCACACCTATTTTCACGCCATAATTATTGACTGCGTTGTAGTCAGGGATGATGCAGACTTGCCCAGTTTGACAGTCCCGAAACTAAAAAAATAATTAGGAGACAATTGAGATGTTGAAAGGGCTAATTGGTAAGAAAGTCGGGATGACCCAGGTTTTCGATGATACTGGAGCCGCGGTTCCGGTAACTTTAATCGAAGCTGGGCCTTGTTATGTGACTCGAATTCGCACAACTGTGAAAGATGGTTATTCCGCAGTGCAATTGGGTTTTGAAGAAGTAAAACCAAAACGACTTACCGGTGGACAACTTGGGCATCTTAAGCGCAATGATTTACCCCCATTGCGTTTTTTGCGCGAGTTTAGGACAAAAGACCATGATTTGGAAGAAGGTCAAAAAGTGACAGTTGAAGATGCTTTTGCTGTTGGCGATTTCGTTGATGTAATCGGCACAAGTAAAGGTAAAGGCTTCGCTGGCGCCGTCAAACGTTATGGTTTTAGTGGTGGACCCAAAACCCATGGACAATCAGATCGTCAAAGAGCCCCTGGCTCTCGTGGATCGGGAACCACCCCCGGGAGAGTATTAAAAGGTGCACGTGGTCCAGGTCATATGGGAAATCACCGCGTCACGGTTCAGAACTTAAAGGTTGTCCTGGTGGATACCGAACGTAACCTGATTGGCGTAAGGGGTGCAATCCCCGGTGCAAAAGGTGGTTTGGTATTGATGAAGGAAGCGCGAAAGCAATAGCTACCCGCGTAGCTTAATGGGAGTTTGTTGACATGGAATTAGATGTCTTAAATATGGATGGGAAGAAAGTCAGCTCGGTAGAATTATCAGCCGTGATTTTCGAAGCCCCAATTAATGTAGACTTGATGCACCAAGCGTATGTTCGTCAGATGTCGAATGCTCGTTTGGGAACTCATAGTACAAAAGGACGTAGTCAGGTTTCTGGGGGTGGCAGAAAACCCTGGAGACAAAAAGGAACTGGCCGAGCTCGACAAGGTTCAATAAGAGCAGCACATTGGGTCGGTGGCGGTAAGATCCACACACCGAAACCTCGGGATTACACTAAATCAATGCCACGAAAAATGCGCCATGCGGCGCTGCGCTCTGCTCTTTCAGCGAAAGCTGCTGAAAATGAGATTGTGATTGTTGATAAGTGCGAGTTACCTGAAATAAAAACTCGTCTGATGTTAGTTGCTTTGGATCGCCTTGTCGGAACGGATAGCGCTCTGATTCTACTTCATTGCAAGGATGATGAATCCGAGAAGGTTGTTCTTTCAACAAATAATTTGCCAGATGCAAAAACATTGTTGGTGAATTATGTAAATGTTCGTGACTTGATGAGTTTTGAAAAACTCATTATTCCTCTTCCGGCATTGGAAGTCTTGAATTCGTTCTTAGGATAGGTGGAGGAAGGTATGAATACGATTTATGAAATTCTTCGCCGCCCAATTATTACGGAAAAAACTAATTACCAAAATGAGGATCTTCATCAATATGTGTTTGAAGTTGCATCTGGTGCAACCAAAGCTATGGTGAAAGAGGCGGTTGAGAAAATTTTTGATGTAAAAGTTGTAAGAGTTAATATGATGAATATGCCAGCCAAGAAGAAACGTAGTTTGAGAAATAGACGCACGGTTTCTCGTAGGAAAGCATATAAGAAAGCGATTGTATTGTTAACGCCAGAAGATACTATTCCAATGTTTGAAGGAGTGAAATAATGGGCGTAAAAAAATATAAACCCGTGACTCCTGGACAAAGGGATATGACGGGATATACCTTTGAGGAAATTACCAAGTCGCGCCCCGAGCGGTCTTTGACCAAACCATTACGAAAAAGTGGTGGTCGTAATATGTATGGTCGTATTACAGTACGTCATCGAGGTGGCGGGCATAAACGCCGAATTCGTATCGTGGATTTTAAACGTAATAAAATTGATATCCCAGCGCGAGTTGCTGCGATTGAATATGATCCTAACCGTACAGCTCGTTTAGCGTTATTATTTTACGCGGATGGCGAGAAACGTTATATAATTGCACCCCTTGATTTGAAAGTTGGAGATACTGTTATCTCGGGACGGAATGCCGAGGTGCGAACTGGGAATAGCCTTCCCATTTCAAATATCCCCGTTGGTACTATGGTGCATAATATTGAACTTAAAGAAGGTAAAGGTGGGCAGATGGTTCGATCGGCTGGGGCATCTGCGCAGATCTTAGCCAAAGAGGGTGGTTATGCTCAAATCCGATTACCTTCCGGTGAAGTACGTTTAGTGCGTCAGAAATGCTACGCTACTATTGGCCAGGTCGGCAATTTGGATCATAGCAATATTAAATTAGGAAAAGCTGGTCGAAAACGCAATAAAGGTGTTCGTCCAACTGTTAGAGGTTCTGCGATGTCACCCAGGGATCATCCACATGGCGGTGGAGAGGGACGTCAATCGATTGGTATGCCTAGCCCGAAAAGTCCGTGGGGAAAACCCACACTTGGGTATAAAACTCGTAGAAATAAAAAGACAGATAAGTATATTGTCCGTCGTCGAAGTAAAAAACGCTAGTAATTGTGTTTTAGAAATATTGGAGTGTAGATATGGGACGATCACTTAAAAAAGGACCATTTATCGATCCGAAATTATTAAGTAGGGTCGAAGGGATGAATGAACGTGGAGAGAAAAAAGTCATCCGAACCTGGAGTCGTGCCAGTACGATCTTTCCTCAGATGGTAGGTCATACGATAGCAGTACACGATGGTCGTAGACATGTACCGATTTATATCACTGAGAATATGGTCGGACACAAGTTGGGTGAATTTGCACCTACTCGAACATACCGCGGACATGTCGCAGAGAAGAAATTGAAGAGAGGATAATAACTATGGCTATTGATATTCTTGCAAAGGCTCGTTATATCCCCATGCCCGCTCAAAAAATCCGTCTTGTTGTTAACTTAGTGCGTGGTAAAGACTTTAATGAGGCGATGAATATTCTCAAGTTCATGCCAAATCAAGCGGCTCATCCGGTTTCGAAAGCTCTCGCGTCTGCGATGTCAAATGGCGAAGAAAATTTCGGCGTTAGCCGAGATGATTTATATGTGTATAAGATTTATGCAGATGAAGCTCCCACTCGTAAATGGCGGAGGTTTGGTGCTCGAGGTCGTTTTAAACCTTGGTTGAGAAGAGCATCGCATATTACTGTAATCTTACGTGAACGAGAAGAGTGAATTAAGGAGTAAAAATGGGTCGAAAAGTTCATCCAATTGGCTTTCGTTTGAAGGTAAATAAAACTTGGGAAGGACGATGGTTCGCTGAAGGTAATAATTATGTGAAGAACCTACACCAAGATTTTGAGATACGAAAGATGGTCAGGGAAAAGTCAAACCGAGCTGGTGTCTCAAGAATCGAAATTGAACGCTTCCCTGGTAAAGTCAAGATCATTGTTCATACTGCTAAACCAGGCATTCTCATCGGTAGAAAAGGAGAGAATGTTAAACTGTTACGTACGGATTTGGAAGCAATTGTTGGAAAAAAGATAGATTTAGAAATAAAAGAAATCAAATCTCCTGATTTAGATGCATTTCTAGTAGCTCAAAATATTGCTGAACAGCTCGAACGGCGTATCAGTTACCAAAGAGCGATGAAACGTGCAGTGCAACAGACGATGCGTCAAGGTGGTAAAGGTATCCGTGTTGAAATATCAGGTCGATTGAGTGGAGCTGAGATGGCGCGAAGTATCAATATCCGCGAAGGTCGTGTTCCGCGACAGACTTTACGTGCTGATATCGATTACTCTCAAGCTGAGGCTTTGACGACTTATGGGAGAATTGGTGTAAAAGTCTGGATTTATAAAGGTGAAGTTCTCCCTGAGATAGAAGAACAGCCTGAATCTACTGAAGGTGTTTACGTTAGTGAATGAATTTAGATGGTGCTACTTAGGATTTATTCGGATAATCCTTATAGCGCTCATATAAACATGTACCGAGGTACGAAGTAGAGGTTTTATTATGTTAATGCCAAAGCGTGTTAAGTATAGAAAACAAATGCGCGGACGAATGCGAGGGAAGGCATACCGAGGCGCCGATGTGATATTCGGTGACCTGGGTCTAAAAGCTTTGGAGCCTGGATGGGTTAGCGCACGACAGATTGAATCTGCACGACGTGCGATGGTTCGTGCAATGCGTCGTCGTGGTAAATTTTGGATCCGTATTTTCCCTGATAAACCAGTGACTAAACGAGCAGCCGAGACGCGTATGGGTAAAGGTAAAGGAAATGTTGAGTTTTGGGTTGCTGTTGTCAAGCCAGGACGAATTCTCTTCGAGGTAGGAGGTGGCCTACCAGATGAAATTTCCCGTGAAGCATTACGTCTTGCTCAATATAAACTACCTATACGGACAAGGATTGTTACACGTCTTGATCAGATAGGAGGTGAATAATGGTAGAGAAGGTCAGCAAAATTCGCGAGCTATCCTCCAATGAATTGATTTCTCGGTTAGAAGATGCTCGCCAAGAATTGATGAATTTGAATTTTCAACAGCCAACTGGTGAATTGACCGATTTCAGCCAAATAAAAAAGACTCGCCGCTATATCGCTAGAATATTGACTATTCTGCGAGAGCGTGAATTAAAGGTTGAACTTGGAGGTAAACAATGAATACTCGTCGTCGATTAACAGGATTCGTAGCGAGTGACAAAATGCAAAAGACAGTTGTCGTACAAGTTACTCGTTCTTATCGTCACCCTCTTTATAAAAAAGTTGTCTATAGTCATAAAAGAGTGATGGCACATGATGAACTGAAATGTAAGGTTGGAGACTTTGTTCGTATCGTCGAGAGCAGACCAATTTCTAAGCGCAAGAAATGGGTAGTTGAAGAGATCATCCGCCGTGATATTGCAGCTGGTGAAGAGATTGATTTAGAAGAATTTGCCTCTGCTCAGGAGGAGTCATGATCCAGCAAGAGTCTCGATTAAAAATTGCCGATAATACTGGTGCACGTGAAATATTGGTCATTCATGTGATTGGTGGCTCAAAACGTCGCTATGGAAGAGTTGGTGATACAGTTGTAGGAACAGTAAAAATCGCCACTCCTCAAGGATCGGTGAAGAAAAGCGATATTGTTAAAGCCGTTATTGTACGTTGTTCGAAAGAATGGCGACGCGAAGATGGTTCATCAATTCGCTTCGATGATAATGCAGCTGTTATCCTGGATACTGATGGTCAGAATCCAAAAGGAACGCGTATTTTTGGACCTGTTGCGCGTGAATTGCGTGAAAAAGGTTATATGAAAATAGTGTCATTGGCTCCGGAAGTCTTGTAACCGGATGCTGATAGATAATATGCAGGAGCGAAAACCGTGAAAGTAAAAATTCGCAAAGGTGATACAGTCGAGATTATTAGCGGCGGTATCAAAGATAAAGGAAAGCGTGGAGAAGTCATACGGGTTCTACCTGAAGCACATCGCGTTGTCGTTCAAGGAATTAATATCCGCAAAAAACATCAACGAGAAGTGCAGACACAAGGTAAAAGAATGTCTCCAGGGATCATTGAATTTGAAGGATCGATCGACATTTCAAATGTAATGTTAGTATGCCCTGTCTGCAACGAAACCACGCGAGTTGGCGTTGTCCGAAATGTAGATGGCGCTCAGAGATTGTGCAAGAAATGTTCAGCACAGTTTGACTAACTCGTTAGTCAGGAGTGAGAAATATGAGCCATATGATGAAAGAAAAATATCAAAAAGAAGTGGTACCTGCGATGATAAAGTCTTTTCAATTTGACAATATGATGCGGGTTCCACAGATAAAAAAAGTTGTTGTCAATATTGGATTAGGTGAAGCGTTGGACAATGCCAAAGCTTTGGATGCGGGTTTGAGTGATCTGATGAAAATCACCGGTCAAAAACCTATTATTACAAAAGCACGCAAAAGCATTTCCAATTTCAAGCTACGTGAAGGAAGAGCGATTGGTGTAAAAGTGACTTTGCGTGGTAAAAAAATGTGGTCGTTCTTAGATCGTTTGATGAATGTTGCTTTGCCACGTGTGAGAGACTTCCGAGGTGTATCCCCAAATTCATTTGATGGACGTGGCAACTATACCTTGGGGTTGCGCGAACAACTTGTATTTCCGGAAATTGAATATGATAAGATTGACAAAGTTCGTGGTTTGGAAATATCCATTGTAACAAGTGCATCCAATGACGATGAAGGTAAAGCGTTATTACAGTTGCTTGGTATGCCGTTTAGGAAGGAAGGTTAATCAATGGCGAAGAAATGTATGTCGATCAGAGAGACTCGGAGAAAATACCCCACTCGTGTTCGTAATCGCTGTAAGGTCTGTGGAAGATCGCGCGGTTATATTAGACGCTTTGGGTTATGCAGAATTTGTTTTCGAGAATTAGCTTTACAGGGAAAGATCCCTGGTGTGGTTAAATCTTCCTGGTAAACTGGTGGAGGTTATTAAATGAGCGTCTCAGATCCAATTAGTGATATGTTAACCCGTATTCGTAATGCTGTAATGGTAGGTCACTCGCTAGTCGTTATTCCAAGTTCAAATATCAAGGTGAATATTACCAAGATATTAAAAGAAGAAGGTTATATCTCAGGCTATGAAATTGCCGATGGCAAAGTGGCTGGATCAAAATTGTTACGAATCCGTTTGAAGTATGTTGGTGAACGTCGTGAACGTCGCCCGGTGATCGAAGGATTAGAAAGAGTTAGCCGTCCAGGTCGCCGAATATATACTGGTAAAAGTGAAATTCCCTGGGTTCTTTCAGGAATAGGAATTGCAATACTTTCAACTCCCAAAGGTGTCATGACAGGGCAACGTGCCCGTCAATTAGGCGTCGGCGGTGAGGTCCTTTGCAAGATTTGGTAGTATGAATGGGTACTTGTTATATTGCACTCATTCAGGAGGTAAAACGAAGTGTCTAGAATAGGTCGTTTGCCGGTAGTTGTACCAGAAAATGTGGATGTAAAAATCAGCGGAACCCATGTTCGTATAAAAGGACAAAAGGGTGAGATAGAGCATGTTTTTCCAGCTTCTATGAAAATTGATTATGAAGATGGAAAAATTGTAGTAAAACGTCCTTCCGATGATCGCGTTGATCGTTCTATGCATGGGATGACGCGTGCGTTGATCAACAACATGGTGGTTGGTGTAAGTACTGGCTTTGAAAAAGTATTAGAGATCAATGGGGTCGGCTATCGCGCAGAAGTGAATGGCGAAAACCTTATCCTTCATGTGGGTTATTCTCATCCTGTAGAAATTGTGCCACCAAAAGGTATTAGTTTTGAAGTCGATATGAAAACACGTCAAATAAAGATTTCAGGTTATGACAAACAGGTCATTGGTCAAATAGCTGCGGATATTCGCAAAGTGCGTCCTCCCGAACCCTATCAGGGTAAAGGAATTAAATATCTTGAAGAAAAAATCCGCCGTAAGGCAGGTAAGGCTGGCAAGGTGTAAGTATGGCTACAAATAAATCACGTTCAATAGCTCGTGTTCGTCGCCATTTGCGCGTTAGGAAAAAAGTGCGAGGCACCCCAGAATGCCCACGTTTAAATGTCTTCCGGAGTCTTTCGGAGATCTATGCCCAAATTATCGATGATGATGCAGGCAATACTCTCCTCGCGGCTTCTACGATTGATCAAGAGTTGCGACTGGAAATGAAAGGCTTATCAAAAACCGATCAAGCACGCAAAGTCGGAAAAACGATCGCTGAGCGTGCCAAACAAAAAGGTATTGAAAAAGTAATCTTTGATCGAGGCGGATACCAATATATCGGTCGTGTAAAGGCTTTAGCGGAAGCAGCTCGTGAAGGTGGTCTGAAATTCTAGTTAGAGGATAAAGTCTATCATGGATAGATTTTTTATTCACTGCTGAGGAGAAAAGTATGTCAAATAACGAATTTAATGATATGACTCAAGAATTCGAAGAACGCGTTGTGGATATTGCGAGAGTCGCAAAGGTAGTAAAAGGTGGTCGTCGATTCTCATTTCGTGTTACCGTAGTTATCGGTGACAGGCGCGGAAGTGTAGGTGTGGGAATTGGTAAAGCCAATTCAGTACCCGATGCGATGCGAAAGGCTTCTGAGCGAGCTCGAAGAGATTTGCATAAGGTCGCCACATATAAAACAACGATCCCCCATGAGATTATCGGGAAAGTCGCTGGAGCACGCGTACTGTTAAAACCAGCTTCTCCTGGAACGGGTGTTATCGCGGCAGGTGGTGTGCGTGCAGTCCTGGAATCCGCTGGAATCTCGGACATTTTAACAAAGTCTCTGGGAAGTAGTAATGTCCTTAATGTGGTCTATGCAACCATGCAAGCATTGGATCAACTGAAATCCCCTGAAGGGGAAGCAAGCCGACGTGGCAAGACTGCAAAGGAATTGATGCCTTTCTGGGATCGGAGGAGTAATGGTTAAGAAAGCATCGAAAGAGAATTTTATTAAAATAACGTTGGTAAGAAGCCCTATTGGGTATTCGAAACGACAAAAAGCAACCGTCCAGGCGCTTGGTTTAAATCGCTTGAATCAGTCTATTCAGCAAGCTGATACACCAGTCATTCGAGGGATGATAGCCAAGGTAAGTCACCTGGTTGAAATTAGTGAAGAAAGTTATGCATAGGTATGATCATGAAATTACACGATCTTAGACCTCAAGAAGGTTCAAAAAAACCACGTAAACGTGTGGGTAGAGGTATTGCTGCCGGTCAAGGAAAGACTGCAGGTCGTGGTACTAAAGGTCAAAACTCACGTGCGGGTGGTGGAACCCGTCTTTATCATCAAGGCGGTAATTTACCATATTTTCGCCGATTACCCTTCGTACGTGGTAAAGGTTTCACACCAATTAACCGGATTGAGTATAGCGAAGTAAATTTAGATCAATTGAAAGACTTCTCGAAAGGTAGTGAAGTGTCTCCAGAAACACTCGTAGAAGCAAGATTGATCCGTAATCTAAAGAAACCAGTAGTTATCCTCGGAAGAGGAGAGATCAAAACCACTTTAAAAGTGCGCGTTCACCGAATTACTAAAGGCGCTCGTGAAAAGGTCGAGGCTGCTGGCGGTAGCGTAGAAATTATTGAGTAAGCTGTAAGATAAGGAGCATTATCATATGAAGCAGTCTCCCTGGCGTTATCTCTGGTCAGCTAAAGACATCCGTCGGAAAATCCTGATCACCTTAGCTCTGCTTGCTGTTTATCGATTAGCTGCGCATGTACCTGTACCAGGCGCTAATCGCGAAGCTATTGCAGGGCTACTGCAGGGTGGTGGAGCAAGTAGTACGTTGTTCGGTTTGCTCGATCTACTTTCTGGCGGAACCGTGTCCAATTTTTCAGTCTTAGCTATGGGCGTTTATCCATATATTACTGCCCAAATTATTCTGCAATTATTGGTGCCCATCATCCCTGCTTTACAAGAACGGATGAAAGAAGATCCCCGTGAAGGGCAGAAATGGATGGAGAAATGGACCTATGTGCTAGCCGTTCCAATGGCAGCTTTGCAGGCAATTGGGCAGATTAATATATTTAACCAATTCACAGGTGGTGTTCCTGTTATATCCAACTTTGGATTTGGTATCGGTATGGATACAACTTTCCATTCCATCTCAATTATTCTGAGTATGACTGCTGGGACGATGTTCGCGATTTGGTTGGGTGAACTTATTTCTGAATTTGGATTGAGAAATCAAGGCTTATCATTGATCATTTTCGCCGGTATCATCTCTCGAGTTCCAGTGAGTTTTGCTTCTTTGATGGCGGATGAACAGAATAGATGGATTTTGCTTATCCTGACCGTATTGATTACATCTGCAACGATCTTTGCGATTGTTTTTGTACAACAAGGTCGTAGGAATGTCCCCGTTATGTATCCTGGTAGACGCGTTGGAAACCGTATGTCTATGCCAGTCAAAGGGACATTACCTTTGATGGTCAATATGGCAGGCATGATCCCATTAATATTTGCTCAATCACTACTAACCTTTCCTGCCATTCTGGCGAGTTTCTTCGCAAATTCACAGACTGAATGGGTTAGAAACCTATCATCTTCAATGACCGCATTGTTTGGTGGTGATAGTGATGCGTACTGGATTTTATACTTTTTAATGGTTGTTGCGTTTACATTCTTCTATACCAATGTATTGTTTACGCAGCAAAATTACGGTGAAAACCTTAAGCGAGCTGGTGCACGAATCCCCGGCGTAAGCCCAGGCGCTCCTACGCAAAGATATCTTACGCGTGTTCTTAGTCGCATCACTTTACCAGGCGCCCTTTTCTTGGGGTTAGTTGCTGTGTTGCCATGGCTATTAGGGTTAATTATTCCTTTAGGACAGAGCAGCGGATTATTGTTAATCCAATCTGCTGGTTTGCTCATCGTAGTCGGAGTTGTGCGTGACGCATTCTTCAATATTCAAGCTGAACTAAAATTGCATGGATATGATGATGCTGTTCTGATCCGATAAGTATTGATTAAGGAACGAGGATAGGAAGGATTGTAGATGCCAAAGTATTATGTTCTCTTAGGATCACCGGGTGCAGGTAAAGGAACGCAAGCTCAATTGATTTCAAAAAAGCTCGGATTACCTCATATTTCCTCTGGTGATATCTTTCGAGAAAATATTAAAAACCAAACTGAGCTTGGCATAAAGGCAAAGAATTATATTGATCGAGGAGAATTAGTTCCTGATGATATAACCATCTCAATGATACGCGATCGAATTTCTCATCCGGATTGTTCTGCCGGTGCATTATTGGATGGGTTTCCTCGTACACCTGCGCAAGCAGAAGCATTAGATGAGATGCTTAAAGAGTTCAATGGTAAAGTCGATCTTGTACCTTATATCGAAGTTCCTGAAGAAGTTCTTATCTCGCGCCTGACAGGTCGTTGGACTTGTCGTGCTGAGGGACATGTGTTCCATGAAAAATTCAATCCCCCAAAAGTGGCAGGGATCTGTGATTACGATGGATCAGAACTTTATCAACGTGAAGATGATAAAGTGGAAACAGTTACTAATCGAATACAAGTATATACCAGCCAAACCATGCCCTTGATCAATTATTATCAAAACAACAATGTATTGGTAAGAGTGGATGGCACGAAGTCGATCGAGGAAGTAATGGTTGATTTGCTTGTGGCGCTATCTAAGGAATAGGTTGTTTATGCATAGTTGGGATCGAAAAATAATCTTAAAAAGTAAATCGGAATTAGAGGCGATGCGAGAGGCGGGTCGGGTAAACGCCCAAGTATTGGCCTTATTGCGAAAAATGATTAAACCGGGCGTTACAACTTTGGAGTTAGATCAAGCCGCGGAAGATTATATTCGCAGTAATGGAGGTATCCCGATTTTTAAAGGTTATCCAGGTCCTTATCCCTACCCTGCGACGATAAATGCTAGTATCAATGAAGAACTTGTTCATGGAATTCCGGGAGATAGGAAATTAGTCGAAGGAGATATTATTTCGATTGACTGTGGTACTTTGTTGGATGGATTTGTAGGCGATTCGGCATTTACCATGGGCGTAGGAAAAATATCACCTGAGGTTGAGAAATTGATTGAAGTGACAGAACAAGCTTTATTTGCTGGCATTCAAAAAATGACTGTAGGAAATCGAACAGGTGATGTGTCTGCAGCTATTCAGGAATTTGTAGAAAGTAGAGGCTATTACCTGACCCGAGAATATACAGGACATGGCGTCGGTAGAGAAATGCACGAAGGACCGCAAGTTCCCAATTATGGCGTCCCTGGACGTGGAATAGCCTTGCGTCCCGGATTGACGGTTGCCTTGGAACCGATGGTCTTAATCGATTCTCCAAGAACTCGAGTTCTGCAAGATCAATGGACTGTAGCTTCGGCTAATGGGTCACTGACTGCTCACTTTGAACATACCGTCGCGGTAACTGATGGTGAACCATTAATATTAACAGAGTTATAAGATTATTATGTTAGTTCTGGACAATAAGAAGAAAGTTGGTATAATTGTAATTTCGGCTAAGTGCAGTTGATTAATTATTAACTTACAAGTTGTGATTTGACAATCTTGTGATTGGTTTGTAAGGAGAAAAGTGTTATGAAAGTGTCTGCTTCGGTAAAGAAAAGATGTGCGAAATGTAAAATTGTAAAACGCAAAGGCGTTTTATATGTGATATGCGAAAACCCAAAACATAAACAACGACAGGGATAAGAGAATTATGGCACGTATTCAAGGTGTTGATCTTCCACGTAATAAACGAGTAGAAGTTGGTTTAACCTACATCTATGGTATCGGATTACCTAGCTCTCAGAAAATACTATCTGAAACTCAAATAGATCCAGATAAAAGAATTAAAGATCTAGAGGATGCTGAGGTTGCTCAACTACGTGATTATATAACTCAAAATTACAAAGTTGAGGGAGACTTGCGCCGAGAGGTGCAATTAAATATCAAAAGATTGATAGAGATCGGAAGTTACCGCGGTTTGCGTCACCGAAGAAATTTACCTGTTCGTGGACAGCGTACAAGGACGAATGCACGCACATGTAAAGGACCGAAAAAGACGGTTGCTGGTCGTGGGCGACGCCGTGGTGCAAAGAAATAATCTTAGCACAGTTTTTTCTATAGTTATCAATCTTCCATGATTATTCAAATGCATTAGTCAGGATTGTGTACCTTTCACCAGCGGCTGCTGGCTAATTAGATGGAATCGGACGGAAGTTAGATGGTCTTTTTTAGACTGATAAAGTAATAATATTGTGAGGTAATATGGCACAAAGTGTAAGATCTGCACGCCGTAAAGGTGGTGCAAAAAAAACAAAAAGAACGCTGTCATCAGGTCAGGTGCATATTTTTGCGACATTCAATAATACGATAATCA
>Ga0172370_10007751_pt1 | contig 13080 bp, 8 predicted proteins | sample LakKiv5m_FD_114538 | JGI IMG/M metagenome (GOLD analysis project Ga0172370, IMG submission 114538) | Freshwater microbial communities from Kabuno Bay, South-Kivu, Congo - kab_022012_11.5m | ecosystem: Environmental > Aquatic > Freshwater > Lake | place: Democratic Republic of the Congo...
GCCGGCTCGGGTACTCCTTCTGCGAGGCGTGCGGCGCCATCTGGCTGGACCTCGAGATGCCCGAGGATGCCGACGTGGGCGAGGTCGAGACGGCGATCGTCGAGCGTTTCCGCCAGTTCCGCGCCACGGCATCGCCGCGGCCGGCGCGCCCCTGACGCCTGCTCCCCCGCGCGGCCGGGGGATGCCGGTTTTGACGCGCCGCGTCATTTCTGGAGCCTCCATGGCGAAAAAGCCGCTGCACGGCCGTTCCGGATCGAAGAAGACCGCCCCGAAGAGCCCCAAGGCCGCCCCCGCGAGCCCCAAGAGCACGAAGACGTCGAAGAGCCCCGCGAGCGCGAGGAGTCCCGGCAGGAAGGCCGCCCGGCCTGCGGCACGCGCGCCCCGCGGCAAGGCCGCGACCACCAAGGGCACCAGAATCCGGAGTGTTGCCGCCGTCCCTGCGGGCGCGGGCGAGGCCGAACGGCTGGAAAGCGCCATCGGCGCGGCTCTCGGCATCGGAGGGGAGGTCGTGCGGCTGCGCGCGCTGCGTGCCTTCGCCGCGGCCATGGGCGTCCAGGTGCCGGCCGAAGCCCCGCCTGCAGCCGCTCCGGCCCCCGCGCGCGCCCCCAAGGCCGCGAAGGCCGCGGCAGCGGCGGAGCCCGCCGCCGGGCCGCCGAAGACGGCCCCTTCCCGGCCGTCCGACGGCAACGGACCGGAAGGCCCGCCGCTCGCGCCGTCCATGCGCATCTACGTCCACGGCGCCGGGCGGCCCCCCATCGAGATGATCGAGGACGCGTACGTCATCGGCAGCTCGCCCAAGTGCGATCTGTGGGTGAACGGACCTCAGATCGAGACGCGGCACCTGCAGATCACCCGCGAGGGAAGCCGCTACTTCGCGCAGGATCTCGGCTCCGAGCACGGGACGTTCTTCGGCGACGGCACGCTCATGACCGAACGGCACGAGCTTGCCGACAAGGACGAGCTCTTCCTCGCGAAGTACCACCGGATCCGCTTCTATCTCATCGAGAACAAGTAGCCGGACCCGCATCGGGCGGGGCTCGCGCCCCTCGTTGTATTCGGGGTTCCGGCCCCTTTCTTCGGTCGGGGTTCCGAAACCGGTGCGGCGACGCCCAATCAGAACCCCGAGCGCAGCGACGGGACGGAACCCCGAGCGCAGCGACGGGCGGGGAACCGACGGATCGTTCCCGCGGTCCATGCGTCGCAGAGGTGCCCGCGTCCGGGCATCGGGGAATCCCATGCGTCGCCTGCTGGTCTCCGTTCTCGCGCTGATGGCCTGCACGCCTTCCTGCTGCCGTTCGGTGGCGCAGCCGCAGTCGTCGCCTCCCTCCCCGGCGCCCGCTTCGACGACCGCCGACAGCGCGCCGGGCGTGAAGCCGCCGCGGCCGCCCGTGGCGCCCGAGCCCGCGCCGCCCCCGTCGCCCTCGCTGCCTCTGGCGGGCGGCGCCGAACTGCTGGGCGCCCGGATCCGCGGCTATTTCGAGGACCACGTCGGCCGGGCCATCCACGTGCAGGTGGACAAGCCGCACTACCAGCCCGGCGAGACCATCTGGTTCCGCGTCCGGGATCTGCACGCGCGCGATTTCGCCGCGAGCGCCGCCGCGCAGCTCCGCGTGCAGCTCGTAGGCCCGCGCGGCTCGGTCGTCCTGGAGCGCGGCATGAGCGCCGGCCCCGGCTCGGTCCACGCGCAGTTCGACCTGCCCGACGGACTCGAAGGCGGCGAGTACGTCCTGAAAGCCGTCGGCGCGGGCGGTGCTACGGGCGAGCGGCCGGTCGTCGTGAGCACCTACGAGCCGCCGAGGCTCAAGAAGTGCTTGGAATTCCTCAGGAAAGCGTACGGCGAGGGCGACGAGGTCGCCGCGACGCTGGAGCTGAAGCGCCCCACCGGCGAGCCTCTGCGCAACCATCCCGTCGCGGCCGTCGTGCGCCTGGACGGCGAGGATCTGCCGCGCGTGCAGACGACCACCGACGCCGCCGGCGGCGCCGTCGTGCGATTCGCGCTTCCGAAGACCATCCGCGCGGGCGACGGACTGCTCACGGTGCTCGTCGAGGACGGCGGCGTCACCGAGTCGATCTCCCGCTCGATTCCCATCGTCCTGCGCCGGCTGCAGCTCGCCTTCTTCCCCGAGGGCGGCCGGCTCGTGGAGAGCCTCCCGTCGCGACTTTATTTCGAAGCAAAGAACATGCTCGACAAGCCCGCCGACACCGCGGGGCGCATCGTGGACGACGTGGGGAACGCCGTGGCCGAGTTCGAGACGTACAAGAACGGCCTGGGGCGCGCGACGTTCACGCCGGCAACGGGACGCACCTACCATGCCGAGATCACTCGGCCGGCGGGCGTGAGCGAGCACTACGCGCTCCCGCTGGCGCAGAAGCACGGATGCGTGCTGCGCGCCTACGACGACCTGGACGGACAGCTCCAGGAGCTGCGCGCTGCGGTGCGGTGTACGGAGGCGCGGCGCGTCGTCGTGTCCGCCATGCTGCGCGAAATGCCGCTCGGGGCGGCAGAAGTTTCGGTTCCCGAGGGCGCGCCGGCGATCGTCTACCTGAAGCCGCCGCAGCCGGCGGTCGCGAGGGCGACGGGGCTGGCGCGCATCACGCTCTTCGACCATTCGCTCACTCCCCTCGCCGAGAGGCTGGTGTTCCGCAACCGGCGCTCGGGGCTCCGCGTCGACGTCGCGCCGGATCGGGCCGGCTACGTCCCGAGGGAGAAAGTGACGCTGAACGTCCGCACCTCCGACGCCGCAGGTCAGCCTGTGTCCGCAGACGTCGCGCTCTCGGTGGTCGACGACACCGTGCTGAGCTTCGCCGACGACAAGAACGCGCACCTGCTCTCCCGGATGCTGCTCGAATCGGAACTGCCCGGAAAGATAGAGGAACCGAACTTCTATCTCGACCTGTCGGAGGAGAAGTCGGCGCTCGCACTGGATCTGCTCGCCGGCACGCGCGGGTATCGCACGTTCGAGTGGGCGCCCGTGATGGCGGTGGAGCCGGATCCGGCCAGGCGCGCGCAGCTCCGCCGAGAGGCCGAAGAGCGTCGCCTGGCGCAGGAGCGCCGCATGGAACGGCTCCGCGCGTTCGAATTCGACGACCTCGCGATGATGGACGGGCCGGCAGACGAGGGCGGCGGCGGCGGTGCGTTCCGGCGCATCCCGCGGCCGATGGCTGCCGCGCCGATGCCCCGGCCCGCCGAGCCGCCGCCGATGCCGATGAAGCCGCCGCCTCCGGCCGGTGCGAAGGCGATGCCGATGGCCCAGCCGATGGCGCTGGAAATGCCGCCTCGGGACCGAATGGACAAGGACATCGGACGCCGCGGATTGGCGGAAAGGAAGCGTATGCTGCGCCTCGCGGAAGAGATTCCCGTGCGCGTCTTCCCGGTGCCTTCGTGGTCGCCGGACGACAAGGGCCCGCGCACGGATTTCCGCGAGACCATCTACTGGAATCCCTCGGTGACGACGGGAAAGGACGGGCGCGCGTCGGTGTCGTTCCCGGCCTCCGACGCGGTCACGTCGTTCCGCGTGCTGGCCGAGGGCGCGGGTGCGGGCGCCGTCGGACGCGGCGAGGCGGTGTTCAAGTCGAGCTTGCAATTCAGCCTTTCCGTGAAGCTGCCCGTGGAAGTCTCCTCCGGCGATCGGCTGCTCGTACCCGTCACGCTGTCCAACGAGCGCGATCGCGCCCTGGACGTGAGCGTCGATGCGTCGTTCGGCGCGCTCCTGAAGCAGACCTCGGACCCCGGCCGCGGCGGCGCGCTCGCGGCGGGCACTCGCCGGAGCCTCTACTTCGGCCTCGACGTCACGGGCGTCTCCGGCGCGAGCGAGGTCCGCCTGCGCGCCTCCGCCGGCGGCCTCTCGGACGAGTTCGCGCGCACGCTGACCGTGTCGCCGCCCGGCTTTCCGCAGACCTTCCAGGCGAGCGGAACGGCGTCGGGTTCGTGGAAACGCGAGATCGACATCGGCGAACCGATCCCGGGCTCCGTCGACGCGACCGTGACGCTGTACCCCGGCCCCGTGGCGTCCATGGTGCAGGGACTCGAAGGGCTTCTGCGCGAGCCAGGCGGCTGCTTCGAGCAGACCTCGAGCAGCAATTATCCCAACGTGATGATCATGCAGTACCTGCGCGAGAACGACGTGCAGGACGCGGCGCTGCTGGCGCGCAGCGGGAAGCTCCTGAACACGGGATACCGCCGTCTGGTCGGCTACGAGACGCCGCAGAAGGGCTACGAGTGGTTCGGCGGCGCGCCGGCGCACGAGGCGCTCACGGCCTACGGCCTCATGGAGTTCGCGGACATGAAGCAGGTCTGGGGCGGCGTGGACGACTCGATGATGGTGCGCACGGCCAACTGGCTCAAGGGCCGGCGCGACGGCAAGGGCGGCTACCTGCGCGACGCCAAGGCGCTCGACTCGTTCGGGCGCGCCTCGCCGACGGTGACCGACGCCTACATCACGTGGGCCCTGGCGCGCGCCCGCACCGGCGGAATCGACGCCGAGGTCGAGGTGCAGGCGGCTCTGGCGCGATCGACCGACGACGCGTATCTGCTGGCGCTTTCGACGGGCACGCTGCTGGCGGTGCCCGCGCGGCGCGACGAGGGGCGCGCGGCGGCGAAGCGGCTGGCCGCGATGCAGGACGCGTCCGGAGCGTGGACGAAGGCGGATCACAGCATCACGCGTTCGGGCGGCGAGAACCTGCAGATCGAGACGACGGCGCTGGCGTCGCTGGCGCTGCTGGAGGCGGGCGGGCACGAGATGCCAGTGCGCAAGGCCGTCGAGTGGATGAACTCGCACCGCGGCGGCTTCGGCCAGTGGGGCGCGACACAGGCCACGGTGCTGGCACTCAAGGCGATGACCGCCTACGCGAACTCCAGCCGGCAGACGCAGACCGGAGGCATTCTGGAAGTGAAGGTGAACGGGAAGCGCGCAGGCGAAATCGCCTACGACGCGGGGCGTCGCGACGCGGTGCGCATCGCGGGGTTCGGCGCGCTCTTCGCGCCCGGCCGCAACACGCTGGTCGTGGAGCACAAAGGCCAGCCGATGCCGTTCAGCGTCGCGGTCGAGTACCGATCGCTCCTGCCGGCGTCCAGCCCGAAGGCCGCCATCGGCGTGGAGACGGCGCTGGAGCGATCCGCCGTGAAGATGGGCGAGACCGTGCGGCTCAACGCCACCATCGCCAACCTGACCCGGACGGGCCAGCCGATGACCATCGCGCGCGTCGGCATCCCGGGCGGGCTGGCGTTCCAGACCTGGCAACTCAAGGAACTGCGGGAGAAAGGGACGGTCTCGTTCTGGGAGACCCGCCCGCGCGAGGTCATCGTCTACCTGCGCGAGATGCAGCCGTCCGAGAGGCGCACGGTGCCGCTGGACCTCGTGGACGCCGTGCCGGGCACGTACTCGGGACCCGCGTCGAGCGCGTACCTCTACTACACCGACGAGCACAAGACCTGGGCCGCGCCCGTGAAGGTGGACATCGTTCCGTAGCGCAGTGGAACGGGCACCTTCGCCGGCGCGGCCTCCTGACGACGGCGTCCTATGTGCGCGGCCGGCGGCGTCGCGCCAGCGCACAGCCGAGCGTCGCGGCGGCACCTGCGGCTCCCGCGCTCGCGCATCCGCCGGAAGTTCGCGTCTCGCTCCCGGCGCCCGAGGTCGATGCCGGAATGCAGGCGCCCACACCGCCGCTCGTGATGCACGCGGCACCGCCCGTGCAGTCGGTGCTGAGCGCGCACCGGGTGCGGCAGTTTTTCTGGCCGCCGCTGGCCGCGCAGGTCAGTCCGATCTCGCATTGCGCCGAGGTCTGGCAGGCGGAGCCCACCGCGCGCGGCGGCTCCGTCGCGCCACCCGTCCCGTCTCCTCCGCCCGAGCCGTCCGTCGACCCGTCACCGCCGGTGGTGCAGGCTTCGAGGCACACGCCGGCCGACGAGCCCTGCGACACCGACCAGCAGTCGGAGCCGGCGGGGCATGCCTGCGACGCGCTGCAGGAGGGCGCGTCGGTCGGGATCATGTCCGAGGTGCTCGGATCGACGCACGCGTAGCCGCCGCTGCCCGAGGCGTCCACGCACTGGCGCGCGCTGTTGCTGCAGGAGCCGGGCCCGCTGTCGGTGCCGTGGTTATGGCCGCCGTCGCCGGAACCCCCGCCGGAGCCTCCACCCGTGCCCCCGCCCGCCGTGCAGTTCTCCAGACACACGCCGCTCGTCGCCCCTTGCGACAACGACCAGCAGTCGAAGCCGGCCGCGCACGCCTGCGACGCGCTGCAGGCGGGGGCGCCGACGGGAATCCGGTTCGACGTGCCCGGGTCGAGGCACGCGAAGTTGCCGCGCCCCGATGCGTCCACGCACTGGAACGCGCTGTTGCTGCACGTGCCGGGCGTCCCTCCTCCTCCGCCGCCTGCGTCGCCGTGGTTGTGGCCGCCGTCTCCGGAGCCGCCGCCGGTGCCGCCTCCGCCGCTGCCCGTGCAGTCCATGAGACAGACGCCGGTCGCCGCCCCCTGCGACAGCGACCAGCACGAGTGGCCGGCGGGGCACGGCTGGGAGGCGCTGCACGTCGTCGCGTCGGTCGGGACGCCGTTGGAGGTGTTCGGGTCGAGGCAGGCGTAGTCGCCCCCGCCGGAGGCGTCCTCGCAGGTCTGGCCGTTGTGGCAGGCCTGAGCGAGGGCGGGTCGCGCCGCCAGCGCGGCGGCGGCGAAGAGGAAGGGCACGACGGGACGGATGGCGTGGCTCACGGGGTCTCCGGTTCCGACGCAGGATGGCGGCCGCGTCCTCCGGACCCGGAACGGGTGGGCGTCCGCGCGCCGGCTTCGTCGCCGCCGCGGGACTCCGGATGAGCCGGCGCCTCGGCCACCTGCGGCTTCGGCGGGGCGGCAGTGTGAGGCCCGCGCGCCGGCGGACGAATCCGTCAGGCGGACGAGAAATCGCCCGGAATACAGTGTGTTTCGTGCAGACACGGTCGGCAGCGGCCACGACGCGGACGCCTGCCGCCCGCACGCGCACGGCCTCAGCGCTTCGTCGCGGCCGCGATGAAGAGGGTGCCGAAGTTGACGTCCTCGACGCTGGCGCCCTCGAAGACGCGGCCGAAGTCGCCGGCGACGTCGCGGTCGGCGTCCCACGCCGCGAGGCGCCCGTAGACGGCGCGCAGCAGTGCGGCGATCGCACCCGGACGGCCCTGCACCGGCCGCGCGTCGCAGACGCTGGCCCTTGCTCCGGGTCGCAACACCTCGCGGCAGCGCTCCAGCGCCTGCACGTGGCGGGGAATGGCACTCATCCCGAGCACGCACAGCACGCCGTCGAACCGGCGCGCGCCCACGTCGAGCAGCGCGGCATCGCCCTGCAACAGCTCCACGTTGCGCCAGCCCCGCCTGCGCACGAGGGCGCGCGCCGCCTCCAGCATGGAAAGACTGTAGTCGAACCCGACCAGCGTTCCTTCGGGTCCGATCGCCTCGCGCAGGGCCGGAAAGTCGCGCCCCGTGCCGCAGGCGACCTCCAGGACGCATGCACCGCGGACCGGCCCGAGCGCCGCGACGGCCCGCCGGCGCACCTGCCGGGGCCGGCCCGCGAAGGTGACCGCGTCCTGCGCCGCGTAGAGCGCCGGGTGACGTCCCCATGCACGGTAGACAGCTCCCGTTCGGCGCAGCTCCGCCGGCCCGCCGCCCGCGAAGACCGACTGGAGCCGCTCCAGCGCGGCGAGAACGTCGCGCTCCACCCGGCGGCGCACCCAGCCCCCGAGCGGAGACGCGGTCCGGGACAGACTGTACTCTATTGTTATTGTGAGCCGGGTGCCGGCCGTGCAGGAACGGGTCTCGATGCACGACTCGAAGGGCGTGCCGGCCATGCGGCCGCGGAAGCGGATGCGCTCGCCCTCGCACCGTTCGACGATCGTCTCCTCGGCCGCCAGTCCCGGCCATCGGGTGCGCCAGCGGAACGACGCCCCGACCCGGCCCGCCTCGCCCTGCAACGGATCGCCGCCGCGCCACGCCGCGACGTAGCGGGGATAGTTGGCCGGTTCCGCGACGAAGGCGAACACCTCCGCCGCGGGCACAGGCAGCTCCACGGACTCGCGCACGACGTGCATCGCCCGGGGAGGCTAGCACGGGCGCGCACGAGGCGTTGCGTATCCGCCGTGCGGCCGGGGTCGCGGGCAGGATGACGCAGCGGACGCTCTCAGCGCACGATCGTCTCGACGGTCGCGAGCATCCGCGGCGCCTCGCGGGACCACGGCAGAGGCAGCTTGCCGATCCGCCGCCGCAATTCGTCGATCGACACCATGCGCTCGCGCAGCAGCACCCGAAGGAACGCGACGTCCTTCTCGCGTCCTGCCACGAACTTGCTCACCGCGAGGTCGGCGGGCTCCAGACACAGCCCGCGGACGCGTCGGTGTTCGGGTTCTCGACGACGACGAGCCGTTCCGCCCGCCCGTTGCTCGCGGCTCATCGCGTTCCCCGCTCCGAGAGTTCGCGGTTCACCCCGGCGAGAATCTTCCAGCGCTCGCGTGCAGTGAACACGGGTCCCAGCGGCGAACACTGCCGCAGTGCCTGGCCGCGCTCCTCGTCGGGCACGACCGCCGAAAGCTCGTCGAGTGATCCGGCGAGCAGCTCGCGCCAGCGCGCCAGGTAGGGGCGGGACGCGCTCAGCTCCGGCGAGCGGAGCCATCGGTCGAGCAGCGCCCGACACGCCTCGGCGAGTCCGGGGTCGGCGCGGAGCTTGCGCAGCGCCGCCTCGTGCAGCGCCAGGTTGCGCCTGTCCGTCCGCCAGTGTCCGTGTACGCCCATCGACCGGAGTGTAGGCGCGTCGTCGAATCCGGGGAAGTGCAAGCAGCTTTCATCTGACGTCACGCCCCGGTCGCTGCGCTCCGGGCTCTTTCCCTCGCTGCGCTCGGGGCTCCTTCCACCGTCCGATCCGCAACCCAACGAGGCCCGACGGAGGGGGCTCTCCAACAGAATCCGTGGATGTCTCGGATAGCGCTGCGCACGGCAGGGGCCGGTAGGGTGGGCAGACCGGCCGCGCTGACAATGCCTCGAAAGTGCAACCATGATCGGCGCGGCCGGCTGTCCGCCCGCCGCTGGCGACGGTGCCGGGTTCGCCGGACCTGCAGCCGGTGCCGGGCGGGCCGCCGACCCGCGCCGGATCGCACGGGCATTTTCGGACACAGGAGGCGCGGGTCGGTCGGCCCACCCTACCTATTCGTGCTTCGGCACCCACAGATTCTGTCGAATAGCCACGGAAGGGAGGGAAGGAGCCCGGAGCGCAGCGACGGTGCGTCTCCCTGGAATCGGAAGATGCATGCCCGCTACTGCACCGCCGGCGCCTCCGGCGCGTACCCGGTCCACGAGAGCCCGGCGGCCAGCACCCACGCCGACGTCTCGTACGTGCCGTTGCCGATGATCTGCGGCTCCGGCTCGGGTGTCGCCGCCACGCGCGGCATCCTGCTGTCCGTCACCTTCACCGTCGACGGCGTGAACCACATGCCGCTGAGCGTGAGCGAGAACCCCTTCCAAGCCCCGCTCAGCCCCGCGGAAACGCCGATTCTCGAACCGGTGACGAAGTCCACGCCCTGGTACTGCGGCGGAATCGCGTTGCCCTCGTACAGTCCGCCGGCGAGCACCGTCAGCCCGGGCAGCGTGCCCTCGTCCAGCACGCGCGCCGACCCGCCCAGCCTCGCCCCGAACGCGTCGACCCAGTGCTTCTCGACGATGATCGGCTCGATCTTCGTCTTCTTGCCCGCCGTGTCCACGATGAAGATGTCGTGCGGCGTCACGACCAGCCGGTCCACCGCGCTCCAACCTTCCCATATTCCCTCCAGCGACCCCGCGAAACGGCCGCGCGCGTACGACACGCCCGCGCGGCCCAGGAACGGCAGGTTCTGCTGCAGCGTCGCCTTGTTCCCCTCCACGTGCGCGATGTTCTTGGCGATTTCCGGAAGCTGCACGCCGACGGTCCCCGGCGCGTCCACCGGAATGATCGTGCGGTACGAGGCCGCGAACGTCAGCCCCTCGACCGGCCGCCACGCCGCTCCGAAGAGCCCCGCGGGCGTGAAGACGTCGGTCGCCGTCAGGTCGATGCGCGCGTCGATGTCCGCCGACGGCAGCGCGACGAGCGACTGGGAGAAGGCGACGTCCGCGTAGACCGCCTCGAACACCGCCCCGAAGGCGAGCTTTCCGCCCAACAGGCTCGCGCCGGCACCCGCGCTCAGCATCGCGATGATGATGTCGCTGGAAATGAGCGAGTAGCGGCTGGACGTGGCCGCTTCCAGTTCCTCGCCCTCCATGCCTTGTGCGGCCAGCTTCGCCGGGTCCGGCCAGCGATACCTGCCGACGCCCGGCGGTCCCCAGCCGCCCAGCCCGACGCCGAGGAAGTCGAGCTTCCCGGGCAGCCGGAACGAGGCCGACGCGCGCGGCGCGGGATACAGGCCGCCCGTGTTCGAGACCTTCGCGTAGTCGATCTCGTTGCCGTTGGGCAGCACGCGCGGGTCGCGCGCGAACGAGATGCCGTGGTCGATGACCCGGAGGTCCGCCCGCACGTCCAGACCCGTGCCCAGCGCGAGTCCGGCAGGGTTGAACTGCAGCGCGTAGGCGGTGTCCAGCAGGCCGGTCACGGTGCCGCCCTGGCCCAAGGGCAGCGCGCCGTCCTCGGGAATGTCGTAGCCGGCGGCGAGGGCGGAAACGGGAAGGATCGCGACGGCGAGCGCCCACCGGAGAGCCGGGCTCCGGCGTGTACGCTGCGGAATGGGCATCGGAACTCCTTTCGAAGTCCGACCCTTCTACCGGCAGCGCCCGCCGTCGCGCAATGACGCGGCGCGCCATGCCGCGGGGCGCGGCGAGGCGCGCTGCTTGTCGCCCGGAACTGCTCTCCCCCCCTCCCCCCTCTCGTTTCGGACAAAAACAAGAGCGTCCGAAACGCGAGGGGGGTGGTCCGCAATGCCGATGCGGCTGTTGGTCCGCAGTGCGACCTCCCCCCTCGCGTTTCGCAAGAATCCCGACGCTGTTGTTCTTGTCGGGATTCGCAGCGAAACGAGAGGGGGGCCGGGGGGGAGAGCCTTGCGCTACTTCTCTCCCGGCTTCTTCTTCTTCGCCTGCCCGGCCGGCGCGACTTCGCGCACGTTGGGGCGGGCGACGTTCGCATCGCGCACGCGGTCGCTGCCGAGAGGGCGCGTCACGTTCGTGTCGTTGCGGGGCAGCCTCGCGATGCCGGTGGTCGGCGCGACCGGCGCGGCCGTCACGGGCGGAGGCGTGAAACGCGGAGCGGGCCGCTCGGAGGGACGGAGGGCGGGCGCCGGCTGCGTCGGGCGGATGGGTTCCATCGGCCGGGGCGCGGGATGGAACGTCGGGTGCATCGTCCCGGGGCGCTCCGCCGGCAGGGGCTCGATCGGCCTCGCGTTCCAGTCCGGGCGCACGCTTTCATGCACGGGCGCGGGTGCAACCGGCTGCACGGTCGTCGGGTTCCAGGTCGGACGGATCGGCTCGCGTACAGGCTCGGGGGCCGGCTGGACCGGGGCTGGGTTCCAGGTCGGACGGATCGGCTCGCGCGCCGGTTCCAGTACGACGGGCTCCACGACGGTCGACGCGGGGTGCGCGGGCTCCGGGCGCACGACCGGCGCAGGAGCGGGCGTCGGAGCCGTCGGCGTCGGATACGTGGGCATGGGATACGTCGGGGCCGAAACTCCAAGGCGCGACGGGGCGGGCGGAGGCGCGGGAGCCGGGGCAGGAGCCGGCACCGCGATGGAGCGCATGTCGTTGCCGTATGGGATGGCGGTCGACGAGGGCGGAGGCAGGCGGGGCACCGGGTGGACTTCCGCGGGCGCGGACGCGGTCGGCGCGGTCGGGTAGGTGGGCGAAGGCGTTGGATAGGACGATCCGGGCGCCGACGCGCCCGGGCGCGACCCGGCCGGACTCGCGGGCGGCGTGGGCGTCGGGTAGTTCGGCGTCGGCCGCGCCTGGCCCGGGTAGGCGGGCGTGGGGTAGGCGGAACCCGGCGTCGAAGGCGCGGGACGCGCGCCGCCGGGCTGTGTCGGCACCGGCCGGGCGGAACCTCCCGGATACGCGGGCGCAGGCCGCCCCGGCTGCACGGGCACCGGACGCGCCTCGTTCACGCGGCGGACGCGATCCGGCTGGTAGACGAACACCGAGCGCCCGCGATCCCAGTCGTAGTCGTACGACGGGCGGTATCGGTGCTCGTGCCGGCCGTGCCCGTGGCACCAGCCCCCGCCGTACTCGGGGGGCACCGGGTGGCCGTCCCAGAACCAGAACGGCACGGCCGCGCCGAAGTACCAGTAGTTGTCCTGGAAATAGTACTGGTCCGCGTAGGCCGGCGGGAATTCGTGGACGTGCGCGCCCGGGGCGGTGCACCAGCCGCCGCCGTACTCGAAGGGGATGGGGTGCGGGTCGAAGTAGTAGTACCAGACGGCCGGCTGCGCGACGGGAGCGACCGGTTCCTGGACGGTCACGTAGATCTGCGCGGGCGGCGCGGGCTCGACGGCGGGCGGCGGCACGGGCGGCGGGGGCGCGGGCTCCGGGTACGTGTAGATCGGCGTGGGTACGCATGCCGCCAGCAGCAGGACCAAGGATGAAGGATGAAGGATGAAGGATGAGGGATGAAGGTTCCGAGTCATGTGGAAAGCCTCCGCCGACGGGCCCCGGGGTCGGACGGCCGCCGTCGGGGGGTATTCAAGCGCGCCGCGCGCCCGGAGTCCACGAGCACCGCGGGAGGATGGAAGTCCGGCCCCCTCCCCGACCCTCCCCCGATAGTGCCCGGGGGAGGGAGTGTGCGCCGAAGGCGCCTCCGGCGCGATCCCCCTCCCCCGGGCTTTTTCGGGGGAGGGTCGGGGAGGGGGCCGGTTCTCAGGCGGGCAGCGTCGCGATCCACTCCTCCAGCGCCTTGTCGGTCTGCATCAGCGCGGGCACGAGCGAGATGCTCCTCGCCTTCGTGCCCTCGCGCGGCTCGATCACCAGAACGCCCCGGATCACCTTGCGTCGCGCGATCTGTCGCCGCCGCAGCCTGCGCCGCCCCCGGATGTCGCGAAGCTCGATCGCGTCGTCCGCAAGCACGATCCGCGTGATCGACGTGTCGACGACTTCCACGAGCGCCGCCAGCGCCGCGATCACCGC
>Ga0172370_10007753_pt1 | contig 13078 bp, 10 predicted proteins | sample LakKiv5m_FD_114538 | JGI IMG/M metagenome (GOLD analysis project Ga0172370, IMG submission 114538) | Freshwater microbial communities from Kabuno Bay, South-Kivu, Congo - kab_022012_11.5m | ecosystem: Environmental > Aquatic > Freshwater > Lake | place: Democratic Republic of the Congo...
AATTAACGTCTTTCGTTTTATTTGAAATTTAAGTATTTGAGATTGGTTTTTATTTGTTTTTTGCATTTTGCATTTTGTAATTTATGCCAAAAAAAACATCAAATTAAAAAATAAGTCACTAAATCAAGCCATTAATATTTGTGACTATTTTCAATAACTCTTCTTTCTTTCTCACGGCAAATGGAATTTCAATATCTCCCTTCATCCGGACTTTGCCAGTTCCTGTTCTCTCAATCGATTTAATATGTTGTAGGTTAATCAGGTACTGACGGTGAGTCCTGAAAAATCCGTGAAATGCCAAAATATCCTCATATTCTTTTATAGTTTTGGATACCTGTATTTTACGCCCATCGACGAGGATAAACTCTGTATTGTTCCTGTCAGAAACACATAAAACCACTTCACTCGAGTTGACAATGTAAATATCTTTCTGGGTTGTTAAAACAATTTTCTTTTCCTGCAAGGTACCTTTTTGAATATTGTACATCAAGGCATTTATCCTTCCATTGAGGTTGTGAAGATTCAATTCTGCTTCGGCTTTATCAATAGCATCATTCAGATCGATAGGATCGATGGGTTTCAGAAGATAATGAATGGCCGAGAATTTAAAAGCTTCAATTGCATATTCTGAATAAGCAGTGGTGAAAATGATGTTAAAATTAATCTCATCAAATTTCTTTAGTAAATCAAAACTGTTTCCATCCGGTAACCTGATATCCATCAAAACCAGTTCTGGATTATGCTCGTTTATTGTCTTAAAAGCAGATTTCATGTCACGGGCAATGCCAACAATGCTAACTTTTTTACTACAATAATTTGTTAGTAGTTGAGTAAGATGCTCCAATGCGTATGTTTCGTCCTCAATTACAATCGTCTTAAGCATAGATTTTTGTTGTTTGATAAAGGCGCGTAAAATTAATTAATTGTCTTGGAGCACAATACACAAAATCATTTTTTTTATATTTTTTTTCAGCCATTAGATAATAGTAAAACAGTTGAGGTAGGCCGTATGTATATGTTTTCTTTATAAAAATTCAGAAAGTCAAATCTCAAATCGTTGTTTATCTTTGCCAGAAAAAGGATAAGTATGTTAAAATCGATGACCGGGTATGGCAAAGCCGAAAGCGCACTAAGTGACAAAAAGGTTGCCATCGAAATTAAAACCATCAACAGCAAACAGTTCGATTTTCAGGCAAGGCTGCCAGTGATTTACAAGGAAAAGGAAATTGAAATCAGAAATATGATCCTGACACAGTTGGAAAGAGGAAAAATAGAACTTACAATTTCAACAGATTCAACTATTGATAATGAAAGTTTTATCATCAATGCCGACCTTGCCAAAAAGTATTATTACGAAATCAGTACCCTGGCCGGTGAGTTGGGACTTCAACCTGGAATTGATATGCTGCAGACCGTTCTTCGTTTTCCCGAAATACTTAAAACGAACGAAAAAACTGTAGATGAAAATGAGTGGATGGTTGTTGCTGAAACCATCAGGAACGCCATTCAAAAGTGCGATGAATCAAGGAGAACGGAAGGAAACAACCTGGAGTTGGATATCAAAAACCGGATTTTTGGTATTCTTGGTCTTCTTCAGCAAATTGAACCCTGGGAAAATGGCCGAATTGAAAAAATAAGGGCGAAATTCAGAAAAGATCTGACTGCTTTCCTTGAAGATCATTCAGTTGATGAAAACAGGTATGAGCAGGAAATCATTTATTACCTGGAAAAAATTGACATTACCGAGGAAAAGGTAAGGCTTAAAAACCATCTTGATTTTTTTATCGAAACCATCACTGAGCCGGAATCGAACGGAAAAAAACTCAATTTTATCAGTCAGGAAATCGGCCGTGAAATTAACACTATCGGGTCCAAAGCCAATGATTCGGACATTCAGAAGCTGGTGGTACAGATGAAGGATGAACTTGAAAAAATTAAGGAGCAATTATTCAACATTTTGTAGCATGGAAGGTAAACTTATCATCATTTCAGCCCCTTCTGGTTCAGGAAAAACCACCATTGTCAAGCACATTCTTGGTTTGAGCCTGAATCTGAAATTCTCTGTTTCTGCATGCAGCCGCAAGCCACGGGTGAATGAAACCGATGGAAAAGACTATTATTTCCTTACACCGGATGAATTCAGGGTAAAAATTGATCACGGTGAATTTGTTGAGTGGGAAGAAGTGTACGAAGGTTGCTTTTATGGGACGCTCAAATCGGAGGTTGAACGAATCTGGAACTCGGGTAACCACGTAATATTTGATGTTGATGTGAAAGGTGGGCTTAATATTAAAAAGCAGTTTCCGGATAATTCACTGGCCTTGTTTATTCAACCTCCTTCGGTGGCTGAACTTGAAGAACGACTCAGAATTAGGTCAACAGATTCGGATGCTATTATCAAAACCAGAGTAAAAAAAGCGGAATACGAATTATCATTTGCTCCTGAATTCGACAAAATAATTGTTAATGACAATTTAGACCTTGCTTTGAGCGAAACTGAAAAGACCATTAAAGAATTTATTGGTCAATGATGAAGTTTTTATGGAAATAAAATCAATTCAAAAAACAAAAACAGGGCTTTTCTTTGGGTCATTCAATCCTGTACATATCGGGCATTTGATAATTGCAGCCTACATGCGCGAATTTTCTGATTTAGAAGATATCTGGTTTGTGGTTTCACCTGAAAATCCGCTGAAAGACAAAAAAACACTGCTTTCGGAACATCACAGGCTGATGCTCGTAAAAACCGCCATAGAAGATGATCCGCATTTTAAGGTAACTGACATTGAGTTTAAAATGCCTAAACCATCCTACACCATCGACACCCTTACGCATTTATCAGAACAATACCCTTACAGGCAGTTTGTAATTATTGCTGGTAGCGACATTTTCCCAACATTTCACAAATGGAAAAACCATGCTGTTATTCTGGATGAGTACCAGATTTATGTTTACAACCGACCGGGTTATCATTTGGCCGATTTCAAAAACCATCCAAATGTTAAACTCTTTAATGCACCTCTGATGCAAATTTCATCAAGTTTTGTCAGGAATTCGATAAAGGAGGGAAAAGATGTCCGCTATATGTTACCACAGAAAGTTTGGAATTACATCTGTGAAATGCACTTTTATGAAAAATGATCTGCTTGCTTTTTATCTGAAGATGGTTTGAAGACGATCGGGACCCAGTGAAACTATACTGATTTTTGTGCTTGTGAATTTTTCTATGAAAAGAATATAATCCTTCAATTGAGATGGAAGGTTTTCAACGTTGGAAAGGTTGGTCAAGGGAACATTCCAACCTGCAACTGTTTGATAAACCGGTTCAAGATTTTCACACTCAAAAGGAACAAAATCAATGTTATTGCTATTTAAGCGGTAATGAGTGCTTACTTTCAGTTCCTTGAAAATTCCCAACACATCACCCTTTGTCATTACAAGATCGGTAACACCATTGATGATGACTGAATGCCTGAGTGCAATCAAATCCAACCAACCACAGCGACGTGGCCGCCCGGTGGTAGCGCCAAATTCGTGACCTTCGGCACGCATAATTTCACCTGTTTGATCAAATAGCTCGGTTGGAAAAGGGCCACTGCCTACACGTGTACAGTATGCCTTAAAAACGCCAAATACTTTCCCGACTTTCGATGGGGCGATGCCCAATCCAGAGCAGACACCTGCACAAATTGTGTTGGAGGAAGTTACAAAAGGATACGATCCAAAATCGACATCAAGCATCGTTCCCTGGGCTCCTTCAGCCAACAATGATTTCCCTTCAGATAATTTCTGATTAATAAAAACCTCGCTGTCGATGGTTTTAAACTTCCCAAGAAGTTCAATGGACTCATGCCATATATTCTCATACTCTTCAAAGCTAAGACCATCAAATTTTTGTGCAGAGTAATCGAAATTGTATGATTTTACAATTTGAAAATGCTTCGCTTTGAGTGCATTGTATTTTTCCCGGAAATCAGGATGAGCAATGTCTCCAACCCTGATCCCAAGCCGGGCAATTTTATCGGTGTAGGTTGGCCCGATCCCTTTTAATGTTGAACCAATTTTTTTATCCCCTTTTGATGCCTCATAAACTGCATCCAATAACCGGTGGCTGGGTAGGATAAGATGAGCTTTTTTTGAAATCAACAGGTTATCAGACGGAATAATCCCAAAACCAGATAGATTTTCAACCTCTTTATTGAAAATAAACGGATCGAGGATCACCCCGTTTCCAATAATATTCAGTTTTTCCGGATGAAAAATACCTGATGGGATGGTATGAAGAACAAATTTCTGGTTGTTGAATTCGATGGTATGGCCTGCATTCGGCCCCCCCTGGAAACGAGCTATGATGTCATAATTTGGTGTAAGAACATCAACAATCTTTCCTTTCCCTTCATCTCCCCACTGAAGTCCAAGAATTACATCAATTTTCATCGGCTTATTTCTTCTCTTTTACACCTTCTTTTACCTTATTGTCGTCGCCATTGCAACGTCCGTAAAAAGTAAGTGAATGATGAGTTATTGTGACACCTAAATCTTTTTCAACAGAGTCGATAATATCCAAAATCCTGGGGTCATAAAACTCACGCACACCTCCTGTATCCAGACAAATAAAATGATCGTGTTTGTTGAATTTGAATGATCTCTCAAACTGCGCACAATTGCTCCCAAACTGATGTTTGGTAACCAGGTTGCAATCCAGCAACAACTCTATCGTATTGTAAAGCGTTGCACGGCTTACCCGGTACTTGTTGTTTTTCATTCTAATGTACAACGATTCGATGTCGAAGTGACCGTCGGTGGCATAAATTTCCTTGAGAATAGTGTAGCGTTCCGGAGTTTTTCGATGCCCTTTACCTTCAAGGTACTCTGTAAAAATCTTTTTTACAGCATCAAATGAGTCTTGATTTTCTTTCATAACCTTTAAAATTTCGCCCTAAAAGTAGATAAATTTGTTGAATCCTATTTAGTATAAATAAAAATAATTTTGTCGGCAAATGTAGAATTTTTAGAACGAAAAACGATTTGATACCGAAAAAAATTAAGTTGACTCTGGATTCATGCGGCTGATTTTCTGGATTCCCTTGATTTTTTTAAGATCAGCAATTAAGTCATTCAGGTTTTTAACATCCTGAACGTACAACATAATATTGCCCTGCGAAACTTCATTTGAACTGGTAAGGTGAAAGGAGCGGATTTTTAACTTGTAAAGGTTGGAAATAATATTGGTGATTTCGTGAATGAAACCAATTTTATCAATGGAGGTAAACTGAATTCCGGCAAGGAAAAGAATTGGCGACTGTTTCATCCATTTGGCTTTTACAATTCTGTTGCCGAATGTTGACATAAGATCCTGGGCAATGTTGCAATTCGACCGGTGTATCATAATCGGTTTTTTAGGATTGATCAGGCCGATTACATCATCGCCCGAAATGGGATTACAACATTCAGCGATCCTGTACTTTGTTTCACTGTTTTCGCTCAACAGTACTTCCTCCGGTTTACTTCGGATTAATTCATCAATGGATTCACCGGAAGTTTGACCGGGTGAGCTTTTTTGTTTAGAAAATGGGTTCAGGACATTGAACCAGGGGCTTTTTTCCGCCTTCTGGCAGCAGGATTTTACCTCCTTCAATCCAATTTTTCCCATAGCAACATCAAAATAAAGATCGATAGTGGAAGCAATGTGATTGAAATCCTGAAATTTCTTAATATTTGGTTTGGTGAATTCAATTCCCAACTCCTCAAAAATCTGCTGAAGTTTTTCTTTTCCCTGCTTGTAATATTGCCTCTTTTCGGTTTTTAATGCTTCTTTTATGAGGTTTTTTGCCCGGGTTGTGATGACATATTCGAGCCATTCAACCTGGGGTTTTTGCACTTTTGAAGTGATGATTTCCACCTGGTCGCCACTTTGCAAAACGTAATTTAATGGAACCAGCGTTAAATTTACCTTAGCTCCGATAGCCCGGTTTCCTATTTGTGGCTGGATGTTGTAGGCAAAATCGAGGGCAGTAGCCCCCACCGGAAGTTTGTACATGTCACCTTTTGGAGTAAAGGTGTAGGTTTCTTCGGAGTATAGGTCAAGTTTAAAGTCATCAATAAAACTAAGGGCATCGTTGTCAGGATTCTGGAACTGCTCCCTAATTCTGGTCAACCAATCTTCAATTGCCTTTCCCTCATCGGGCATGTTTTTGTAATAATGATGGGAGGCAAATCCCGATTCTGCTATCTCGTGCATCCTTTGTGTTCTGATCTGGATTTCGACCCATTTGCCTTCGTGGCTCATCACAGTCAGGTGCAAAGCTTCGTAACCGTTTGCCTTGGGCATCGAAATCCAGTCGCGGACCCGGTCGTGTTTTGGTTTGTAAACATCCGTAATGAGTGAGTAGACTTTCCAGCAGTCAAGCTTTTCATTTTCCGGTGTTGAATCAATAATTATCCTTACAGCAAAAATGTCGTAAACATCTTCAAACGGGATGCTTTGCTTCTGCATTTTCTGGTAAATGGAATACACCGATTTTGTTCTTACATGAATGCGGTGTGAGAGATCGTGCTTCGCAAGTATGTTTTTTATGGGATAGATAAAACGGTTGATAAACCGGTCACGATCTGTCTCTGTAGTTTCAAGTTGACTGTTGATGTGTCCATAAATTTCGGAATCGGTAAACTGCAATGATAAGTCTTCCAGTTCTGTTTTTATATTGTAAAGCCCCATTCTGTATGCCAAAGGAGCATAAAGAATGTGGGTTTCAGAGGCGATGCGGAGCTGCTTTTCACGGGGGAGGTGCCCCAGGGTTCGCATGTTGTGAAGCCGGTCGGCCAGCTTTATCAGGATAACGCGCATATCCTCGGCAAGAGCCAGTATCATCCTTTTGAAATATTCGGCTTGAATGGAACGGGTTCCATCATCAAAAATTCCTTTGATTTTGGTTAATCCACTGATGATTTTGGCTATCTGCGGATTGAAAAGTCTTTCGATATCTTCGATGGTAACTTCCGTGTCCTCCACAACATCGTGAAGCAGGGCACACACAATGGAAGTGGCATCAAGCCGCATGTCTTTAGCGCAAATAGTGGCTACCTCGAGTGGATGATACACATACGGCTCTTTCGACCGGCGGCGCATGTCCTTGTGCGCGTCAACAGAAAGGTTGAATGCTTTGCGAACCATCTGTGCTTCCCCATCGTCTTTACGGTTTTGCCAATGTTTGAGCAAACTTCTGTATCTGCGTGTTATTTCCCTGCGTTCTTCTTCGCTGTACATTAGGATCAAATTCAATTTTGAAAGCCAACAAATTTACTTTTAATCCCCAAAGGCGGTATTGATTTCCTTAAAAAAACTTTGTTATCATTTTCGATTGAATTTCACTGGATTAGTAACTCTGATTTGATAAAAGGCATTGATTTTGTTAGAAAATCAACCTTTAAACAACAATTTTCGGGATTCTGAATTGTAACTTAATGACCGGATTTTTTTAAAAATGCTACTTTTACACGCTCAAAAACACATTTTGCTCCTGTTTTTAATGAAAAAAACATTACTGCTTTTACTGTTTATTTCTTCCTTCTTTGTCGCTGAAGCCACCCACCAGCGTGCCGGTGAGATTACCTACAAAGCAATAACAGAGCTTAAATATGAATTTACCATTGTAACCTATACCTACACTCCAAGCCCGGCCGACCGTCCTGAACTAACAATCAACTGGGGTGACGGTACATACGATATTGTACCGCGAACTCAGAAACTGAATTTTCCCAACAACATCAGCAGGAATGTTTATGCCGGGGCTGCTCACATTTTTCCCGGGAATGGTACCTATACCATTTCACTGGAAGACCCAAACCGAAATTATGGAGTTCTGAATATTCCCAACTCGGTTAATATTCCATTTTTTATCCAAACCCAACTTGTAATCAATCCTTTTCTTGGCCCCAATAATTCTGTTGAGTTGCTATCTCCACCCATCGACAATGGTTGTGTAAATAACCTCTACATGCACAATCCCGGGGCTTATGATGCTGACGGAGACAGCCTTTCGTACCAGCTTACAGCATGCAGGGGTCTGTTTGGAGCACAAATTCCGGGATATCTCCTCCCAAATCAGATTGTTCCGGGTGACGAATCTACCTTTGAAATAGATCCTTACACAGGCACTATTACCTGGGATAAACCGCTGATGCAGGGTGAATACAATATCGCCTTTTTGATTGAAGAATGGAGAAACGGGGTAAAGATTGGCCATGTTACCCGCGACATGCAAATTGAGATCATTGCCTGCGATAATCAGCCACCTGTTCTTTCCGAATTGAGCGACACTTGTGTAGAAGCTGGCGACACACTTGTATTTGATGTTTCTGCATCCGACCCAAATGATGACCAGGTTGTTTTACAGGCTTTAGGTGGCCCATTAATACTGGACGAAAGCCCGGCCACCTTTCCTATAGTTTACGGACTAAGTCCTGTTCAGTCAACATTTACATGGAAAACCACGTGTGCTCACGTACAAAATCAACCTTACCAGGTTGTATTTACTGCAAAAGATACTTTCAATTTTCCCCAACTGGTTGATATTGCCACTGTTGGCATAAAAGTAATCAGCCCCGCACCGGAAAACCTTAGTGCCACTTCATCTGGAAATTCAATTCATCTGAGCTGGGAAAAGGCAATTTGTGAAAAATCAATTGGGTATGAATTGTACAGGAGGGAGGGGTATTTTGGCTTTAATCCGGGGGTTTGTGAATGGGGCGTGCCCGAATACACAGGCTACGAAAAAATAGCCACCATTGAAGGGAGAAGCGACACAACTTTTATTGACGACAATAACAACAACGGACTTGAGCACGGAATTGATTATTGTTACATAATTGTAGCATTTTTTGCTGATGGCTCTGTAAGTTACGCCTCTGAAGAGATTTGCATGACACTGAAAAAAGATGTTCCCATTATAACCCATGTTTCGATAGAAAATACTGATGTTTCAGAAGGCAAAATTTATGTGGCATGGTCAAAACCAACCGAACTTGACACCCTTTTGATGCCACCCCCCTACAAGTATGTAATTCTGCGCACCGATGACCAAAACCCCGGCACCTTTTCGAGGATTGATTCCACTTTCAGCATCAACGATACAACTTTCACGGATGAAGGTTTGGATACCCGTAACCGTTTTTACAAGTACAAAATCTTTATGTACAGTGGCAATGCCGGAAATGAAACATACATTGGGTCAACGCAAACGGCAATGTCCATGTTTCTGAAAATTGCCCCAACTGACCAGAAACTGATTTTAACCTGGAACGTAAATGTTCCCTGGTCAAACAGAAGGTACAATATTTTCAGGTTTAATGAAGCAACTGAAGTTTTTGATTCAATTGGTTTTTCAACCCAGCCAGCTTTTTCTGATTCAAATCTCATCAACGGGAAAAACTATACCTACTTTGTTGAAAGTGTAGGCCGATACACTGCATCAGGATTTGTAAACCCTATCATCAATCATTCGCAGATAAATGCGGGAATTCCTGTTGACAATGAGCCCCCTTGCCCACCAATTCTTACAGTTTCAACTAATTGTCAGACTGTCGAAAACACACTTACCTGGATAAATCCCGAAAACTGCCCGGAAGACATCGAAAAGTGGGTGATTTTTTTTACACCGATATCAAACGAGGTGTTTGTCCCTCTTGACTCGGTCACCAACAACAATACTTATCTTCACAGTAACCTGACTTCAATAGCTGGTTGTTACTCAATAATTGCTGTTGATTCGGTGGGAAACCGAAGCGAAGCTAGTAACACAGTATGTGTGGACGTCGATAGTTGTTCTACCTACCGGCTTCCTAACTTTTTCTCACCGAACAACGACGAATACAATCAATTATTCAAACCATACGAATACACTTCAGTTGACCACGTCGAGATGAAAATTTTCAATCGTTGGGGCAGGATTGTTTTTAAAACCACTGATCCCAACATCAACTGGGACGGGAAAAACATGAACAACAACCAGGATTGCAGCGAAGGCGCCTATTTTTATGTCTGCGATGTATTTGAAATCACTTTGAAAGGACTCACCAAACGCACCCTGACAGGCTCCATCACCCTGATGCGGTAATAATTTCCCGATTTTTCCAGGATTGTTGTTGAACATTTTTTTAATCAACTCTGTTTACTTTTTCAAAACAGATAAAACTTTTTTTTTATGAAAAATCAATTTTTGATTTGCTTACTAATACTGACTTCAGCAGGATTGTTACAAGCACAGAATAACAATAAGCCTAAAAAAAACACCTCTGATAAAAAATACATCGAAGAAAAACATTTCGGCACAGTACGCCAGCTCACCTTTGGCGGCGACAATGCAGAGGCATACTGGAGTTTTGATGATAAAAAGCTGGTTTTCCAGGCGACAAATCCAAAGTGGAATACCGATTGCGACCAGATTTTTATTTACGATCTGACTAAAAACAGACCAAAAAATCAGCCGCCACCATTGGTAAGTACTGGCCAGGGAAGAACCACCTGTTCGTACTTTTTACCTGGTGATACTACCATTTTGTACGCTTCAACCCATGTTCACGATGCCGCCTGCCCTCACAAACCACCGCGGGAAATTGACGGAAACTATGTTTGGCCGATTTATGATTCCTACGATATTTTTGTTGCTACCCTTGATGGAAAAATTGTAAAACAACTCACCGACACGCCAGGCTATGATGCCGAAGCAACCGTTTCGCCAAAAGGAGATAAAATTGTTTTTACCTCTTTAAGAACCGGCGATCCGGAATTATTTACCATGAATATTGATGGTTCGGATGTGAGACAGGTTACAACAGAGTTGGGTTACGATGGCGGAGCATTTTTTTCGCCTGACGGAACAAAGCTGGTATTTCGCTCAAGCAGACCCAAAACCACCGAAGAAATTGAGAAATACAAGGCTCTTTTAGCCCAGGGATTAGTGATGCCTACCGAAATGGAGATCTATGTTTGCAATGTGGATGGAAGCAATCTCCGACAGGTTACCCAACTTGGAAAAGCCAACTGGAGCCCGTTTTTCCATCCTTCCGGCAAAAAAATCATTTTTTCATCAAATCATGCCAGCAAGGGAGGTTTTAAATTTAACCTGTTTATGATAAATGAGGATGGAACCGGACTGGAACAAATTTCGTATGACGGGGTTTTTGATGCCTTCCCTGTATTTTCAAACAATGGCAAATATCTGGTTTTCTCCTCCAACCGAAATAACCGGGGAACCCATGATACCAATCTTTTCCTGATCGAATGGAAGGAATAAACGACCTATTGTGACAAGGCTTTTCTCCTTTCGATGGAAACGATGATCAATATTGAAGTAAAAATAACACTCACCGTAGAAATCAGTACAATCAGCCAACGCACCGGAGACACAGGTTCTTCCGGAATACGTGGGTGGGTAACAATATTCACGTAAGTAAGGACTTTCGTAACTTCCTTTTGCACATTTTCCAAATAATTTTTCAGTGTAAGATATTCGTTCCGGCTGGTGTAAGCATACCCCGAAGTGCGGATGTGTTCTGCTCCATAGCCAATGATGTTCTGCATGAATTTCATGACATTATCGTGGTTGACCAATTGGCCATTAGAACCATCCACAGTTCCCAAATAGCCTCTCACAACCTCGTTTGCCTGGGCTGGCACATCAAAAAGCTCATAATTCACCGTCAAATCATTCAGGCGCGAATCGAGCGAATCAAGTTCACTTTTCTTTAAATCCATCTGAATTTTTACAATTTCCAATACTTCATTAAACTGCTTCCTGTAAATGGCTCTGATCTTTGAATTCAACAGGTTCAACATCTCATTTACCATCCCGAAAGCCATTTCAGGATCGGTATCGTAAACTACAATTTTTACCGATTCAAACCGGGTACTTGTCACATTAAGGTTTTCCGAAAGTTGTCTCAGGGTTTTGCTATAATAATAGGGATTTTCTGTACTGCTATTGTAGTGTTTTACAAGTCCAAAACGGGTAATAAGGCTGTCTTTCAGGTCATCTGAAAGAAGCATTTGGTAAAGTTGATCGGTTGGGGTTTCGGTTGAATAAGGGCTGATATTAACCGGGTAAACCACTGCAAAAGACTTGTAGAGGGGTTTAATAAAACGAGATGATGAAAAGACGTATGAAAGAATCAGAACCGACAAGGAAATTAGCGTTAAATGTTTCCAATATTTTAAAAGGACTGTTAACAAGTCGCTGGCAGTAAATAGTTGACCATTTGTCATAGTATAGCAGATAAATTAGTTAGTATGTTTCAGTTGGCTAATTCAGCAAATGTAGGTTTATTCTATTTTTAAAATGAAATATGAAGAAGAATTTTTACTTTTATTTCCAAAAATTAAAGCTATGAAACAAATTGCATTTCACATTATTTCATTGTTTTTATGCCTGAAATTATTCTCGCAGGAAGTTCCATTTCACATTACTCCCGACTTGCAATCAACACCTTCAGGACACATCGCCACTGGTCTTGCCTTGGCCGACATCAACAACGATGGGTGGAAAGACCTTGTAGCTGCTAACGGAAACGATATCCAGCGCCAAAACCTGGTCGTTTATTATAATAACGGGGATGGTACTTTTCCACTGCTTCCTTCCTGGAGTTCGGCTGATATTGATTATCACGGACATTGCGCTGCAGGCGACATCAACAAAGATGGATTTATTGATATTGCTGTTTCGGTGTACATTGGCCCGACGGGATTTTCGTCTCCAGGTAAAGTGAAAGTTTATTACAACACGGGAAATGAACTCGAAACCACACCATCATTCCAGTCGGTTGATTTTTACAACTTCAGTTGTGCATTGGGAGATGCTGATGCCGATGGCGACCTTGATCTTGCTGTTGCTGCCAGCGAATCGTACAACGAAATATGGGATTATGGAAAAGTATTTTTGAATAACAATGGAACTTTTAGCCCGAATCCCGACTGGCAAACTTCAAATCTGATGCGCGCGATGGATGTTGCATTTGGAGACATGGATAACAACGGTTTTCAGGATTTGGTTTTCATCTGCAACGATTTTCCAAACTACATTTA
>Ga0172370_10007759_pt1 | contig 13074 bp, 9 predicted proteins | sample LakKiv5m_FD_114538 | JGI IMG/M metagenome (GOLD analysis project Ga0172370, IMG submission 114538) | Freshwater microbial communities from Kabuno Bay, South-Kivu, Congo - kab_022012_11.5m | ecosystem: Environmental > Aquatic > Freshwater > Lake | place: Democratic Republic of the Congo...
CCACCTCCACGCACTGCGGGGCGTCGGTGCGGAAGAGGGGATCGGGCTGGAGATAATCGAGGATTTCGCGCAGCCATGCCAGCATATCCGGGTTGCCGTATCTCCAGTAGGTTTGGAAGACGGCGGTGGGAATGTGCGCGGCCAGGCCCTTCCCCAGTTTCCGCACGGTGGCCGCGGGCATGCCGGCCTGCTCCGGGTTGTCCTCGTCCACCATGCCGTGGATGGGGTAGTTCGGCAGCAGGTTGCGAACTTCGGGGTTGAGTTGATCCCAGGACAGGTAGAGCGGATATAGCTCCTCCGCCTCGATCAGTTCCAGCTTATCCCATGCCGCGAAGACGCCGGCCGGGTCGCCATTCTTCAGCAGCACGTGCCCGTCGTTGAACACGTTTTGCCGTGCCATGCGAACTCCAAGCAGCCGCTGCAGCTCCGGGCTGGTGATGGATTCGCCGGTGGAGAGCAGCTTGCCGCCGCGCTTTACGAACTCCTCCAGCGTGGCCACCGTATCCGCGTCCAGCGCGTTTTGCTCCGGCAGCACGATCAGCTCATACGGCATGAAGGGCGCGAGCAGGCTCTCGTCCAGCAGGTCGGGCGAGCGGTGCAGCGCGATGAGCGCCTTCGCCGCGCCCAGGGTGTTGCTCCGCCCGAGGATGCCGGGGTAGCGCTCGCCGTCCAGGATCGCCGTCCAGCGCGCGCTTTCCGTGCCGTTCACCACCTCGCGGCGGGCATGGGCGAAGTCGGCGGCAATTTTTGCCTTGCGCATCTTCGACGGGATAAGCGCGCCGTTCGGCAGCGGGTAGGTCCAGTAGCCCCACTTGCCGCCGTTTGCCAGCAGCGTCGCGCCTTCCTGCAGCATGCGGTCCAGTGGCTTCGAGCGCGCGCGGAAGTTGTGCCAGCCGTGGATGAACGCCGTGTCGCAAGTGAAGGCGTCATAGGGAATGCCGTTGGTGGTGTAGCGCCGCATGCTGATGCTCATGTGCAGGCGGTGGTTGTTCGGCGAGAACCAGTCGCCCGAGCGCCAGTCGAATGGCTCGAGGTATTCCTGCCGCGGCGAGACGTTGCCCGCGCTGTACAGGCAGTCGGGCTTGAGCGACTTGATATAGTCGTTGAAGCGCGCGCGCCACTCGTGCGTCACCTCCGCCCAGTATTGCCGGTAGGCGTTCTCCGTTTCGGCATCCATCTCCCTGACATCGCCGGCATATCTGGTCTTCTCCCTGAACCGCTCGACGCAGCGCCCGCAGTAGCACGGCCCTGCCCAGTCGCCGTCGATCCAGAAGCCATCGGGGTCGTAGCGGGTGATGAGTTCCTCAAGGTGAACCTTCACCCACTCGTCGAAGTATGCGCTGTGCGGGCAGTTGCCGTAGGACATGAACACCGGCTCGAAGTTGTCGAAGAACTTCATCGGCTTGCCCTGCCGGTCCCGCATAACCCAGTCCGGATGGCGCAGGCCGGCGATGCCGTCGAGCTGGCCGCTGTAGTAGAAGACCAGCCGCGTATCCGTCTCCCGTGTCATCTCACGGAAGGCCGCCGGCATGTCCCGCCCCAGCATGGTGTGCTGCGTCCGCAGCGCGCTGGGGAAGCTGGTATAACCGCTGTGCCCCTTGGCATATATGCTGAGGTAACCGAGTTGAAGATCGCGCAGCACCGGCATGATATTTTCTCGCATGGCGCCGGAGCCGTAGGGACGAAACTGCACCTCGGTGTAGTAATCGATGAGCAGATTGAAGACGGTGTCGTCCAGCCAGGTGGGTTGCAGGGTCATGAGTGCTCCGATCAAGTCAAGACTGACTTATAGTGCAATTTTGTATTTTAGATTTTGAATTTTGGATTATTATCCCCGTAACATGGGGGCCCTGGCGCGCTATGGATAATAAACAATCCAAAATCCAAAATCTAACGTGGACATTGCCCACAGCCAACAATCCAGGCTTTCCACGCGGTGGTTTCGATACGGCAAAAAAGCTGTGGCAAGAATCGATCAGCTTACCTGCCTTTCGACAGGCTCAAGGACCACCTACTCAACCACCGGACTAAGCTTGCCTAGTTTGGCATAATTGTGATTCAACAACTTGTTTTCTTTGGGGTTTTCAACCCCAAAGCTACTAAATCCAAAATTGAGTTGTCCTACACTTTTATTCGTTCCGCGACCTTTCCGCCGAAGTATTGCGGCAGGTGGTCGGCGTTGTCGATTTGCAGCCAGGAATGATACGGCGCGCCGCCTTCGCCGGCGCTGCCGAAATCGCACAGGCAAAGGGGGCGGCCATCGGCGGCGGTGAATTCCTGCAGCAGGATGGGCGGAATACGACCTTGCCAGGCGACGTTGCGGCCATACAACTCGTCGGCGTCCAGCGCCGGTACATCATCAGGGTCCATGTCGTTGAAGCGCCGGTCGTACGCCAGCAGCAACGGGCCGCGGTAGAGCGACGCCTTGCCGGCGCACTCCGCCTCACCGACCCACCCATGATAGCTCATATCGAATTCGATTTCGATCCTGTCGTCGTGCCAATTGCGGGAGAGCGCCAGGTAACTGCCGGGACTGACGCCGTTCATCCGCGTTCCATTGACGCAAACCGAGCTGACGCTCGACCAGCGCGGGATGCGCAGCTTGAGGGTGAAGGGGGCCGGCCGCGAGGAGGAGACGAAGAGCGAAATCTCGCCCTTGCGGGGATATACGGTGTCCTGGGTCAGCGTCACTTCGCTGCCGTTCACGTTTGTTGTCATGATACCGGGGCCATACCAGTTCAGCGCCAGCCCGCCCGCGTCCCGGCAGAGCGCCCAGTCGCTGATCATACCGAATCCGCGCGCGCTGTTCACGCTGCAGCAGTTCAGCTCCGGCGATCCCTCGCGCGCCTGGAAGACGATCTCGTGCGCGCTGGCCTTCCTCACGCCATCCATCGGGGTGTTGTAGGTGGCCCAGCGTCCGGTATGCGAGTGCATGCCGATCACCGAGTTGAGGGTAGCCAGCTCCAACTCGTCCGCCACTCGCGGATCGCCGATCATCCGCAGCATTTCCACCGTCAGCGCCAGCCAGGCGATAGTGCAGCAGGTTTCGATGGCGCCCGGATGATAGGGGTTGCCTTGCGCCTGCTCGCCGGAGGAGAAGCCGCCGTTATTGTGCCGGTCGTATTCGGCGATGCTGTGCCAGATGCGCTCGAAGGCGGTCCGGTAGCGCTCCTCGCCGGTCAGGTAATACAGCTCGACCAACGCCATGATGGGGTGCAGGCTCTCCCAGCGCGGCTTCGGCAGCTCGAAAAAGCGCTGCTCGGCCAGCGGCCCTTCCAGGTAATTGCCCGCCAGGTAGTTGCCTTCGGCATCCTTGGCGGCGAACTCTACATCCACAATCTGACGAGCCAGCTCTAGGTAGCGCCGGTCGCCGGTCGCGCGATGCAGCAGGCACAGGCCGTGCGCCGGCGCCAGGTTCATTTCCGTGCTGCCGGTGTCCACCAGCCGCGGGGATTTGTCACCGAGGAACTTTTCGCGGAACAGGTCGCCGATGCGCCGCGCGCACGTCAGCGAGGCTTCATCGCCGGTCTCTTCGTGCCAGAGCAGTAAACCGAGCATCACGTGGTAGTGCCCCCAGGCGTCCCAGGCGCCATAGACTTCATGGGCGTTCGGCGCCTTCCCCACCAGTTGCCAGTCATCCGGCCACGGGCCGAGGTAGCCGTCCTCCGCCTGCAGGGAAACCAGCTCACGCGCGAATCCGTGCAAATATGCCCGCAGCTCCCGGTCGCCGGTCAGCCGCAGCACCTGCACCGCGCCGGTCAGGTATTTGCCGGCGAACTCCCCCGACCACGGCAGCAGGTCGCGCGGCGGACGCCGGTTCCGGTCGCGGAATATCTCCAGCATCGCCGGATTGGCCTCCGGCGCAACCTTCAGCCAGTTTCGACTCACGCCTTCCAGGTACTCGGCAATAGGCCCTTCGAGGGCAAATCGGGTATGGGGAACACGCTCGCACGCTCGCGATGCCATCGTACCCTCTCTTCCTTTGCGTCTTTGCGCCTTTACGTGAATAGTTGAATATTGTTTCTCGCAAAGGCGCAAAGATGCAGTGTAACGCCGGCCAATCGATCTCCAACGCTTTACCAACCTTGCGCCGTTTCTATTATACATCTCCGCGGCATCCTCCTGCCGGATAATGGAGTATTCGGTTTACATGATGAAGGTATCTGTGAGATTAAGCGTTCCCAAATGGGATTTGGAGATTGGCGATTAATAAGATTGATAAGGTAACCGGCTTCAGGGACGATATCAGACGATGCCCCTGGTTATAGGAGTTGGGATTGCAATGGAAGAATGGGCTGCCCGAAAAAATCCACGAAGCCATTTTAATTTAACTAATCCCTATCCCTCGCTCGCCGGCAGGGTGATGGAGAAGGCGCTGCCTTTGCCTAGTTCGCTTTCCACTTCGATGCGGCCGCCATGAGCTTCCACCAGCAACCGGGTGATATACAGCCCGAGGCCGATGCCTTCGGCGCGGCGCTCGCCGCGGGCGCGGTAGAACTTTTGGAAAAGGCGCGGCATATCGTCGGGGTGTATTCCCTGACCTTGATCGATGACGCTGATGACGACCTGGCGATCGAGATATCGAGCACGCAGCAAAATAGGAGTATCGGGGGCGGAATATTTCTGCGCGTTGGAGAGCAGATTCAGCAAAACGCGCTCGAGGTGAGGCTCATCCGCGGATATGGAGGGAAGGCCGGCCGCGACATCCAGGCGAATGCGCTCCAGACACAATGGCGACTCATTACGTTCGAGGAACCGCGGCAAATATGCCGGCAAGGCAACGGATTGCATTACTAACGGCGTCTGGCCGCCTTCCAGCCGCGCGACGTCCACCATGTCGTCGATCATCACGTTCATGCGATGCACGCTGCGCTCGATGGCTGCTATGCTTTCCTCGGCCGGCGGGGAGACGACTTCGGGCAACCGTTCCCGCAGCAGGTCGGCATGCCCGCGCATGATGGTGAGGGGGATGCGCAGATCGTGGGAGACCATCTGGACGAAGGTTTTCATCTGCTCCTGCACGGCCCGGCGCTGTACGATCTCTTCGCGGAGCGCCGCGTTGACCTGCTCGAGCTTTGCCGTCCGCTCTTCCACCCGGCGTTCCAACTCTTCGTTCTGCCGCAGTATCGTCGTTTCCGCGATTTTTCGCGCGGTAAGGTCAACGGCAACCAGGCAGATGGTCTCGATGCCATTCTCCGGCGGCAGCGCGCCGCACGCCATGGAGACCGGCACCAGGACGCCGTCCGGCGCGAGCAGCACCACCTCGCCGCGCGAGCAATCTCCGTTACGGCAGCCCGTGACCAGATCCGCGAAGACGGCATAAGATTCGCCGGCGAGAAAGTCCCCGATGGCGGCGCCCAGCACCTGCTGGTGAGAGGCATGCAGCATCTCGGCGAAGCGCCGGTTGCAATAGAGGATAACGCCATGCAGGCTCAGGGTGGCGGCGCCTTCCTCCATCTCCTCGACCATCACGCGGTAAGGGTGATCGGCCCCTTCGAGAGTGAAGACGCGTTCCCCCTGGTCACTGTTGGTGACGATCCCATCAACCTCGCCGTTCCGGATGGCGCGCAACGTCTCCTCCGCCTCGGCCAGGCGGTTGAGCAGCTCGCGGATATGCTCATCGGTAACGTGAATCTCGGGCGTCGTCATGCCGGCACCCCGCCTTCCGGCGCCGCCGAATCGAGCCCGAGTCCGTGCAGCACTTTGGCAAGATCGGACATGTCGCCCAGCAGCCGCTTGAGCGGTGGCGGGAAGAGCTTGACCAGGGTGGGGGCGACGATCACCTGCGCGTCACGCAGGGCAGCCGGTTGCTGATAAATATCGACTACATCCAAGTCATAGCGCCCATGCAGGTATTTCTCGCAGATTGCACGGGTATTGGCGATGGCGAGCTTGGAGCGCGGCGTGGCGCCGGTGACATAAAGGCGGAGGGTATAGCGCTCGTTACATGTCTTGCCGGATGCCTGTTCAAGAGCCTTGCCGGTTATGCCTGATCCATCCATCACTCGCTCCCTGTGGGAGTCTTGAGTTTAGTTGTAAATGATAGCGAAACTCAAAACCTGAAAAATCGACCTCAAGATAGACTCAAAACTCACTCTGCCGTGCTCCTCGCCCGCAACTCCATCGCGACGAGCACGCGCTCGGTATGGGACAGGTCGCCGATAATTTTGCGCAGCGGCTCGGGCAGCTTGCGAATGAGCGTCGGGATTACGACGATCTGATCGTCGCGCGCCTGCCGCGGGTTCTGGGCAAGGTCGATTATTTCGATATGATACCGCCCATGCAGGTTCTCTTCACAGATTTTCTTCAGATTAGCAAAGGCGGCGATGGATTTGGGTGTCTGCCCGGCGACATACAGGCGCAATTCCCAGAATTCATCATCGGAGTCCGGATTCGTTTTATTGGTATTATCGGTCATGCGTAATTCCCCCGATCTTTGCCGGATGATGAGCGGTAATGATACTAAAGCACCCGGCTCATCATACTCCAGCGCGCCGTGCACCAGGAATTCAATGGCGAGCAGCGTCTTGCCGCATCCGGCGCCGCCGCACACCAGCGTGGGCCGGCCGTGCGGCAGTCCACCGAGCGTAATTTCGTCAAGGCCGTTTATGCCGGTGGGGCTCTTTTGCAGCGGAAAATGTTGGGCAACGGTTTGCCAGGACATAACAATAACCTTCCTTCAAGGCAAGGTGAGGTGATGACGGCAGGTGATGTCCGCGATTGCCCGATATCCGAGCCGGCAAGGATCGATTATGAAGACAACTTCTTTGCTTACCCTGAACCTTTGTTCGCCTAAGGAGAGCCGAGATTACCTTTTCGTTAACCTCAGTTAATCAACTATATCACAATTACCGAATTTCAGCAATGCCGGCGGAAACTCTTTTCCCCTACGATGTAGTCAGCCCATGGCGGATGGCGAATTTAATCAGCCCGGGGAGATCGGTGAGACCCAGTTTCTGCATCAGCCGGCTGCGGTAGGTATCGACGGTGTTGGGAGAAAGGGAGAGCATTTCGGCGATCTCCGCGCTCGATTTGCCTTCCACGATGAGCTGCAGCACCTCGCGCTCGCGGGCGCTCAAGCGCTCGATGGGGCTTTTCTGCTGCTCGTCGCTGTAGTGCACCAGGTAGTCTTCCACCAGATTATCCTTGACGTGCTGGCACAGGTAGCGCTGCCCCTGCATTACCGCGTGAATCGCGTTGATGAGCTCGAGACTGGCCGACGCCTTGAGCAGATACCCCAGCGCGCCGGCATGGAGCGAGCGCGCCACGAATTCGGAGGACAGGTGCATGGAGAGAATGATGATGCGGGCGTCGCTGCCCTGCTCGGTGATATTGCGGGTGGCTTCGATGCCGTTGAGCTCCGGCATGGCGATATCCATGATCACCACGTCGGGGTTGAGCTGGGAGGTCAGCCGCACGGCTTCACGGCCATCGGCAGCCTCGCCGACCACTGCCATGTCCGGTTGGGCTTCCAGTATCATGCGCAACCCTTCCCGTACCATGGTATGGTCGTCAGCCAGCAGTATGCGGATGCTCATATCGAATCTCCCCACCTCGTCGCTCGCGCCAGGTGTTCTGCAATAATGCAACTCGGCGAGAGCGGTGGTAAATCAGCGGATCGCGGCAGCTCGAGCGGAAAATCACGCGGGTGAACCACTCCGTGGCGGCGCCCTTCACCATCCGCGCGGAATCCTCCTCGAGCAGGGTGGATCAGGACGCAGGCGATAGCACTAACTTACTTAATAACAATATTCCAAATGCAAGCCCGGTGTCTGTCGTTAAATCTTTATATCTGGTGTAGTGGAAAGCAGATAAAGGAGGAGAGAGAGAGAAGTTCGAAGTTCGGAGTTCGGAGTTCGGAGTTCCAGGTTCCAGGTTCCGAGTTCCAGTTCAGAGTTTACCTGGAACCCGGAACCTGGAACCTCGAACCTGGAACCCGGAACCTGGAACCTGGAACTCTTCATGTGGTGGTAAGGCCGTGGCGGATGGCGAATTTGACCAGACCGGGGAGGTCGGTAAGTCCCAGCTTCTGCATGATCCGGCTGCGGTAGGTATCGACTGTGCTGGGGGAGAGCGACAGCTTCTCGGCTACCTCCACGCTCGATTTGCCTTCCACAATGAGCTGCAGCACCTCGCGCTCGCGGGCGCTCAGGCGCTCGATCGGGCTTTTCGCCTGCTTTTCACTGTAGCGGACGAGGTAATCATCGATGAGATTGTCCTTCACCCGCTGGCAGAGATAACGCTGCCCCGCGATCACGGCGCGTACCGCATCCACCAGCATGATGCTCGCCGAGGCCTTGAGCAGATAACCGAGGGCGCCGGCGCGCATGGCGCGCGCCACGTATTCGGAGGACAGGTACATAGAGAGGATAATTACCTTGACGCCGCTGTTTTGCTCCAGGATAAGGTGGGTGGCGTCGATGCCGTTGAGCTCCGGCATGGCGATATCCATGATCACCACGTCGGGATCGAGCTCGGTGACCAGCCGCACCGCCTCGCGGCCATCGGCCGCCTCGCCTACCACCTTCATATCAGGCTGTGCATCCAGCACCATGCGCAGTCCATCGCGCACCATGGCATGGTCGTCGGCCAGGAAAACGCGCACGGACATACGTTACCTCCTCACCTCGACGCGCACGGTGGCGCCGGCGCCGGGCGCGGAAATCACTTCCAGGCGCGCGCCGATCGCCTCCGTCCGCTCCCGCATGCTCAACAGACCCCAGCCCGGCGTTTCGCGCAGCCGCACGGGAGACCGCGGGTCGAATCCCACGCCGTCATCGGCAACCACGATGGCGATCCTCTCCTCATCGACCGCTATCGAAATATCGACGCGCGCGGCGCGGGCATGGCGCACCACATTGCGCAGCGCCTCCTGCACGATGCGGAAGAGGGCGATTTCTTTTTCCGCGGACAAGCGGAAGTCCAGGGTGGGCGCCCGCAGCTCGATCGCCAATCCGGTCAGCCGCGATAACTCATCGCCATGCCAGCGCAGCGCGGCGACCAGGCCGTAATCATCCAGCGCCGGGGGCCGCAGATTCGCCATCACGTCGCGCACCGACTCGCCGGTCAGCTCCACCAGCTCCAGCGACTTGTCCAGCAGCGTCTTCACCAGTGGAGACGTGTCATCGGCAAGACGGCTGATGGCCGTGTTAAGGTTCAGGCTGAGCGCCGTCAATTGCTGCCCGATGCGATCGTGCAGCTCGCGTGCGATGTGCGACCGCTCGGTTTCCTGGGCCCGCGACAATTGCGCCGCCAGACCGCGCAGCTCCTCGCGTTGCCGGGCGATCGTCTCCTCCGCCTCCGCGAGACGATCGAGCAGCTCGCGTCCTTTTTCATCGGTAACATGCACCCGTGGATTCATACCCGCATCCTGTCTTCCCGCGCTCGGGCCGGCGAAGACGGCAATGCCAGGCGAATGGCGCAAGGACGGCATCAGACGGTGGATTGCCGGTAGCTCAGTATAGCACTTTGTTAAGATTTTTGCACAAATCCGTATTAGCGAGAGAACAGAAGGTTCCAGATTCCAGAATATTGAACCTGGAACCTGGAACTATTTCGGCGCCCAGATATAGGGGCGGTCGAGGATGCCGCGTCCGATCATGCGGAAGGTGAAGGTATTCTCCGCATTCGGGAGCAGGTAATCGGCCACATCGAAATCCAGCCAGCCGCGACTGAACACCGCGGAGCCGGGCGCCGGCGCGTCGGGCGGGCGCACCAGCGGAGTGGTCGGTGAGAATACCAGTTGGCCGTTCACCCAGATCCAGAGTTTGCGGGCGTCGATGCGCGGCGCGCAGAAATGCGCGCGGCCCGCGGCCGGTTTTTTAACCGTCATGACCAGCCGGTACCAGCCGATGCCGTCATAGGGATAAAACTGCTCGTCGTGAAAGCCGTTCAACCCCCAGTCTTTCAGCAGGCTGATCGGCTGCCAATCGAGTTTTTCGGCCACCTCCTCGCGCTGCCACTGCTCGAAGACGCCGATATTGCGCGGGTCTTCGAGGAACTGCGCCTGCTCAGGCGCCAGCGCGAGTCGCTCGCCGTTCTTGCCGTCCGCCTGGGCGACCAGCGTCTCCAGATAAATTTTGATGGAATTGAATCCGCTGCCGCCGTCCAGCACCCAGGCCGGATCGGGCGGCAGCAGGCCCTGCTGCATGTTTTCCGCTTCGGTTATCAGCGCGGGCAGCTTCTCCATTTCGCGCTGCGCCTCGGCGTATTTTCCCTGGCCCTTCAGTGTAGAGATATTCAAATACGCGGTCATGTAATCGTGCAACAGGCGATAAAGTTGCAGGCGCCGCTTGATCTCCGGCGTGTCAGCCAGCTTATCCGCCTGGTCGAGCAGTTTCGCCAGCTCGGCGACGCGGGCAGGGGGATAGGTGGGCGTCCAATCAAGGTATGACGTTCCCCAGCGGATATGGTCCGGCGTGGCCTGCAGCATATTCTCGATCTCGGTGTGGAAGCGTTTCATCGGCCTGGCGGCGGGACCGAAGAAGGTCCGGTAATAATCGTCGAGCAGCGCATCGACATCGGTATTCAGGTCCCACATGCAGCGCATGCGCACGTAATAATTCAACCCGGTGCGGAAGTAGGAGGGCTGTCCCTCGGTGGTGAAGCCGATGACACCATGCGCCTGGTAGAGTTTCATGTCCTTGGCGATGGCGTGGGGACGCCAGTAAGGCATGCGCGAAAGGTCGGCGTGGGGATCGTAGTCGTAGATGATCAACTTGTCCACCATGCGCGACCACCCCTCGATATTGCGATACTGGCGCAGGGCATGGTAGTCGGTAGGCGTGCCGATAGGCCGCAGCGCGCTCACACTGAGCTGAGCCATTTGCATGATGATCTGCTTGTTCCACGGCTTTTCCAGTCCTTCGGGCGGCGTCACGCGGGAAGCATAAGCCATCGCCACGATATATTTATCCGGGAAATCCTTCGTCACCGCCCAGGCCACGTTATTGGCAAAGTTGAAGAAGGGGTCGGAGATCGATTCGCCCCCGCTGTAGGTCTGCAGCTCGTGCATGCGCGCCGTGCACTCCGGGCAATAGCAGAGCGCGCTGTTGTCCGGCGGAGAAAAAGCGAAACTGTTCGCCTGCGGATGCTCGCGGAAGTAGTCGCCGATGGTCTTCGCGGCAATCTCCACCGCCTTGGGGTTGGTCGTGCAGAGCATTACATCCTGCGGGATGGTATCCGGCGGCTGGCGCGTGCCGTCCCTTCTCATGGCGTAGATGTCGGGATAATCCTGGTAATATTTCGCCATCGGGGCCAGGTAACCGATCGACCCATCGCCGGGGAAGGCATAACGGTCATGATCGGTGCCCTTGTTGCGCAACAGCCAGGCGCCGTAGTCGGGTGTATTGGCCGCCCAGCCGGAGGTCCAGACATTGCGGATGATGAAGGAGGGCCGCTGCTCGATATCCAGGGCCGGCACGTCGATGGTCGCCCGTTTCGGCGCCACCTGGCCGTAGTCGCCGGGATAATACCAGCGGCAGCCCAGGCGCTCGAGGAAGTCGTAAACGGCGTATTCCGTGCCGTGGTAGCCGGGGTCTTCATTGCCGGCCAGGATAATACGCTCGCCTTGCGTTTTCAGCACGAATCCCTCGCGGGAATAGTCGCGGTCCTCGCCGGCGGGCAGGTTCACCCCGGCAGTTAGTTTGGAATGGCCGACGAGCAGAGCGATGCGTCCGACAGGAAGAGCGTCGGCATCCGTGATGACAGGCAGCTCCGCCCCGGACATCAGCCTGATGAAATCCCGCAGCTCTTCCGCCGCATGTTGCGCCGTGGCGGAAGGTTGCTCGGCCGTGACGATCACTGCTTTCGGTTGACCATCCTTAACGATCACCAATCCGGCAAACGCAGCGCTCATTCCAGCGAACGCAAGGAGAAGTGAGATAAGGATACGCACGGTTCACCTCCGGCATGAATAGCATTGGTGTTGCTATTCAATGCGAAAGGAGCGAATACCTGCTGTCGCATTTCGCATACAGCGGCGATCTCGGACTTTAAACCTCTTCGCATTCGCCGGTTACGTCACGCTGACTGAGCCGATACGCCCGAGGACTTTGCCCCATTACCTGGCGAAACTGGCGTGAGAAGTAATTGCTGTCGGGGATGCCGACTGCTGCGGCTATGTCGGTAATGGGCAAGTCCGTCGCGCGAAGGAAATCGGCACTCTTCCGAATACGCAGGTGGATGAGATATTCGATGGGCGACAGGCCGGTTCCTTCGTGGAAACGTCGGTCTAGATTCCTCACGGACATACTGGCGATATCGGCAAGCTGTTCTAGAGTCAACGGTTCGGCAAAATGCCGTTCGAGATAACTGATAACAGTACCTATCTGAATGACTAACTGAGATGGAGTATCCATTGTTGCCGTGTAGTGCCGGGCAAGGCTAACGATTAGTTGCACGAGCGTGGTCAGAATAATGGTTTGATATCCTGGTAGTTGTGTTTGCTCTTCGGCTTCCATGCGTTCTATCAATTCGATCACCGTTGTCATGCTCTCCGGGGAGATGTGAAGGCGGCTGCGTCCGCTGTGCTGGCAGCGGAAACGCGGTTCAAGCAGGAAGAGCGCATAATAGCCGGGTAACACCCGTAATGATGATTCGAGCGGCGCCAATACCTCCGGACGGAAGAGAATGTTCACCAGGCATATTTCCTCAACCTCATCGTAGGCATGCACGTTGCCATTGGTAACAACGAAGACGTCACCAGCGGCAATCTGTGTAGCGGAATCCCCCAGAATGTGTGTACCATGCCCGGCGAGTATGACAACTAATTCAGTAAAGAGGTGTGTATGGAGAGGATACGAATATTGCCCGATATCATGGGTCATCACAGAGACTGGAAAAGCATCATCGATAAAAGGAAAACTAACACATTCGTAATGTGGCATCGCATGAAACTCATCGGTCATTCTGGCCATATTTTGCTACTATCTGACCATATTGTCAATGCATGGGCAGGAGCTCCGTTTTTAATTTCGGCTGTGCCGGATCATTCAGCCATCGCCAGGGGAACGGTGGATTACTTGGGCCAATTGCAGGAACAATGGCACTTGCTGCTGTAGAAATATGGGAGAA
>Ga0172370_10007763_pt1 | contig 13071 bp, 32 predicted proteins | sample LakKiv5m_FD_114538 | JGI IMG/M metagenome (GOLD analysis project Ga0172370, IMG submission 114538) | Freshwater microbial communities from Kabuno Bay, South-Kivu, Congo - kab_022012_11.5m | ecosystem: Environmental > Aquatic > Freshwater > Lake | place: Democratic Republic of the Congo...
CCCCTACAAAGCCCGTGGTAACGCTAATACCTGTGTGACTACCTACATTAACGAAGGAATAGCCAAGCCAGGACTGGGCTTTATCTCAGTGTTCTCAAATAAGACAATGGCGGGTGGTGTTGGCCATGTCTGGTGTAACGCCGGGGATGGTGACGGAGTATTCTACGAGAGCAATGGTGTTAAACCACTGATAGTAACTAAGGGCAAAACCTATTCATATGACACTGTAGCTAACTTTGACGCCTATATCGCCCCAAATACCAACCCAGACCTTGTAGAGTGTGAACTACACAAAAATAACCTTCAAAATCAAGTTAATGGATTGTTGGTTGATTTGTCGAAGAAAGATAAGTTAATCGATGAGATAAGTAGTCAACTAACCGAGGCTAAGACAAGCAGTGACGGATTCCGCAAAGAATTAAACGATTTTATAGCTGATTGTGCTAGAAAGTTAGACACGAGACAAGAAAAGGTAGAAATCCTAGCTTCTATTGATACCTGTATCACATACGAGGATAAAGCATCTGAATTAGACCGCCAGTTGGCACTAGAGCGCAAAGAACACGCTAGTGCGGTAGATACGCTAGAAGCCAAAATTAAAGCCCTAGAACTCAACCTAGAGACTCTAAAGGCAGAGTTCAAAGCATTAAAGGAAACTACAAAGGAAACTACACCAACTACACATCAAACAACTACGGGATTGTGGGATATAATTATAGGTATATTTGGAGGTAAATATGGCAAAAAGTAAAAAAGAAAGCAAAACACTCAAACTCATAAAGGAAGACTTGAAAAAGATTGCAATAGGAGCTGGTGTAGCCGGAGCCGGAGCAGTCTTAACCTACGCTACTCAAGAAGTTTCTAATATAGATTATGGAGAGTGGACTCCCGTAATCACCGCACTTATGTCGATATTAGCAAATACTATTAGGAAATGGTTAATTCTAACCAAGTATTGATATGACAAAACCATCATCATACGACCTACTAATGGTGATTCACGAAGAGATAAAAGATCTCAGAAAAGAGTTGACTTATGGACATGAAAGTAATGAAAAGCGAATTAGTGAATTAGAAAAATTTCAATATAACTTAATGGGCAAAATAGGGGTTGGAGTATTAGTAATTGGAACAGTTGTGTCGGCGGCGATAACCTTATTTATCAGTTGGATTAGTGGGAAACTAAAATAGCATGATCTCACATGAACTAATAACTCATGCGATAGATTTATCCCCACTAGCTATTCCGATACTCTTAGCATTCTCTAAAGCAACTGCTCGTAAAATAGGTCAAAGGGCTGGATGGAAAAGTGAAATCTCGGGAAAGTCGTTTTGGGACGGATGGGTTTTGCATATGGCACACCTTAACCACGATAAAAGTGATCCTAACTACGATAAACCGGAGTCGGGAATTTGTGTAACGGTAGAAGAACACCTAAAAATGCACGAGGATGCCGTGGGGAATGAGGAGTCTATTGGATTGTGCGTACAAGCTAATAACTACGCTATAAAAATGCTAAAGAAAACCCCAATATACAACAAGTATAAAAAGTAGTATTGTTTAACTATGATTACACAAGAAACTAGAGAGACTCAAGGAAACTCTATTAAGACTTGGTGTGAGAGTTGTGCGAAGACTATTTATTTGAAAGATGCTGGACTAGATCCCCTAGGAGAAGATGCTTTAACATTCGCCTTTTCTGTCGCCGAGAGACATGAAAGACTACACCCTAAACACAACATATTTGTTATGGAGTCTAAACGAGTCCCCACAATACGGGAGTTAAAAAATGAAATTAGAACTTTGTAGGGAACTTTTCAAATAACAAAACCCACCGGTTGTAAGTAATTGTCGTGTGCGACAAAACTACGCTCGCATGGGTTCGTAATTACAATTACTATATCACACTATCTATTGCTTTTCTAGCCTCATCCCATCCCTTAGCTATAATCGCCTCTACGGGGCTACCTAGTGACTCTAGAGCCTCTAACCACTCTTTTTGGTAGTCTGATACCACTCCACCCTTAACGCGCTTTAATTCGAGGAAAAGTAGTTTACTTTTGCCGACAATGATCATGTCTGGTACACCTGGTCTAACTCCCATTCGTTTGTTCTTTAGTTTTATTCCCCACGATTTTGTATACTGCTCGTTATTAACATGGGTAAAGCACTTAATCTTTTTGGTTGATACTAAAAGATCACAATAATTGGCAACTGTCTCTGTAAGTAATTCCTCAGAGCCAGGAGACTTAACTCTCTTCATATTTATCTAAGCATTTAATCATTGCCTTAAGGATATTTCTCCACTTTTCTGTGTTATCAGGACAGGCCATATTCTCGAAAGTAAAATCGCTAGTTCCATCCAAACTCACAAACCGCATCTTGTCGTCATCTACAATTAGCCTAGCTTTTTGACCGTCTACTTTGGCGGTGTATTCCTCTACCATTCCATTATTACAGTTAGGACACGCTGGGAGACTGGCATCTTCGTACATAGCTCCGCACTCACTACACTTGATTGCTTTAACTTTTTTATACCACATATTTACCTTTCATTTAATCCGAATAATTTACCCCACCCGGGAGGCAACTTGGGAGAAGGTTTCTTCTTCCCGCAAGCAGAGCAGATAGTCACCCCGTCCTTAACGAAGTGATTGGTTGTCTTTTTACAGTTTATACAGTGTTGTAGTAGCCATTTCATAGTTATTTGCGATAGTGGGCTGTAGTTGGCCTTTATGGGCATAACCCCTGCAAGTAGGTGTCTTGCGACTAGTCTACTCACCCCCTACAACCCCCTGTTATGCGACTGGGAGCGATCCAGACTATCTGAATGCCGTCCCGTAGGAGTCGAACCTCTACCCTACCATATTACGAGCTGGCCAGCTACTGTATGGCGTGCAACCGTACACCAAGGAGGCTATTAAATTGTTAATGTAACTTAACCTAGTTTATCTAGTTTTATGCTAACTTCGATAAGATTATTAACTTTGTTAAAGTAACCATCAATATAATTATACCGATTAGTACAATTAAGTAATTGAAGTAATAATCTTCTAGTCTCATTCTTTCCTTATTTTATCAGCCTCCTCTTCCTCTCCCATTTCAGAGAGGATCTCGGCTGATCGCAACCTTCTAATTCTTATCGCTTTTCTGGCTTCTTCAAGAGGATAATCTTTGGTGAAGAACACGGGCTCGTGCTTTTTGCAGACATTTATCCACTCTTGCCTCTCTAGCTCAAATTCTTTCTTGACCATTCTTTTTAACTGCTCACCCATTGGCTTATTTAGTAAGAATAATCCGTCGATAAAAGTCATTAAGTAGTCTAGTCTCATAGGGATTCATCCTCAAAATACTTCCAATATCCGTACTTTTTTCCGTACTCTTTCCACTGACTAACTCCCATTGGCTCCCTCTCTTGTAGTTGTGAGGAGAGGGCTCTTTCGGCTATTTTTATGGCGTAACATTTAATACATTCTTTATGCCCCTCAACCTCCAAATAATAATGGACTTTGTGTTTTTTTATTTCGCTCAATACATCACTCATTCTGACTCCTTTGCTCTGCAAGCATTTTTCCTAGCTCTTTGTTTACAATCTCAAGTTCCTTAATTCCCATCTCTGCCATATGCTCTGTTGTCATGCTATGACCTCGTAACCATCGGTATCTGGCGTGGTCGTACTCTTTTCCTGGGAATAATTCGTTTAACCGTTTATGTATTTCGCTTCTCAACCATCCTGGAGAACGGAGTTTTCTTTGTTGTCCTTTCTTCAACCCAGTGTCATACCCCCAAGTATATGATTTGGTTTGGATTTCCTTATACTCATAGGCGGTATAACCCCCAAGAGTTTTTATTATCCAATTAACTATCTTCTCCCGTATCTCCTCTGTCTGTTTAGTCATAGTTCTCCTTTCCCGCTAGTGTCGCCGCGGGGGGTGACTACTTTTTCGTAGGTTTCTAGAAAAATATCATTTTTTACTGGATAGTATCCACCTTTCACTCCTTTGATTACCCAGTCTCCGTCTGTGACCTCCATTTGACCCTCAAGCGTGTGGATATGTGGATTGTCCATAAATCCGTTATGTGCCTTCTCACAGACCCCTTCAACTAACTTACCTGGGTGCCATTGCTCTGCCTCAACAACTACTGGCTTTTTATAATATTTCATTTTATTTCTCCTTTCGTTGTAATGGTGTCGTCAACTGTTGGGTGTGATAGTCCTTGACTATGTTTTTGGCATTTGGGGTTTATGGTAACTTTGTAAGCACTTTGGTCATTTAGGTCTGTATTTTCCTCATCCCTCTCAACCACGCACTCACAATCTGCCTTCATCCATAACTGGTAGGTCATATCTTCTCTCCTTTCCCGCTAGTGTCGTTATGGTGTAATAAGTTTATTGTGGCAGAGCGCATGAGTAAGCCAGACCCTATTTTGTTTAACAAGTCCAGGCTTTCACTGTCAAAATGACCCATCTGATCTACTTCTTTAGCAAGTTGATTAAGTGATTTTGCCAATCCTCTCATGTATTTAGTCTCGTTAGATACTTTACTCATGTTTCCCTTTCCCGCTAGTGTCAGTGTGGGGGGTGTTTTGGCTCTCTAGTAGTTCGGGGTTCTCATAGATATTGCCGATGACCTCTGCGTTTAATCTATTCAGAGAATAAGCATCACCGCCAATAACATCCTCAATACCAAACATTCCCTCATCAAAAACAACAACTCCTTTTACTTTTTTATCGTTCCAAGTACCTTCAATAACGTCTCCTTCGTAGATTTCTTTGCCGTTCTTGTCGTGGAGACCCGTAAACTGCATGATTTCAGCGTTGTAATCAAGTATAAAAGATCCATTATCTATTCTTCCGTTAGTAAACCCAACATAACCATCATCAATCTGTATATTAGTTTCAAACTTTGGATAATACATTTTCTTTTTTTGTTTATCCCAAGCACGAAACTTGATAATCCTATTTGAGTTTTCCATATTATTTTTCTCCTTTCTTGTTTTGGCTCTCCAACTTTTTACCCCACCTTTTCTCGTTCATGTTTTTGGCAAGTTTTTGGTAGTGTTCCTTGCCATATTTCTTTTTAGTAGCTTGTCCTCCGAGTTTGCCTAACCCCCTAGCTCTCTCCTCATTTAGCTGTTTTAGTGACTTGCTATGTTCTACCTGTTTATCGGTTGCACAATACTCACAAAATCCTAGAGAGCCATTACGACCAACTCCAAATATCCAGTAGACCATTTGACCGCAAGTATGACACTTTTGTTTTACTTGCATACTACCGCCTTTTTACCATTCACGATTACTACTTTGTGTAGGTCGTCTGGTTTGTTTAATGCTTCCGTTATCCATTTTGGAAGGATGCACGGTCTTTTATTCTTTTTCATATACCAGATATTATATCATAACCGCTTATGTTATGCAATACACACCCATTACTCCTTTTGGCTCTGTGGGAGGGATTTGAGATAAACCTCTGTTTCTGTTCTCAATTTATAGAGCTGTAGCATGGGTGGGATAAAAGCATACTCATCTTGCATTTTCTTGTTCTCAACAATGTTTTTTGCACACTTCAAAACATACTCAATAAACTCTCTATCTTTTTTCCTCTCCTCCACTACCACGGCTAGTTCGTGGGTAAGTAGTCGTTCATAAATAGCAGATAGTTCAACAAATATCCAAGACTCTTTAGCTTTTATCTCCGTGTCATATCCAGTGCATTTATCGCCACAGGCAGGACACCTGCACTCTACAGCGTTTCCCCTTAAAATCTCATTCCCTAGTTTTTCTATCTCTATTCTCGCCTCTACTTGTGGGGATAGCATATTATTTACTCCAACAAGGCTTTGAGGCCAGCCAACTACTTGACTTCCCCCAGCCATTTTTTAAATAAATTTTACGTGCGCAAGCGATATTATCATCTGCGATTAAAGGATCACCGGCGCATTTATACCCATTCCATGTTCCGCGAATTATTTGAAAGATTCCTTTTGCGCTAGAATCTTTATGTTTTGCTTCTGGGTTAAGACTTGATTCACAAAATGCTACCCTAACTGACATATCAGGGTCTTCTGGGAATGCATCTCTTATCTTTTGTTCTATGCTAAGAGGCTCTGTAGTTGGTTCTGCGGCATGAACTATTGGCACGATAGCAGGTGCGCATCCAGTAGCGGGACAGGGACTTAACGGCTCTTGTACTGGCTGTAGGACGTAAACGAGAACTGTTACGACTACGAGTACTCCCAACCATTGCTTAACTACTTTACTTTGTATGTGTGAGATTCTAGTTCGATGATCTACCATGTGTCCTCCTGTATTGACTCAACAATAACAGATTATCACCTACTTGTCAAGTACCTTCCTCTTACTATACTTTCCCAGACGCAGAAGTTGATAAATGCGAGTAGATGTGATCCGGTATTTAACGATTAAGTCAATAATAGACATTCCCTTCTCGTAGTCTGCTTTTAACTCCCTATTTCGTTCGACTTTTTCAACTGGTGCGTTGTTCATAGGTCTCCTTTCTTAAATAACCTATTGCCCCCTACCTGCCCCGATAGAGGGCGTAGATCATCTAACTAGAAATTGGTTGCCGTAAAGCACAAGTAAGAATGAGACTGTCAAAATTACTTGGTAGATAACTAAAGCCCAGATAGCCACTTTCATATTGCGAATAGAAGATCTAGCTTCTTCTAGTTGATCATCCATGATTCCTACCATTTCTGGTAGAATTTCATAAATTGAGTTAGATAGGACTTTAACCCCCTCCAACATTTTGGACTTCTTTTGTCCGACTTTTTTATGCGCTCTCTTGGATTGCTCCATATTATTTGTTCTCCTTTTTACCTACAAAGGTAATCTTTATTAGTCCAAACACCAAACAAACTACTCCATACCAGAAAAATATCTCTCCCCAAGTTTCGCTGCGCCACACAACCACGTTAGAGGCGAGAATATATAAGAGTCCCTGTATCTCCCATACTTCACGCTTCCAGTCTTTAACATCGCCTATTTTTATACTTGATTTCATAATAACCTCCTTATAATAAATAACCTTGATTACTCTTAAAGTCTACTGTGCTTTGGTAGAGAATTTACTCATTTTCCTCCTTGTCGTATGGGTTTGGGTTCCAGTTATTTTCTAACATTGATGTATATAGCATCATGGCGTAGTTGTGTTCCTTCATATTCCCCCATACCGATCCAGGTTTACCTATCCCCTCATTTTTCTTGTACGCCTCCCACCCTGCGAGAAAGTAGTAGACATTGTTTTTGACCAGTTTTGACATTATTTCCCTCCAAATGGATCGCCACCCTCAAATAGTTTATCTAGCTTAATGTCGGTCTCGGCGTAAGCAGTTTTAATCTCTTGATCTAATTCTTTGGCGGGACTGGGAGTAAGTGCGTATTTGGTCTCTTGCCCCTTACCAGTACGGGTTACAGTTAGGTCGTAGTTTTTGGGAGTACCCCACTCGTCATCATCAATTAGTGCTTTAATTGAGTTCATAAGTCCTTTTTGGGTGATCTCTAATATCTCAATCTTTTTGGATTGATAGTTAAAGACTACAAATGCCCAGAATGGTTTGATGGGATCTACCCCTACTTGTACCGCTTCATCCCAAGTCCTTACTCTTGAGGGTTTGCGTGAGCCGTCAGACTCAACCCACCACTCATAACCTACAATTGCGGAGGAAAGTACGCGGAAGCGGTTTTTTCCTTCCTCAAATTTCATGTAGTTACCAGCTGATTTGGGAACTTCATATCCCTTTGGTAAAAAGTCGTCCATTTTATCTCCTTTCGGCGTATCGCCAAATTGATTGTTAATAAACTCTTCCATATCGCTTGCATGAGCCTCTGCTTCGGCGGCTCCGCTTTCGTAATAATCTGCCTCTTCTTGAGAGTCGTATGAAAATTGACTCATATTATTCTTCCTTTCTAATAAACGCCAATATAAAGTCTTTCACGTCCTCATTAGAGGTATCGAAGTAGGCTTGAGTGAGTTTACTCATCACCCTATGCTCTCCAATTGACTCTCCAAGTTCTCTCATTTTGTCTAACATTTGATCTTCTGTCATTTTGTCTCCTTGTTTACTCTCACCGAGACGTACTCGGTTGTTTTAGCTGATAATCCTTCTAACTCTTTACCTTCTTTGATTGCCTGTTTGAAAACGTCGGTCATATAGTCGGCAAATACCTCTTTCATTTTGTATTCGATACCGGCGGACTCTAGCGACTTCTTCAAAGTAGGTATGTCATCGACGCTAGGAGTGACCCTACAAGCTCGTGAGATCGTGTATGAGCCTGTTTTGAGGGTTAGAACGTCTAGTTGTTGCGTAACTGCCAAAAGATCGTCTCTGAGTTGATTGTAGGCGGTTTCAACCTCTTTTTTGAGATTGGCTAGTTTTACTAACTTCTCTGCCTTTTGCATTGGGGATAACTTTCCCGATATGTCTAGCATGTCATTCATAGTCTTTCTCCTCATCTGTGTAATCGAAATCTGGGTCAATTTTTCTTGTTTGAGCCAGTTTGAAAATTAAATCTAAGTAATTCATACGCGAACTCCAGTTACTATGTCGTCAAATTCATCAAAGAATAAATCACTTCTAATCTCGGCTCTTGCACATCTCTCCTCAATCGCTTCTATTGTCTTAATGGTTTGAGAAGTATATCTCTCTTCCATTACTCTAAAATCTCTTCCGTCTGTTGGTTCGTATGAACCTGTAGCTGGGTTGTACATATGACCTCCTATATAACCTGTATTACCCGTAGCTTACCACCGTGTAACCTACTTGTCAAGTAGCAATATTGTGGGTGTATAATGATCTTGGGTATATGGTCTCCCGATCATGTTCCTGTATTCCATTAAGGCCACTGTAACAGGTGGCTTTTTTGGTATAATTGAGATATAGAGTAAAACGCAGAAAACCTTATGGTGAGCTTCTACTGGTATCTAGTAGGCGTACTAGAAAGATGAGACCTTGCTCCTCTCTGCTCTATGATTTACTTTTTCATTTTTTAGTGAATAAGTATAGAGACGCTTTTCATGTATTGACACGCTTCCGTTTGGTATAATGGATAGGTGATTATTCTTGGAAATTGCCTAGACAAGATAAAAGAACTAGAAACAGAGAGTGTTGATGCTATTGTTACCGATCCTCCCTATGAACTCGGATTTATGGGCAAGGCCTGGGATGCTTCTGGCATTGCTTACAACGTAGATTTATGGAAAGAGTGTTTGAGGGTATTAAAGCCAGGTGGTCATTTATTGGCGTTTTCTGGAACAAGAACCTATCACCGTATGGCAGTAGCCATTGAAGACACAGGATTTGAAGTGAGGGATATGTTGGAGTATATCTACGCCTCTGGTTTCCCGAAAAGTTTGAATGTAGGTAAGGCTGTGGATAAGTTACAGGGGAATGAGAGGGAACATTTAGGAACACAAGAAAGAGAGGGTAGAAGTTCGGGAATATTGGGTAAGAAAGTTCAAATAACAAGAGAACTCACCAAAGGCAACTCTGAATGGGAAGGTTTTGGCACAGCTCTGAAACCAGCTCACGAACCTATTATAATGGCTCGTAAACCTTTATCAGAAAAAACCATTGTAGAGAATGTCTTGAAACACGGAACAGGTGCGATTGATATTGATGGGTGCAGGATACCGACAAGTGATACATACTCATATCCAAATGGTGCTGGTGGAAATTCATTTAGCGTTGGTAAAGAACCAGATGGCAAAAGAATAGAACCCGTTGAAAGTAATACTCAAGGTCGCTTCCCCGCCAACATTATTGTTACCCAGGATTCTTTGAATGATGGGGTGATGACGAAGAGTTCCAAAGCAGGTTTTCATCCAAGAAAAGGTGGGAATGTTTATGGTGGCAACGCTTTATTGTCAAGTAAAACAATTCATCAAGGCGGAACAGAGTTTGGCGACTCTGGCTCAAAATCCCGATATTTCGATGTGGATGTTTGGGGAGAAAAACACGGACTACTCCAATTCCCAAAGGCAAGTAAGAGAGAAAGGAATGAGGGATGTGAGGCACTTGATGAAGGCGAAGTAAAACATTATACAAAGAATCGTAGATGTAAATTATGCGGACACCAACAAGTTTCAGGAAGCCCCTGTAAATGTGAAAATCCTGAATGGGAAATAATTGAAAGACCAGTAATGAAAGGTGGCAACAATCATCCAACGGTGAAGCCTGTCCACCTTATGTCTTGGCTTGTCAGATTAGTCAGTAAAGAGGGTGATACCGTTCTTGATCCATTTATGGGTTCAGGCACTACTGGAGTGGCTTGTAAGAGACTAAAGCGAGAGTTTATTGGTATTGAGTTAAGTGAAGAATACATCAAGATTGCAAGGGCGAGAATTAGCGCGGTAGAGATACCTTTATTTGGTGCTTGACAATCCCCGCCAAAAGTGTACATTGGAGTGTATTAGTTGAATTAAATGAAAGGATAAGATGAAGTCTTTTACAAAACTTCTCAGGTTAAGAAACTCCATGAAATCGCTCCAGCAAATTAGTTGGACGGTGTCGCAATTGGAGAAACGATATAACACTGATGATGTAGATGAATTACAAGCCCAAGAGATTGTGGAGGCATATCTTGAATATGTACCACAGATTAGAAGGGTATTAGATGAATTGGAGGTTGAATATGGCACGCAAGAGAATGCTTGACCCGTCAATTTGGGCGGACGAGGATTTTAATAACTTATCAAGTGAAGCAAAGATATTATTCATTGGAATTATAAGCAATGCTGATGATGAGGGAAGGTTGCCTGGTAATTCTTTATATTTAACTGCCAATATTTTCCCATTTGCGGGAATGACAAAAACAACCGCAGACAAACTTAGAAATGAAGTGTTGGAGAGAATGAAATCGGTGGCGTTATATGAAGTGGATGGGAAAGAATACCTACAACTTAAAAAATGGGATGATTATCAGTCAATAAATCGCCCTACATCAAGCAAATATCCACCACTCACTGATGACTCACTGAGGACTCACGGAAGACTCACGCCTAATAGAATAGAAGAGAATAGAATAGAAGAGAAGAGAAAGGAAGTAAAACACCTTCCCTCAAAAGATGAAGTTTCTTTAGAGCAAATGGAACAAATATCGAAGCAATACTCCGTCGGTCTTAGTAGTATTCAAAATCTTTGGGAGGAGTTGTTCGCATATTGTCACTCTAAAGGAGAAAAATATAGTAACTTCTATATGACTCTCCAGGTTTGGACAAGAAGGGGGATTAAAAGAGAAGAAATTAAATTATTAAAAAAGGAGGTAGACAATGTCGAAACAATACCCGCTCCCTAGCGATACCGCAGAGGTAGCATATAAAAAATTAAAGGCGATTGTTGATAGTAAAGAACAAGTTGACACTTCGCTTATATCTACAGCTTCAATATATGGGGCTGGCACTCACAATAAAAGTCAGCATAATCTTAAAACATACAAAGTTAGAGAATACCACGGGACACATATGAGCGAAGAGTACAAAATGAATGTTGTGGTAGAACTAGACTATGTATGGTGTATTTGTGAAAAGTGTGGAAATCAAAAGAGGTGGAGCAAGGTGGTTGCCTCAATAGATACTCCCCCGCTTTGGTATGAGCATTATTTTTATAAAAATACAGACTAGTTGTGAGTTATTTGACATAGTTACTACTAGATAGTAGATAGAAAAAGATTAAAAATCGAACCGCTAGTTGCTTAATTTGTTACGATATGTTATACTCTAAGTATGCTGATAAAACCCATGTCAGAAGACCGTTCGTTTACCATTAGAGAAGTTTCGGGGATTATGAAAGTTAGCACTATTACCATCAAAAGGTGGGTTAAGCGTGGGCTAATTAAGGGGTATAGGGTTGGGAAAAGAGGAGATCACAGATTTCTTGAGAGTGAGATAAAACGCATTAGAGGAGAAGTATGATCATACATTCTCACAAAAAGCCATCCCGAACGGAGAAATTTATTGCCTACTTTGGAAACGGGCAAACATTTGATAGGCAGAAAGTGCGTAATTCTCTGGGGATAAACGGACCTAGTGTAACAGAGATTCTATCGTCACTTAAAGATAATATAGTTATTGACGGGGAAAACCTTAGGTGGACAAATAACAAAGAAGAGGCTAGGCAGTCTAGAGTAAAAAAAGAAATTAACCTAGATGAAATGCGCAAACAGTATTTAGCAGGAGTAAAAACAATTAAGGATATTGCTATCACCTTTAGGACTACAGGTCAAAAAGTATTAGAGTACTGCTCAGATCTAAAACATCTAAGAAAACCAGTTAAAAATCAGTTTAATACGCCAGAACACTTGCGGAGATCACAGAATCAAACTAGAAGAAGTTAAACGATTATTAGGAGAAGTATGAAAAGATTTAATATTGGCACAAAGTATGAATACTGCCCAAATGGAAACTATTGGCAAGACGTAAGTGGAATTTTTGATAAACAAATTACCTTGTTCTGTGATTGTGACAAGTGTAAGGGGCAGTTTTACAGACTACGACCAGTTAACATAACTAAAAAGATGCCGAAAGAGGTAGCTAAAAAAATTAGAGACTGGAATAAACTAGATGAAATAATATCTAAAGTAACTACAGAAAATATGGACGAAGTATTGGCGGCCATAGAAAGCAAAATGATATGATTGCTAAATTATCTAAAAGCATAAGCATCAAACAATCAACCACTACCTACGGTCAGCGCGAACTAATCAGAGAGATGAGGAACAAGATAAACGAATTGATTGATGTGGTTAATAAGCTAACAGACTCTACTGGCGGTAATGACAAAATTCTTCCTCCACAATTACGAATAGGAAATGGTGGTGGGGTAAATGGTATAACCAGTGGAGGAGAATCTGGTGATAAAACAACCCCATCAGACTCTACAAAGCCGACAGAGAAATATGGGAAATGCCCAAAATGTGGTTATGAGTTCAATGCTGAAAACGAGGAACGGGACTTTGGGTGTGGGATGTGTGGCTATTCACCCTTAGACTCTATAGACGAGAAGCCCACTAAGAGTTTTGATATGGATAAATTCAAAGATTTAGCAGAGAA
>Ga0172370_10007770_pt1 | contig 13063 bp, 15 predicted proteins | sample LakKiv5m_FD_114538 | JGI IMG/M metagenome (GOLD analysis project Ga0172370, IMG submission 114538) | Freshwater microbial communities from Kabuno Bay, South-Kivu, Congo - kab_022012_11.5m | ecosystem: Environmental > Aquatic > Freshwater > Lake | place: Democratic Republic of the Congo...
AAATATGGAAAATAATTTTGCATTTTTAGACGGTCAAAATTTAAATTTAGGAATTAAAAGCTTGGGCTGGAAATTAGATTATATTAGATTTAGAAAATATCTTGCAGAAAAATATTCTGTGGGCACGGCTTATTATTTTGTTGGTTATGTTGCTGGCAATCAACCACTTTATTCAGAATTGCAAAAAGCAGGATATATTTTAGTTTTCAAACCAACTATTCCCGATGGCGATGGTAAAATAAAAGGCAACATAGACGCAGACTTGGTTTTGCAAGCTATGATTGATTTTAAGAATTACGACAAAGCTATAATTGCCACCAGTGATGGAGATTTTTATTCACTTGTAAAATATTTGTATAAAAACAAAAAGCTTCGTTTTGTAATGAGCCCTTATGTAAAAACCTGTTCCAGTTTGCTAAAAATTGAAGCAAAGGAGAGAATTGTATTTATGGATAATTTAAGAAAAAAGCTTGAGTATAAATGAAAAAGCACCGCCGGAGGACGAAACCTCAAGAAGTGCTTTTTCCTATGTATAATTTATTATAGCAAATAATAGCCCCGTGTCAAGGGACCTGCCCCGAACTTGTTGAGGGGTTTTAAATTGTTTGATTTTCGCTTCTAAAAGAGTTAAAGTAAAATATACTGAAATAAGGTCATTAAATTTGCTAGGTTGTTCTACCTGCCCGCAATGCCTTCGGCATAGCCGATGCAGGCGGGGAACAACCTGACGGTTTGAGGTTTGATGTTGGGTTTAAGATTGAGTGTGGGGTTGAGGTTTTGATATGCTTGAGCGGAAATTTTAAATGAGATACTTTTAAAACAAATTTAAAAAAATATGGTAAAATAAAAAATAAATTTATGACAGAAAAAAAAGGAGAATCAATTAATTCGCAAGAGCAAGAGCAAATAAAGCTCGTTGATCTTCATTCTCACGATTTCGAAGAAAAATTAAAAAGAGAAGGTTCAGTTTATGTTCGTAAAATAGAACCCATCGTCGGGGCACTGCAAGTACATGAACCGGTTACAGTGGAAACTTTATTACCCGACGGAACTTTGGAATCTACTCAAGAAGCCAGAGAAGGTGACTGGGTGATAACTGGCAGTAAAGGAGAAAAATTTGTGTTTACTGATAAAAAGTTTCAAGATTTATATAGACAGGGTGACAAAGGTTCTTGGGTACCCAAAGAGCGTAAAATAATTGCCATTCAAAATTTTTTTGGCGAGTCGGTTCGTATTGTAGCGCCATGGGGTACCAAAGAAAAACCAGCATATCAAGATGGTAGTGAAAAATGTATGTTAGTAATTGGACTTGATTCCGCGGGGAATTTCACGTCCGACCGTTATATTATAGGAGATGAAGAAATGTTATTGAATAACTATTATCCAGCAAAAAAATAAATAAAGAAGCTTTTGAAATTTGAGGGTAGAAATAAAATAGGAATCATTAAAAAACAGGCTTGGTTGCTCTAGGACAACCTGAGATTTGGGGTTAAAATTTGGTTGGGAGAGGTTGAGATTAGAAATAAAATAATAAAAAATAAGGTAAAAGAAATAAATGATTTTGCGGAATTTTTAAAAACTAAATTTATGCATGGCGGGTGATAAAGTAAAATAAAAAATATGTTTAATCCAGAATCATTTCCACAAGATAATCAAGAAGAAGTTCCTATTGAGCCGGTTCAAGAAGAACCAAAAGAAAAGAAAATTTCTCGTAGAGATTTCTTAAGGCGTTCAGTTGCAACTTTGGGCGGTACGGTAATTGCCTCGCGTTTTGGTGGCGAGGCTAATTTAGGTGCCTTAGAAAACAAAGAACCAGAAAAAAAAGATCTTTCTGAAGTAATGAAAGAAATTGAAAAGAAAAGAAGGGAAGATTATTTTGCAATTAAAAAAATCTTTGCTCAATCAAGAAAAATTAAAGAATTAAAAGATAAAACAACTTATTTGACTGAAGAATTTGGTGATGCAGGTTTTTTACCAAGAGTTGTTTTTAATTTAGAGCGTATTCCAGAAATTCTTGCCAAAATTGATAAGGCTATAGAATTGGGGGCGGAAAATATATTTGTTGATTATGAAAACCCAGGAGATTTGACTTTAGGGGAAGAACTTTCTATGTATTCTGAAGGCTGGCAGTATTTAACCAAAGATCAGAAATTAGAAAAATGTTCTGAGGTTAAATTTGAAGAATTTTCTAATGAAACAGAAAGTCAAGTAAAAAATGCTTTGCAAAAAAAATATTCTTCGCAATGGCTTAGTGGTACTGTTGGAAGAATTGTTCTTGATAAAAATACATCTGATGCAGGGGGGAGTCATGGTGCAAATCCTTTTACTTCTAATCCTGCGCTTTCTAAAATAGCAGGAAGAGAAGGTGAAAAATCAACAATTCGTGTACTTTCAAATGGAGAAAGCTTAGAAGAGATTATAGATATAATAAATCATGAACTTGCCCATAGTAATGACTGGAACAGCAGTTTGCTTTTATCTATGCCACAGCGAGTTGAATTCTTGCACGATGCCACGCGCGCATTTATCGGAACTAAAGAATTTCATTCCGATTATGTGCCAAAATACAATAATAGCGAAGATAAGAATTATAAATATTTGAAAGTAACAGAATATTGGGCCGAGGCTGTAAGGCAATGCATGGCTCAAGGTCCAGAGAATTATAAACAAACAAATCCTACAGAATATGCTTTGGTTAAAAAGTGGTTTGATATAATAAACGATATTAAAGAATAGTAAAAATTTGATGCAAAATGAAGCTGAAGCACAATTAAAAGAAGAAACTTTATCACTGGATTTTTTGCAGGAGCAATTTAGATTGCCCGAATCAGATTGGGATGAAAGGTTTAGAGAGTTAATAAGGGCATTGATACAAGAAAATCAGCAAGCAATTTTAGAAACACATGAAAATTTAGAAAAAGGAGTTGGAGATTTAACCTCAGAAGACAAACAAGAAAATCCAGAAAAGTTAAGAGAAGAATTATATGCTCACTATCTTAGCAGTTTAAATCTTAAAGAAAGTGACTTAATAGATAAAAGTATTTTGGACTTGGGTTGTGGCTTTGCAGGATTTTTTGTGCAATATTTAATTGAGCACAAAATTACAGACAATGTTTTGGGCGTTGATTTGAATTTGCATGAAGAAAAAGTTAATGAAAAATTCAAAAAAAATTTGATAAAAGGGGATTTAGCTGGAGATTTACCAATGCAAAATGCAGATTATATTTTTTCGGTTGGGGCGGTTTCTATGGTGGGGCACTTTGAAAACAAAGGCCAAATTGTTAAAAAATGGATTGAAAGTTTAAAAGCCGGCGGAGAAATTAGAATTTATCCAATCCCAGAACCATCAGAAAAATTTCCATGGGAGTCTGTTATACAAGATTGGCAAGAGTGGAATAAATTTATACAAGAAATTAATTTAGAAGGTGTGGTTGAATGCAGGCTAGAGCCAAAAGGTGTCAGGATTATAGGAAAAGATAATGAAATGGTTCTTGACCATGTAATGATAATCAAAAGGAAATAGTAGAAAATATTACCGGCTTGGGCCGGTTTTTGGTTGACTTAATAAAGTTTTGTGTTAGTATAATTATTATCACTAACCCTGGAGGAAATTATGGAAACTAGCGATGTAGCAAAGATGGTTCAGTTCCTTTTTGAAGTAGGCACGATGCGCAAGGTGGCGCGCATGCACAGGCAGGCATTGTTTACCGACGACTTGTCGGACAACATTGCCACTCACTCTTTTAGGGTGGCGTTCATTGGTTGCATGTTGGCCAAAATGGAAGGCGCCGACGTGGCCAAAGTAGCAATGATGTGCCTGTTGCATGATACCGGCGAAAGTCGTACCAACGACCATAACTGGATCCACAAGCGTTATGTGCAGGAGGATGAGCAACAGGTTGCCGACGAGCAACTCGGTTCGCTGCCCTTTACAGATTTTGCTGAAATGATGCAAGAATACCGCGAGCGGAAAACCAAAGAAGCTATTGTGGCAAAAGACGCCGATGTACTTGATCAGGTTTTCTTATTGCGAGAATACGAGCATCAGGGCAACAAGGAAGCAGCGAGCTGGCTAGCTGGCAAAAGCCACCAAAGGCCATATGCTTACCTTGACTATGCCAAGACCGAAAGCGCAAAGATTTTGGGTCGTGAGATTTACGACCAAAATCCGTCGGATTGGTGGAACAATTTGTACACCAACAAGCGCAGAGAGTCTTAATGGTTTTCTGCGATTTGTGACCGCGTGGTTCGCCCCGCGGTTTTTTTGTTTGATTTTCGGGTCTAAAAGAGTTAAAGTAAGATATAGTCCGACCTCTACTCCTCGCAAGAAATTAAATGAGATACTTTTAAAACAAATTTAAGAAAAGTAGGTTGAGATTAAAAATGTTTAAAATTTTGACATTTGTTGTCTAAAGTATTGACATACAAATTTAAAGGTATATAATTAGTATATGATTAATAATTACTATAAATTTATAAAAGATCTTAGATTAAAGAAGGGCTTGTCTCAAGCTGATGTAGCCAAAAAAATAGGAATTTCACGTTCTTCATATATTGCTATAGAGCAAGGCAAAAAAGATATTACTTTAGGAGAACTTGATAAATTATCCCCTGTTTTGGGTGTTTCGTTTGAAGAATTTAAAAACAAAGAAATGCCAAATTACGCTAAATATAAGCAAATGATATTGGCTTTTTTGCGCAATGGAGGAGTAGTCCCTAAAACTAAGCTTGCAAAACTTTTATATTTTGCAGATTTTGGCTGGTTTTATTACAATTTAAAAAGTATGAGCGGTATGCAGTATCGTAAAATGCAATATGGCCCGGTTTCCGATGTGTATTTTAGTATTATTGATGAAATGTTTGAGAAGGGGGAAATTGATATTGAACAGACAAAAGATGGTGCCATGCTTATCTCGCAAACAAGAAGCGGGGCTATGATTCCTTTGCCAGAAATTAGCAAAAATGAAGAAGAACTTATTAAAAACATTGAGAAAAAGTGGAAAGATAAAAAAACTAATGAAATTGTAGATTTTACCCACAAGCAATTTCCATATTTGTACGCCAAGGAAAACGAGATTGTTTCTTATGGGCTTTTTACTCAAGAAGACCCAGATGAAATATATTAAATACCAGGTAATTTTTGAACATTTTGCAGAAAGGCATTTTATAAAATCTTTTGCCAAAAAGTACAAGACAGCTTGGGATTTTACATATAATCTCTTGCGAGAAGAGTTTGAGCAAATAGACTTATTATTTTTGAAAAGTATTGCAGAAGAAATTTGTTATTGCAAAGATATTAAAATTTGTAAAACGGAATTTAAGATAGCAGGCACCAATCAATCGCGTCACGGCTCAGGAAACCGCTGTATAGTAGCGATTCATAAAGACACCTCTGTAGTAAACGTGCTTTTAGTTTATCATAAAAACGATTTGGGAAATGGAAATGAAACCGCAACTTGGAAGCAAATAATTAAAGATAATTACCCAAAATATCGTGAGCTATTATAAAAAAGATGCCCCCGGTTCTTATTCCTCGCAAGAAATTAAATGAGATACTTTTAATATAAATTTAATGAAAATTAAGATTGAGATAAAATAGTAAAAAAATATGGTAAAATTGCACATAAGGATGCAACTAAACAGTTGACTTCTCGGATAGTATCGGATATAATCGGATATATCTGGTGATATTCAATAAAATAGCAAAAATATGAAAGAAGACAGGTTAAACAAAAGAATAATTTTCTCTAACGAAATTCTTCTTAAAATAGGAGAAATTGACGAGCTTAAAGGAAAATGGAGTGGATCTTTAGCTTTGAATCCAAGAATTTTAGGCCAATTAAAGCGTTCGGTTATTATTACAAGTACCGGCTCGTCCACTCGTATCGAGGGAGTAGGTATGACCGATCAAGAAATTGAGCGTTTTTTGCGTGGAATAAATCAAAAAAACCCAAAAAACAGAGATGAACAAGAAGTGGCAGGTTACGCTGATTTGATTGGCAGGATATTTGATAATTATAATTCTTTAAAAATAACAGAGGGAATGCTTTTTCAACTTCACGACATAATGCTTAAATTCTCCAAAAAAGATGAATTGCACCGTGGAAAATACAAAACAAAGGATAATAAGGTGGCAATTTTAGAAAATGGTAAAGTTAAAACAATACTTTTCGACCCAACAGCACCATGGCTTGTAAAAAAAGAAATGGATGATGTTTTGAGCTGGTTGAAAGAAAGACAGGAGAAAAAAGATATTCATCCATTAGTTATAATTGCAAATTTTGTTTTTGAGTTTTTGGCAATTCACCCATTCCAAGACGGCAATGGCAGGCTTTCTCGTGCCGTTACAAATTTAATGATGCTTCAAAGCGGATATGCATATACCCCTTATGTATCTCTGGAAGAAATTATTGAAGAAAGGAAAGCGGATTATTATTTGTCATTAAGAAAAACGCAAAAAAATCACAAAACAGAAAACGAAAATATTGAGCCATGGCTTACCTTTTTTTTAGATTGTATTTTAGTTCAAGTAAAAAAAGCTTTAGACCTTTTAAATGGAAATAGTTCTGAAAATTTATTATCAGAAATTCAAAGGAAGATTTATGATTTGTTTGAGCAAGATATTGAGTTTTCAGTTTCAGAAATTCAAAATAAAATTGATGTGCCTTTGCCAACTGTAAAAAAATCAGTAGCTCGTTTATTTGAATATAAATTAATTGAGAAGTTGGGGCAAGGACCCGCAACAAGGTATAAGAAATTAAAGTAAAAAATAATAAAATATACCATTGTCCCAACTTTAGGATTTTTACTTTCTACGTTTTCTATTCCAGTATTCAAAAAGTGGTGGATCGGGAATAAATAGTGAATTTAGACTGTTTTTAGCATAAATTCACTAAATATTGACAATATTGCGTGAATAAAAAAAGTCAGGTTGTTCTAGGACAACCTGATTCAATGTGGTAATATAGATAATATGGAGAAAGATTTCTACACAACAAAAGAGCTGGTTGATCTGCTCAAAATAAGCAGGCAATCGGTGTTAAAGCGTATTGGTAGAGGAAATATCAAGGCAGTAAAAACCGGAAGGGATTATATAGTTTTCAAAAAGGATATTGATTTAAAAAAGTTGCTGGCAGAAATAAAATAATACGTCTTTAAATTTGCTAGGTTGTTCTACCTGCCCGCAATGCCTTCGGCATAGCCGATGCAGGCGGGGGACAACCTGACAGTTTGAGGTTTGATGTTGGGTTTAAGATTGAGTGTGGGGTTGAGGTTTTGATATGCTTGAAAGGAAAAATTAAATGAGATACTTTTAAAACAAATTTAAAAAATATGGAAAATAAATAAAAATATGAAAATTGTTATTTGTGGGAGCATGCGTCTTTCAAGGAAAATGTTACAAATTAAAGAAGAGTTAACAAAGCTTGGGCATTTTGTAATACTTCCTCGCCACACCGAAGAATATGCTGTATTAAATACTTCTGATCATATGCATAATGAATCTGTAAAGAATAAAATTAATCATGATTTAATCAGGCAATATTTCAATGAAATTAAAGCAAATGATGCAGTTTTGGTTGTAAATGATACACTGAAAGATATTCCAAATTATATCGGTGGAAATTCATTTTTAGAAATGGGCTTTGCACATATACTTAATAAACCAATTTATATTTTGAATGATATACCAGATATGGGTTATAAAGATGAAATTATAGCAATGTTGCCGATTATTCTAAATGGAGATTTTTCAAAAATTCAAAATAATTAAAAATTGAGATCATAAATAAAATAATACGTCTTCAAATTTGCTTGGTTGTTCTACCTGCCCGTAATGCCTTCGGCATAGCCGATGCAGGCGGGGAACAACCTGAGATTTGGGGTTAAAATTGGGTTGGGAGAGGTTGAGATTAGAAATAAAATAGTAAAAACCCCAACTTCTACCCCTCGCAAGAAATTAAATGAGATACTTTTAAAACAAATTTAAAAAAAATATGGTAAAAATAAGGAAAATTTAGTAGAGTAAATAAAAATTAAAAAATATAAAAATATGAGTCTAGTTGTTACAACATACGTACCAGAGGGTATAGTCATGGCATCTGATAGTCGTCAATCAATAACATTGGAAGGCAAAACGGCAGATGGCAAAGATTTACCAAAAATGGAAATCGTAAATTCTGATAATGTTTATAAAACTCATCTTTTATCGAAAAAAGATAAAGATGGGAAAATAGTTTTTGAGGTGGGAGTTCAAAATTTTGGACAAGATCTTTTAGGCGGTATCCCAACAGCAAGTCATCTGAAAAGATTTACAGAAGAAGAGTTGACCGACGAAGATAATGTTGATACAGTGGCTGAAAAATTACTAAAATTTTTTAAAAATTTATTCCCAACAGCAGACACGGGTTTTCACGTTACTGGCTACAAAAAAGATGGGAAAGTAAGTGTGCCTTATATTTTCTATTGTCACACAAAAGCCGAAAAAACAGAGCGAAAAAACATAAAACCGGACGGAAATTTAACATATGGCGCTACGTGGTCCGGTCAGCCAGATATTATCAACGGATTAATAAGCCCGATTTTTATAGTTGATGCACAAGGAAAACAACAAATTATTAAAAATGCTCCAGCAATAGTTTTTGATGCCATGCCATTACAGGATGCTATTGATTTTTCCGTTTTTGCTATCCGTACAACGATTGACACAATTCGCTTTCAGGCGCGTCTAAAAAATGTTGGTGGCCAAATTGATGTTCTGATTTTAACCCCCGATGGTGCCAGATGGATTTTTAAAAAAGAATTAAAATCTTAAAAGATGAATTTAAATGATTTTTTAAATAGTAATTTGTTGCAAACGATAGCTACTATTTTAGCCGCTTTTATTGCATATTTAATTTATTTAGGTCAAAGAGCGGACTACAAAAGAGGTGTTGCTAAATCGATTTTGCAGGAAATTCGTTACGCAGAAAAGCAAATTAAAATTGCAAAAGAAAGAAATAATATTTTTTTGATTTCTAATACATTATTGCCAACAAATAATTGGTACAGCAATGTTAATTTATTTATTAATGATTTAGAGGAAACTGATAGAGATTCTATAAGTGATTTTTATTCGAAAGTTACTTTTTTAGATAAATCAATAGGTAAGATAGCAGAAGTTAAAGCAAAAACTCTAAACCCGATATCGACGATGGTAACACCTACTGTTTCCATACCCTCTAATAATCCAATAAACGCTGTTCAGTTCCAACTTGGAGCAGAGGTCGCTCTTCAGGAAATAACTGATCAGGTAGAGTTTTTATATAATACGCCAGCGGCAAACAAGCTAAGAGAATTATCAAAAAGAAAATGGTATCAACTTTAAAAATAAATTTTGGATGTAAAAGTGAATGATTAAAAATAATGCCAAATAGGCATTTTTTGTTTTGCAAATTTATGGTAAAGTTATATAATATAATACTATGGATTATTTAAATAAGATTTATTTCAAAGATGCAAGAAAGATGATTGAATTACCGGACAACTCCGTTCATTTGGTGGTTACAAGCCCCCCATATTTTAATATAAAGGATTATTCGCTTGATGGATATCAAAAAGGTAAAAGAGCTGAAAAGGTTGGCGGTCAAATAGGAGATATTGCCGATTATAATAAATATATTGATGAAATGGTTAAAGTTTGGAGTGAATGTCATAGAGTTTTAAAGCCAAACGGGAAGTTGGTTATCAATACACCATTGATGCCGATGTTAAAAAAAAATTTGAACACCCATTATAATAGACATATTTTTAATATAAATAGTGATATTGAAAGTTCTATTATCAAAAACACAAAACTATTTTTGCTTGATTTATATATTTGGAATAGGACGAATCCAAGCAAAAGATTAATGTTTGGTAGTTATCCATATCCTAGAAATTTTTATGCTCAAAATACGATAGAATTTATTACTGTTTACGTAAAAGATGGTCCTTCAGAAAATGGCTTGCCTAAAAATATAAAAGAAAGTAGTAAGCTAACCGAGAAAGAGTGGATAGAATTTACAAAGCAGATCTGGAATATTCCAATACCTGGAAGAGGCGATTTGGCTTTTGGCGAGCATTCGGCTATTATGCCAGAAGAGATTGTGAGAAGATGTGTTCGACTTTATACTTATGTAGATGATGTAGTTTTAGATCCATTTGCTGGCTCGGGTACGACGCTTAAAGTCGCTAAAGAGTTAAAAAGAAATTTTGTGGGTTATGAAATTTCAAAAAGTTATAATGAGATTATAAATTTAAAATTAAAAACACAACCCTTAATATAAATGCTCAAAGCAAATAAAATTTATAATATGGATTGTTTTGATTTTCTAAAACAAATAGATGATGAGTCTATTGATTTAGCTGTGATTGATCCTCCATATAATTTGAGTAAAGCTGATTGGGATACATTTAAGAACGAAAAACAATTTTTTGATTTTACATTTAGTTGGATAGACAGACTTATCCCGAAAATAAAAAATAATGGTAGTTTTTATATTTTTAATACACCATATAATTCGGCATTTATTCTTTCTTATTTAATTAACAAAAAATTAATTTTTCAAAATTGGTTGACTTGGGATAAGAGAGATGGATTAGGTGGAGCGAAAACAAAATATAGCAATGGGCAGGAAACAATTCTATTTTTTACTAAGGGTAAAAATCACACTTTTAATTATGAAGAAATCCGTTTGCCCTATGATTCAACTGAAAGAATGAAACATGCTGAAAAAAAAGGAATTTTAAAAAATGGTAAAAGATGGTTTCCAAATCCTGGTGGGAAACTATGCGGTGAAGTTTGGCATATAACAAGTGAAAGACATAAAAATAAAGTAAATGGTAAAACTCAGAAAATGATGCACATTACTCCGAAACCAACAGAGCTTATAGAAAGAATTATAAAAGCATCTTCAAATGAAGGTGATTTAGTTTTGGATTGTTTTGTTGGCAGTGGAACTACAGCTATTGTTGCAAAAAAATTAAAAAGAAATTTTATTTGTTCAGATAATAATAAAAAATATGTTAATTTTGCTAATAATAATTTAAAAAAATATGATAACTGAAAAAATATCCCCAGGTAATAAATCATTAAAATATATAGATATTAGAATACAAGATGAAAAATATCGGGGTGCTCCTTCTTCGGAACATAATCGCTATAACATGGATAAAATTTTTTCGATTCTATCACTTCTTGATAAATATGCCCCAGAAAAAAGTTTAATGATTATACGTACTACTGATATTTCAAAAAGATCGGAGAATACGGATGAAGAGATTGTTTATTCACATTTTTGCAATGATGCAAAACAATCGGCTGGAATAGGCACTCAAGACGCAATGAGAAAAAATATTTTCGTTGATTTGCATAGGATGGGTTTTATAAAAAGATATAATAAAAACGAAGAATTAATTAACCCTTTTTCTCGAAGTAGTGTTAAATATGTTTCTATAAGTGAACAGGGTTTAAAGTTTATACGATCTAAAAATATTTTAGATAAATATTTTATTTTTTCAAAAGGAATAGACCGATTGCTCGGAGGACATATTGATGTTATTTTTAATATTTTAAGAGATGGAGATTACGGAATAGATTCTATAAGTGTTTATGAATATATGTTTTTCATTTCTGCGATTGGTGTAGATACAGATTTTAATATTAATACAGATACAGCAGTTGAACTTATTAAAAATTTTCGAAATTTGACGGCTATACAGAAAAAGTCAGTTTTAGAAGTATTGAGAAAAGAGTTAAAACCAAAAAATTTTTCTGGATCAAAATTAAATAAAAGAGATTTTGGTAATTGGAAAAATAAAATTGATCAAATTTTTCATTTATTAGATCAAACCGTATATTTTGAAAGACGAGGAGAGCAATTAGTTCTTAAAAGTGGTGAGAATAGTTTTAAAGAAGTTTCAACAAAATTAGATAGATCTTTAAATGAAAAATATCAATATTTTGTTAAACAGGAGGTTGAAAAGTCTTTGGGTTTTGAACTTCACCATGTTGTTCCACTTTCTTGGTCCGAAAGTATACATCATTTTAAAATGTTAGATAAATGGGAAAATATGGTTTATATAGATGCTTATAGCCATGCTAAAATTACGCAGAACAAAAATAGAAATATTGTTTTGAATGTTATAGATAATGATATATCTTTGAGCGATTATATTAGTAATACAGTTTATTTAAAATATAAAGAAAATATATTGTATAAACCAGATAATAAGAACATAATGAAAAATTATAATCAGGAACTTATTAATGTAATTAAATAATAGAAAATAAAAAAAAGGCATAAACTCTAATTTTAAGTTATTCACAGATTTTTAGGTTCAAAGTGGGGCTTGACGTAAAATTTTAATGCGGTAAAATAAAAGCAATTCAAAACGGAGGTTTAATTATAAATACAAAATATTTTTTTGCAATCAAACCAAGGAACCTCCAGGGTCACGAAGGCAGTAAGTTGGCTTGTTATAAACTTAAAATGCGCGCGACTTGGAGAAAGGTCGCCGTTTTATTTGAAATAAATAATTAAGATAAAGAATAATTAAACTATGAAGTTCGAAATTTTTATTGGAAAAGATAGGTTGTTTCATTGGCACTTGAAGTCAGCTAATGGACAAATAATCTGTTGGAGTGAGGGATATACGTCTTTGGAGAATACTCTAAAATCAATAAATTTGGTTAAAAAGTTTTCTTCTATTGCGACAGTGTCAAGGGTTTAAAAATTCTAAGGACCACACGAGAGATGAATCGTTTATGTTATCGGTTCGATTGGGATTTCAGAAGGAGTATGATTAAATCGCGGTACTAACTTAGAGACCACGGGGCAGCTATGACAAGATAGTTGCCCCAATATATAAAAAGTATTAGAATTAAATTAATAAATATGATAGAAAGTTTTTTTGTAGATTATAATTCGCATATTAATAAAATTGTTTTGCCATCTGATTTGGATTGCAGAAATAATTATGCAATAATTTGTAATTTAAAAGAAAAAGAATGTCCTTGGGACTATGCTCAAGAATTAAAAATAAC
>Ga0172370_10007772_pt1 | contig 13061 bp, 13 predicted proteins | sample LakKiv5m_FD_114538 | JGI IMG/M metagenome (GOLD analysis project Ga0172370, IMG submission 114538) | Freshwater microbial communities from Kabuno Bay, South-Kivu, Congo - kab_022012_11.5m | ecosystem: Environmental > Aquatic > Freshwater > Lake | place: Democratic Republic of the Congo...
AAAACGAAAGGTTTAAAATTTCCTCTTATTATCAAACCAGTTGATTCGTATTCAAGCAGGGGCGTATTTAAAGCTGAAAATTTTGAGGAGTTGTTATTGCATAAAGGTGAAGCTTCTGAATACTCAACAAATGGGGAATTTTTGATAGAAGAATTTTTAAAAGGCAAAGAACTAAGTATTGAGGCAATTACCTTTAAGGGCAAGACTGAAATTATTCAATTTACCGAAAAAATAATTACTCCTTATCCTAGACCAGTTGAAATTGGGCATTTACAACCAGCAAAATTAAACGATGAACAAAAAAAAGAAATAGAAATTGTAACAAAAAAAGCCATTAGAGCATTGGGCATAAACAATTCTGCTTCACACACTGAATTAAAAATCACTCCTAATGGGTTAAAAATTATTGAAGTGGGTGCCCGACTTGGTGGAGATTTTATCAGCTCCTATTTAACATGGGCTTCTACTGGTGTAAATATGGATAAAGCTGCTATTAAAATTGCATTAGGTATTGATCCCAATACCGCACCATCAAAGGAGGGGTTTTCTTTTATTAAATATTTTGAATTGCCTGTTGGAAAAAAAGTTGAAGAAGTACTGCCATTGGATGAAGTTGTGAATTTGCCCAGTGTGGTTTTTGCAAAAATATTTATAAAAAAAGGCGACATTATTAAACCTATTGAACATAGTGGGCAACGAGCCGGGTGTCTAATTGTTAGCGCAAATTCTATTGAAGAAATTAAAGTTATAGCAGAAAAAGTTGAAAATTTAATAAAAGAAAATTTAATTAAATATGAATATTAAAATTGGTGATAAAATTTCCTATAGAAAAACATTTACACAAGATGAAGTCAATGCTTATGCAAAAGCATCAATGGATGAAAATCCAGTTCATTATGATATAAAATACGCACGAAAAACTTTTTTCAAGAAACCTATAGTGCAAGGACTATTTACTGCTAGTATTTTGGGCGGTTTACTTGGTTCAAAACTTCCAGGGCATGGGACAATTTTATTAGGTACTAATTTTAAATTTATTAATCCGGTTTTTGTTGGTGAATTTATTTCAGCAACAATTGAAGTTATTTGCATTCGAAATGACAAACAAATTGTTACTTTCCATTGCTTCATTATTAAGGAAGATTCCTCAATAGCGATAGAAGGAGAGGCCGTTGTTATGTACAAAGGAGAAGTTTTTATTTAATATTCTAAATTAAAAATTATGAAAATAGAGGGTACAAAAATTAACCTTAGATCCTTCGAATTACAGGATGCTAAATACCTACAAGAAATTCGTCAAGACTTTACTGGGCTAAAATGCTTTGCAGGAAGTCCCTTACCTTCAAATATGGAAAGTGAAAGAGAATGGATCGCTAATATGTATCCACATAATGAACGAAAAACAATTTTTTTTGCAATTATAGATAAACAAACAGGTAAATTCCAAGGATACTGTACAGCAAGAAATATAAATTATATAAACAGAAATGCAGAAGTAGGGATTATTTTACACAAGAATGCAAGAGGCAAAGGACTATTTAAGGATATCTCATTTACTTTTTACAATTATTTGTTTTCAGAAATTAACTTGCACAAATTGTATTCATTCGTAATTACAACGAATGAGATAGCAATCGAAACGGATAAAAAAATAGGCTTTAGCGTAGAAGGAAATATAAAAGAGCAAATCTATCAAGATGGAATTTACAAGGATGTTTACTTTGTAAGCTTATATAAATCCGACTTTCACAAAAAATACAATCGTTTTATTTTCAATAAAGATTAAAACAATACGGTTTCATTTATCATATAGAAATTTTGCAATCAATTTTTCTTTGATGGTAGATGGCATGATGTTGTAAGAATGGCGATATTTAACTGAAAAAGTGAAGCTTATTAAAAGGATTTTAAAGAGATTGAGTTGGTTAATAGATGATTTTTTATGGATAATTTTTAACCAATTCCAAATTCGAGAAACACCAAATATTAATATTACCATAGGTATAACTACTTTTATGGATCGATATGATAATTGCTTAAAGCCTTTGTTAAAAAAATTAGCGTTATTATTTCCTAAAAATGAAATCATTGTTATTGCTAATGGTCATGTTAAAAAAACTGAAAATATAGAATATTTAAAAAAGATAAAGTCATTTTGTAGTAAATTTCAAAATGTAAAACTAATTTCCTATGAAGAACCAAAGGGGTTAAGTTTTATTTGGAATCAAATAATTAATAGTGCTGAGACTAAAGATATTTTACTATTAAATGATGATGTAAAGGTAAAATTCAAATTTAGAAAATGGTTAAATAATGAAAATATTATTGAAAGTAATATTGCAACAATAAACTCAAGTTGGTCACATTTTCTAATATCAAAAATGATTTTTAAAAAAATTGGCCCTTTTGATGAAGGGCTTATTGAAATTGGAGGAGAAGATGACGATTATTCTGCAAGAATAGCTATGAATAATATTGCTATTAAGAACTTTAGGACAAGTTTAATTTCCAATAAACTTAGTAGTAAAAGAAAACGATTGACAGTTAACAGCTACGGGAAAAATATGAATGAACAAATATATGGCTATAGCGATTATAACAATAACTATCTAGCAAAAAAATGGAAAATGAGTAATGAGCCATTCGGAGGATCAATAGAAGTGCCGAATAGTTTAAAGAAGTATTGGAAATTGAGAAATGATTAAAAATTTGGGAACAACAATAAAATGACAGACCTTAAATCAAAAACTCTAAATGGAGTTATTTGGAGTTTTGTTGATGCATTTGGAGTATATTTTATTCGTTTTGGATTTACTATAGCTATTGCAAGAAAATTAGCTCCAAGAGATTATGGCCTAGTTGGTATGATTGCAATTTTTATTGCCTTATCCACCCTTATTATCGAAGGAGGATTTTCAACAGCATTAATTCAAAAAAAGGAAACTACTAAAACTGATTACTCGACAGTTTTTTTCTTTAATATTTTTACAGCCCTAATACTGTATTTTCTATTATATTTTACAGCAGGATTCATCAGTGATTTTTATAATGAACCCCAATTAAAGTTGATAATCAGAGTTGCTGGTATTGGAATAATTTTAGGTTCATTAATAACAATACATGTAACCATTCTTGCGAAGAATTTAGATTTCAAAAAACAAGCAATAATAAATGCGACTTCAGCTCTATCATCAGGAATTACAGGAATTATTTTAGCTTTTCATGGATATGGAGTATGGTCACTTATATTACAAACTTTAATGGGCTCTACAATATCTGTAAGTTTATTTTGGATGATGCAAAAGTGGCGGCCTCAATTTATTTTCTCTTTTTCTTCCTTTGCATCATTATATAAATATGGAATAAATATATTTTTACAAGGTTTTACTGGAGTAATACTTTCAAATATTTATTATCCATTAATTGGAAAATTTTATAAAGCAAGTGAATTGGGTTTTTTTTCAAATGCAGATAGATTTTATCAAATTTTTGTTCAAAGAATAACCATAGCATATGGAAGAGCAGCATTTTCTTCATTTGCTCAACTTCAAGATGATAGTGAAAATTTCGTAATAGTATATAGAAAAAGTACATTGGCTCTGGCATTTTTTCTTATACCATTTACTGCATTTTTAATAGTTTCTGCAAAACCATTAATTCTTTTTTTATTGACTAATAAATGGGCTATGACAATACCATATTTGCAATTGCTATATCTTGATGGTTTTTTCTTCCCTTTTTATCAGCAAAATCAGAACATTCTTTGCGCATTAGGAAAAAGTAACTTATCATTAAAAGTTGATTTAATAAAAAAAGCATCCATATTACTTGGAATAATTTTCACTTTTCAAATAGGTGTAAAAGCCTTAATCATAAGCCAAATATTAAGCACCATAATAGGGTTTTTTTATGGAAATTATTGTCTTAGTAAAATTCATAAATTACAAAATGTTTCAGGAAATATTTTTCAAATAATATTCCTAACGCTATTTTGCGTATTTTGTTCCTTAATTGTTGAATACTTGTTTAATAATTATTTAATAATTATTTTATTACAGTTAGCCATTTTTTTTGGATATATTATTATTAACAAAGTTTTTCGATTAGTTGGATACTGCTATTTCCTATCTTTCTTTGATTCGTTAATACCCATCAATATGAAAAGATATTTTTGAGTGTTTTTCATTATTCAAAAAAGACAATACAAATATTTCCGATAAAATTAATTTGTTATGAGTAGAATTTTAATTTATATAATGAAATGGAATCAAAGAAGAAAGAGACTTGGATTTCTTAATACATTAACTCTTTTTAAAAATCTGACAAAAAAAAATATTTTAATTAATCTTTATTATAAAAAGAAAAATATTTATTTACGCAGTAATACTACTGATTTTGCAGTTTTCTATTCTATTTACTGCCAAGACCATTACGATTTGGAATACGATTTTGATCCGAAATTTATTATTGATGGTGGTGCAAACATTGGAATTTCTAGTTTGTATTTTGCTGAGAAATTCCCAAAATCAAGAGTAATTGCAATTGAACCAGAAAAAAGCAATTATGAAATATTATTAAAAAATATTAAGGGTTTTAAAAATATAACTCCAATGAAAAAAGGGTTATGGTATAAATCAACATATTTAAAAATAACAAATCCTAATGTCCCTAAATATGCATTTCAGGTTGAGGAAATCAACAATAATAGAAATGAAACAATTGATGGAATAACTATAAATGAATTATTAGCAAATTCAGGTTTTCCACATATTGATATATTAAAACTAGATATTGAGGGTGCAGAAAAATACCTTTTTAATGAAAAGAGCTTACAATGGTTGGATAAGGTAAATGTAATAATAATAGAAATGCATGAGTTTTTCGAGCCAGGATGTAGCAAAATATTATTTGATGCTCTTGTAAAACTCGATTATTATCTGGAAGTTCATAGTGAGGATTTTGTTATTAGAAGAAAAGAAATACTAAGACACTCTTTATAGAAAATGGTAATAAACGAAAGAAGAAATTTCATTACTTTTTTTCCCTTATATGAAGATTTTCATTTTTTTAAAGACCCAGGTCAAATACCTTTCCGATTCAGCAAATTAGGATATTCGTCGAAAATAATTTCGAGAAAGAATGGAAATTACCCATTAACTACAGAAAAAATTGCCATTGAATTTATTGAAAAAAAAATTATGTTTGGGAAAGATATTAGTTTATTTGAATATTTTCGAAAAAACAGCAAGCAAATTGATATTTTAAATGTTTTTCATCTAGATAATTGGGAATCACTATTTTCAGCATTTCTTTATAAATTCTTTAATCCCAAAGGATTTGTATATATGAAAATGGATAATTGTCATAATTCAGGAGTTTATCCATGGGAAAAAATATTTGATAACTCAATAGCTGGCAATATTGTAAATTTACCAAAAGAAACAGCAATATGGAAAACGAAAAAATATTTGATTAAATATGTTTTCATGAATCGAATAGACCTATGGAGCATTGAGGATGAAGATAGTAGGCTTTATTTCGAAACCAAATATAAAATATTTAAAAATAAAATATTTGTAGCAATGAATGGTCACACTTTGGATCTTTTATCTAAAGAATCAGAATTAATGAATGCTAAAATAGCAAAATCAAATTTTTTATTGTCAGTAGGTAGATTTGGGACTCATCAAAAAGCTACTGAAATTTTATTAAAAGGGTTTGCTAAAACAAGCGAGCAACATAACTGGACATTGCATTTAGCTGGAAATGTTGAAGAAAACTTTAAACCATATTTATTAAATTTTTTTAATGAGAATCCAAAACTCATAGGTAGAATAACATTTTACGGAAATATTTCTAAAGAAGAATTATACGCACTTTATGCTAAGTCGAAAATACTTGTAATGCCCTCTCGTTATGAGGGTTTTGCAATTACTTTTGCTGAAGCAATGGCTTTTGGTAATGCAATAATCACAACACCAAATACTTCAATAAAAAATATTTTAGAAAAAAATGATGTTGGTTTATTGATTGAACGGGAAGATATTGATGAACTTGGCAATGCAATATTATCTTTGGTAAAAAATGAAGAAAGAACAAAACAAATGTCTCAAAATGCAACCCAGTTTGCTAAAGAAAATCTTAATTGGGATGAAATTGCGAGAAATATCGAAAGTAAAATAATTAAAAAAAAAAATAAAGTATGCTGTTAAAAATTTTTAATGGAATTATTTGGCGTATTGTCAAATTTATTAAAAGTAAAATTTTATTTTTTAAAATCAAAAATGGAAAAATCGAAAATTTAAATTTGCATTTCGGCTGTGGTGGTCAACATTTGAAAAATTATATAAATGTTGATTATAAATTTTCAAAATCTGGAGATTTATTTTTAGATTTAAGTAAACCAAAGTTATTTCCAAAAAATTCGATAAACCATGTGTTTAGTAATGCTTTTTTTGAGCACATATTCAAATCTCAACGAGTTGATCATCTAAAATTACTTTTCCAAAGATTAAATAAAGATGGGTTCATCTGTTATATTGGAATTCCATATTTTAAAGAAATAGCAAAATTATATTTAGAAGGAAATCCCTTTATGACTATTGAGCATACATTTCAATTCACTCATGGAGGGGATGGTATCGCAAACATGAATCCTTATAGTACTAAATCTCTTTTTATTGCTGACCTTCATAAAAGTTTATATGATGAGGAATCAATAAATTATTGTATAAAAGAAGCCGGATTTACATACTATCAAATTTTTAAATATTGTCATCCTCACGAGGAAGGATTTCCAGTAAATATTGGTTTTTTTGCATTAAAATCAAAGATGAATGATGATGCTATTAAAATAAAGTGCCTTGATTATTTACGAATATTTAATAATGAAAAAATTATTATTGACTCAATTGAATTTCTTTAAAAACATAAAAAGCATCACATTGGATTTATATTAAGTCTGACAATTATTTGAGAAAATAACTAACCTTAAGGATAACTTTTCCTCAATTTATATATTGAAGAAATAGTTCAAAAAAAAAATTTAAAATGAAGAAATTGAGATTCTATTACTCATTTATTTGTGGTTTACCGAAATCCTTCTATATTAATTTTAAATATTTTCCATTTCATATAGCGATAAAACTACCAATAATAGTTTCTCATAACGTTTTTATTAAAAAAGCAAAAGGATCTATTAATCTTCCAAGAAAAATAAAAACAGGTATGATAAGATTTGGACTAGAGGATGCATTTATTTCTGATTTAAAGGAAAGATCATTATGGAATATTGAAGGCAAAATAATTTTTAAAGGAAATGCACATATTGGAGCAGGATCAAAAATAGCAGTTGGTGTTAATGGTATTTTAACGTTGGGCGAAAATTTTCATATTACTTCACATTCAACTATTTCCTGCTATAAAGAGATTTCTTTTGGATTTGATTGTTTGCTTTCTTGGGAAATATTAGTAATGGACACAGACTCGCATCCAATTTTTAATTTTAATAATGAAATAATTAATGAGAATAGATCGGTTGTAATTGGGAATAAAGTGTGGATTGGTTGTAAAGTCACATTATTAAAAGGGGCATTAATACCTAGTGGGTGTATTGTTGGTGCTAATAGTTTAATTAACAAACAATTTAATACAGAAAGTTCATTAATAGCAGGTAATCCAGCTCAAGAAAAGAAACAATTTGTCTATTGGTAGAATTTTACTCTAAAATCGATTAAGCAAAAAGAAATAAAAATAGATCGTTGATGAAAGATAAAGATAAAGTGAAGAATCCTGAAAATAAGTTAGATTATTGGTAAAAAGTTAGAAAATATGAAATAAAATTAATAATTAAAAAACTATTTTTTATCTTTAAAATCATTCTAAAATAGCAGCTATTTATGAAGATTGCATTTCCTTTTGACGGTTTTCCTGGTGGCTTTTTACATTCCATAAAAAAATCTTTTGAAGTCATAGGCGAAGAAACTTTTATGTACAAACCCTTTAAAAGAGGAATAATAAATAAAGGTCTACGGAAGGTGAAAATTAGTGGAATTTCAAAATATGCTGTTAATGATTACGAAAAAGCTTACAATAATTATGTAATTAAGCAATTATCGGATTATCGGCCAGATGTCTATTTTAATTTTAGTGGAGGGGAACTTTACCCTCAGACTGTAAAAAAAATAAAAGAAAATACAAACGCATTACTTATTTGCTTGCTTGGTGATAATCCGTGCGATGCAAATCCTGTTAGAGATAAGTATTTAGCTATGGCATTGCGCTTTTATGATGTAATTCTATATCCAGAAAAGACTTGGTTAAAAATGCTTGAAAATATTTCACCAAATTCCCAAAAGATAATTTTTTTTGGCGGTTACAATCCTGATTTATTTTATCCAATTGAAATAAATGATGATATGTCAAAAATGAAAGATTATTTGAATTGTGATTTATCTTTTACGGGTGCTGGATATGGAGAATCTGCAGAAGGAGGTTATAGGGCTAGTATTCTTGGACAATTGGCCGAGGAAGGTTATAAAATAAAAATTTGGGGATCTGACAAATGGAAATACAGAATCAAATTTTATCCAGAATTAGAGCATTCAATAATGGGGAATAGATTGTCATACGAAGATTTAAGAATATTGTTCAGAATGTCGAAGATTTATTTAAATATGCCTAGTCCTCAAATATTAACTTCTTTTCAACCAAGAGTATTTGAAATTGCCGCATGCAAAGGCTTTCAAATCATTGATTACAGTGAAGAATTGGAAAATATTTTTGGAGTAAATGTTCCCTCTTTTAAATCTTATAAGGAATTAAAAGTGCAAATTAAGAAATATCTAAATGATGAGGAATTACGAATTAGTATTGCAAATAGCATGCATGATATTGTGGTAAACGATTATACATGGGCGAAGCAAACATCAAATATGTGGTCAAAAATCAATTAATTTTGGAAGGAAATGAATCCTCTGATAAAATTGAGAAAAAAGAAATTTATCTTTTAGTTTTTCTTTTTTCTTTAACCTTTGTCACTTATTATTTGTTGCCAAGTTTTAAGAATATCGGTATTCTTTTTACTTTTCTTTTATTTTTATTAACAAAAAAGCAATATGATTACATTTACCTTATTATGGTATTTTTATATAATAATGCACCTGGAGGCTTGTTTTCAAATGGACTTATAACAATAGATACATTAGGGCTAAAAATTCCAATAATTGGAATTTTTAGTATTGTTGTATTAATTAAACTTTTGTTTAGTAAAAAAACAATAAATTCGAATTTCTTTTTCAAATCATCCCTATATTTCTATTTTTGTTGGCTTTTTTTTTTGCTAATTGAGGGTTTGGTTTTTGGAATAGAAGGAGGCGGCAAATCAGGTGGAAGATATATATTCTATTATTCATTGACATTTATTATTTTCCCAGTCTTTTTTATTGTTCCTCAAATTCTAAATAATTATACCTTAATTTTAAAAACTTTTAAGATATTGTCAGTTCTCTTGGTTGTTAATTTTTTGACGCAGTTATATAACATATTCACTTTAAATGACTTGAACACCATATTTGGAGGTGCAACATATATAGATACAGATGAAATAATTGAAGGGGAGGTTGTTTTATCACGACCTTTATACTTTGTTCAAGGTTCCTTTTTCTGCCTTTTTCTTTCAATGTTTTTATTATTTTATGAGAAAAAAAAAAGAAAAAAAAAATATCTCCTATTTGTATTAATTCTTTCATATCTTACAATTTTTATCACGGCAACTAGAGGATGGTTCATTGCTTATTCTTTTTTTATTTTCTTATCAATATTTAGCTCCATTTTAAACAATTTTCAAAATTTCCGATTGTTTATTAGCATTTCAATAATTGCAGTTTTTTCATTTATTACTATTTATTCATCAGATAAACTATCAAAACATTTAGATAGCACTTTTGGTCGACTTGAAACTACTTTACTGATTGGAGAAGGTGATTTAACGGCAGGTGGAACAAATATAAGGCTAACAGAAAGGAACGATCCTGTAATGGCGAGGTTTTATGAAAAACCAATCACAGGATGGGGGTTTTCTAAAGTGGGTATAGAAACTCTTGATGGGCATGTTGGAAACCAATCAATATTGATGACTAGTGGCATTGTGGGATTTTTCATTTTTATTTTCATTTTATTGCAAATTACCATAAAACTATTTATCTTATCAAAAATATCGAATTTGGAAAATAAAAAAGTAGCAATTTATATTATAATAATAAGCCTTTTTGCTCTAATTATTATTCATTCATCTTCGGCACAAGTATTCGGATATTTAAGGTATGTAAGAGATTACGGTTTAGGTGCATTCTTTGTTGCAATTTTTTTGTCAATTGTTAATATCCTTTATTGGGAAATTAAAAAATCAAATTTAGAATGATAAGTTTTATTGTTATTGGTAGGAACGAAGGTTGGAAAATAACAAAGTGTTTAGAAAGCGTTTTTGCAACAATAAAGCAAAACGAACTGACAGAATTTGAAGTTATTTATATTGATTCTAATTCTGATGATGATAGTATAAATAGAGTGCAATCATTTGAAAAAGTCAATATTTTCATATTAACTGGCAAGTATAATGCTGCAATTGCTCGGAATGCAGGCGCCAATAAATCAAAAGGAGATGTCTTATTTTTTATTGATGGAGATATGGAGATTCAACCAAAATTTTTGGCTTTAGTATACCAAGAGGGAAATGGAATTACCTACCCTTTTTTATCTGGACAATTTACCAATTTATTTTATAAAAATAAGGATCTAATTTATAAAAAAAATCATTATAGTTCAAGAAAAAACATAGTAAAGCAAGCCTATACAGGAGGTATTTTCATAATACTCCGCAAATTATGGTATGAGGTTGGTGGGATGAAGAATTATATGAAGGTAAGTGAAGATGTTGAATTAGCGCTTCGAATTTCGAACAAAGGATTTCTTCAAAATAGATATCCTGAAATAATTGCTTTACATAATACAATAAATCAACTTGAAAAAGAAAAGTTATATAATTATATTTTCGGAGGGAATGAGTTTTACAGAGCCGTTTTAATAAGAGGAAAATTGTTTAATAAATTTATGTGGAAAATGTTTGTGAGAGAAGATTATACTAGTATTATTTTAATTTTTTCGACTTTTGGATTTATTATTTTTTATAATCTTTATTTTCCAATTTTTTACTTGAGCATTGTTCTGTGTAGAGTTTTAGTTAACAAAAAATTCAATAGCAATAAATTTTTTTTGATTCTTTATTATATTTTAAGAGACTTTGGGTTTTGGATTTCCTTTTTCTGCTTTTGGCCCTCGATTAGAAAACAAAAAATTTCTTGTGAAAGAATTTAAGAGTATAATATACGAATTAAGAAACATTTACTAACTGATGTTACGCAAAACACAAATTAGTATTATCGTTCATATTTTTTAAAATATATAGTTCTTTGAAAGCGGCTTTAATAGCTGCAAGGTACAATTTAGTTTTAAAGCAAAGTGATTTATTTTGTTGATGGATTTGAGTTTTTCTAATTTCACATAAGCTAACATAGATGCAAACAAATGATTTTGCTGTGTTCGTTCTGTTCGAGTTGGAGATTTTTCTGCTCCTGTATTCTGTTTAATGCTTTTATGGTATTCTTCAACGCCCCATCTTTTTTTATAGAACGTATCAAAATCATCGGATGATAATTTTAAGTTGTTTGTTACCAAATACATTTTTACCATAGATTCATCTTTGTTTGTAAAGACTTGTTTGCAAAGAAGAACAGGGATTTCCAAGTCCTTCAAAAAAACTTTTATGGGTGTTTTTGGCGTTATGTCCAACTCATCAAGCATTATCTAGTTACCTGCACTTCTATCTTTTTGTGATAGCGCTATAAGGCGATTGCTTTTCATATCCATTAAGAAAAATTTCTTTTTTCGATGGATAAAAAGCATATTATCGGATGAAGCAAACCAACTATCTGCTAACACATATTGAAATTTGAGTTGATTTCGAATACACTGGGTTATCATTTCTCGCATCAATTCGTTTTTTGTTATCGATGATGTTCGCTTAACTTTTCCAGTTCTTTTGTCGATAAAACTCATGTCCTTTTTTACACATTCAAAAGCAACTGGTATCCGAAGAGGTAAATCATCATTGGGTTTCTGGCTATGGTAAAAAGCTGTCAACAGATTAATACCTTTTTTGTTTCGGTTCTCACTATGGTCATAAAACCAACCTACAATTTCATTTTCATCGGTGTGTGGTTTCTCGATTAGTGAATCATCAAAAATTAAACAAGCAGAATCATTTTCAAATTCTCGTACTAATGGTTTTACTTCATGCCATAAATCTTTTGATTTGAAAAGATGATCGTTTAATAACCTAGTGATTTTATCATGCGAAACTGCGCCATCTAAAGCTTTTGATAAACCTGTGGCAGTGGTCTGACCAAAGCTGATCAGCAGGTAGTCAGTATATAAATCTAATAATCCTTGCATATTGCAAAGCTATAATGCTGTCAAAGAACGTTTTTATGAAATTCTATTTTTAAATCAACAGTTAATTGTTAATTTTGCGTAACATCAGTTAATAAGATGAGAGTATTAGTTGTTTGCAGTGGAAATGCTGGATATATTAGCCCATTTATTCTTGAACAAGCGGAATCTTTGCAAAAAAAAGGTGTTACAATTGATTACTTTTTAATTATAGGTAAAGGCGTTTTTGGATATTTAAAAAATTATCCTGCAGTGATAAAAAAAATAAAGCTATTTCAACCTGATTTAATTCATGCACATTATGGATTTTCAGGAATGCTATCCGTTTTGCAAAAGAAAATACCTGTAATTACTACTTTTCATGGAAGTGACATTAACGAACCAGGTATTAATTTTTTTATTTCTAAAATTGTTGAAAAAAAATCTATCTGTAATATTTTTGTTAACAAAAGTCTTGTTGTAAAAATAAAGTCAAAAAACAAATTTGAAATTCTTTCCTGTGGCATTGATTTGGACAAAATATTTCCTTTAAATAAAGAAGAAAGTAGGAAAAA
>Ga0172370_10007775_pt1 | contig 13058 bp, 12 predicted proteins | sample LakKiv5m_FD_114538 | JGI IMG/M metagenome (GOLD analysis project Ga0172370, IMG submission 114538) | Freshwater microbial communities from Kabuno Bay, South-Kivu, Congo - kab_022012_11.5m | ecosystem: Environmental > Aquatic > Freshwater > Lake | place: Democratic Republic of the Congo...
AGAGACGCATATCTCAGGCGTCATAAGGGTTAAGAGCTCACAATTGATTTGGCAAGGCCTTTCCCTCAGGTCGCAGATAATCTTAATTTCTTGTGGTAGTTTATCAGGCATAGGTGATCATTGGTAATATTTTAAAAATCTGCAAAGAGACATGTCTTTGCGCAGCATAATTTTATTTAATCTAAAATAACTATATGCAAAATAATTAAAAGAATTGAGGTTAGCTTGGCAAATTATGCGAAGGATCATTACAATGTATTTTTGGCAAATTCATTAGTGCAATGCTTAGTTTAGTTTAGAACCCAGCAGTAAATCTATTTATTGGTGTTGGTAATTCATTTCAAAAGCACGATGCTAAGTTTAGAACTAGGATATCAACAAGTGAAGATATGTCAGCAAGATAATTTCAAAAGCACGATGCTAAGTTTAGAACTTATACCAAGTTACATCAGCTTGTGTCGCTTCTGATTATTTCAAAAGCACGATGCTAAGTTTAGAACTGAAAAAAAACCAATGGCTTTTTTATTAGAAAATGTATTTCAAAAGCACGATGCTAAGTTTAGAACAAATAATCATATAAAGCATTTAATCCTGCAATACATTTCAAAAGCACGATGCTAAGTTTAGAACAGAACCAGAAACTTTATATTCAAAGGTGGCATTATCATTTCAAAAGCACGATGCTAAGTTTAGAACAAGTTTTATTTTTGCAGATTTGAAAACCAAAATATTATTTCAAAAGCACGATGCTAAGTTTAGAACAGCGAACTTATGATTTCCAATGTTTTGTCTCTCGTGATTTCAAAAGCACGATGCTAAGTTTAGAACCAGATAAATACTATTATCTGTGTTTATGGCAGAGATTTCAAAAGCACGATGCTAAGTTTAGAACGATCCAGATCCAGATTATAGTAGCATCTTTATACTATTTCAAAAGCACGATGCTAAGTTTAGAACATTTTTGATTAGATGTGTTGAAAAGATAACATTACCAATTTCAAAAGCACGATGCTAAGTTTAGAACTAAATTATCCAAACCCGTGCCTTCTATAGTATATTATTTCAAAAGCACGATGCTAAGTTTAGAACTATTACCAAAACAAACCTAAATAAACTTAATAAAATATTTCAAAAGCACGATGCTAAGTTTAGAACGAATATAAAAGTTTTAAAGAATTACAACAAGATTAATTTCAAAAGCACGATGCTAAGTTTAGAACCAGCTAACCATTTTGCAACAGATGTGCCAACTTCTGAATTTCAAAAGCACGATGCTAAGTTTAGAACTACAGACAATTTATTTTTTGTATTGTCGGTAGATAAATTTCAAAAGCACGATGCTAAGTTTAGAACCAACAGATTCTTCAATAATTGATTTATCATTATCTGATTTCAAAAGCACGATGCTAAGTTTAGAACTGGTTTTATAATTTGGGGTGTGATTATTCATCCACAATTTCAAAAGCACGATGCTAAGTTTAGAACAGCTATTCTTGTTTTTGTTATTTTTTTATTTATATATTTCAAAAGCACGATGCTAAGTTTAGAACTAATTTAAAAGTTGGGATTATTGCACCAACTTATCCATTTCAAAAGCACGATGCTAAGTTTAGAACCTTCGTCAGTATGATATCTGTTTTTATAATAATTTCTATTTCAAAAGCACGATGCTAAGTTTAGAACCTCAATTTTTTTTATTTTTTTTTATTTATTTTTACATTTCAAAAGCACGATGCTAAGTTTAGAACTATATTCAGAAGAACCATATCCATTATTCTCAAGAATTTCAAAAGCACGATGCTAAGTTTAGAACACAATATACTACAGGAAAAATAATTGAAATCTGATTTCAAAAGCACGATGCTAAGTTTAGAACTATCAGGGTCTATAGTTATTGTCTGCCTAACTTTATTTCAAAAGCACGATGCTAAGTTTAGAACACAATATACTACAGGAAAAATAATTGAAATCTGATTTCAAAAGCACGATGCTAAGTTTAGAACAATTCTGAAAAAAAAATAAGATTAAAAAAATGTTTATTTCAAAAGCACGATGCTAAGTTTAGAACTTTTTTTAGGTTTGTATCATTTATAAATTATATAAATTTCAAAAGCACGATGCTAAGTTTAGAACGATTTACTTGAACTTGAACTTCTTGTTTTTTTATTATTTCAAAAGCACGATGCTAAGTTTAGAACATCAGTGCCATCAGTTCCTTCTTTTTTCCAAGAAACATTTCAAAAGCACGATGCTAAGTTTAGAACATAAATTCATTTATCTTGAAAAAATTTTTTATTTTATTTCAAAAGCACGATGCTAAGTTTAGAACCAATTATTATTATTATTAGCCGAAAGAAGCAAATCTAATTTCAAAAGCACGATGCTAAGTTTAGAACAAAATGTTATTATCAGATATTTATGTTCCAGAAATATTTCAAAAGCACGATGCTAAGTTTAGAACCAGATGTTAAACTATAATCAATAAATAACTTAGTAAAATTTCAAAAGCACGATGCTAAGTTTAGAACATTGGGTTGTTGTAGAACCATCTGCATAATCAAAGATTTCAAAAGCACGATGCTAAGTTTAGAACTTATTTCTATATATATTTATTACCTATGTATTTAATTTCAAAAGCACGATGCTAAGTTTAGAACAAATTTTAATTTTTGTTTGGAATTTATATTTTCCATTTCAAAAGCACGATGCTAAGTTTAGAACAACTCATTTAAATAATAAATATACTTATAATCAACATATTTATATATGTTTTTAACAGAAAACTACTAAAATATCCTCTCAAAAATAGGTTCACTGAAATGATACAATTATCTCTAACCTCATATAAAATTTGATATTTCGGCCTTCTTACAACCAATCACTTCTTTTGAAAACAAAGAATCTGACCTAAACTTAAAAATTATTAAGGAGTCCACTGAAAAATCACATATATTCTTGAGTTTTAACATTAATTCTTTATAGTTACTATCTGTTATTTTTCCCTCAAACACTGAATTTTGAATATGTGTCAAATATTGCCTACAAACCCTCATAACTTTGGAAACTCTCTTTTCACAAACATCATACACTAACACTAAATACATGTTTTCTACCAATTTATCTTAAATGATTTATATTTTTTATCTTCTATAAACTGCTTAATTAGTTTATAGCATTCCAACCTTAACAAATATCTATAAGATACATTTCTTTTAAGTCCATAATCTTTAATTGTCTGATTTAATTTTTCATCATATTCTTTAAGAAATTTCATTCTTCCACTTTCATTCAGATAACAAAAGTTTAATCCTTTATCAAAGTCATCAGGTGTTATTTGATTTCTATTTATTAACTTAAATATAACTCTATCAACAATTAATGGTTTAAAAATATCTGCAATATCTAAATTTAAAGAATATCTTCTTTCAAAAGGTTCATGAACAAAACTGACTAATGGATTTAGTTGAGTTTTTAATATTTCTGATAGTGTCGTTGTATATAATAAAGAATTTCCAAAGCTGATTAATGTGTTAATATAATTATCTGGTGGGTTTCTGACTCTTTTAATATATTCAAAATTTTTATTATTTAAGATATTGTTCCATTGAGAGTAATAATATTGTCTAAAATTACCTTCTGCAGACAATAATTCAAATATTGTTTTGGAGGTATCTATTCTCTCTTCATATATTCTTATTTCATCAATTGCTTTATGCAACTCATATTGAAATAATGTCTTTATTATGTTATGTAATGCTCCTTTTAGCATTTCTTTTGCAATTTCTATTCTTTTATCATTATCTGTGTAATACGAAACTTGTTTTATTAAAATATTTCCCGATATCATCTTTTCTCTTGGATAGAAACAGCCATCATAATATCCATAATAGTTATAGAAATATATTGGGATCTGTAGTTTTGATAAGAACGTTATTAGCTCTGAATTAAAAGATATCTGACCAAAAGCATAAACTGAATCTACTGTTTTTATAGGGATTATTTTTTTTGTATTTTCATTTTGAAATATTAAGGTATTGTCTTTTCTGTTTAATGAACCTGATTTTGTTACATATAAATCCATTCTTAATCACACCAACAATAATCAATAAAAGAGCAATCTTTACAATCTGCTTTTTTAGATAGTTTATTTGGAGTTTCTTTAGATAGCATTTGTTCTATTTCGTTTAATACATTATTTAATTCTTTTTCCTTATCTTCAGTTAATTTGATTAGATATTCTTGGTTATAGGTAAGATCTACTATTTTGCCATCTAAAATAATCCCTTTTAATTTAAAATACTTAAGATAGTATAACAATTGATAAATGGTTCCTTCCAAGTTAGAAGATGTTTTTTTATATTCAATTAGAGTGTTATCTTTAATATCATCTATTTTGATCTTTTCAAAAAGAAGTTCATTACCTTTCTTTTCATCATGCATAAGTTGTCCGATTTTCATAGATTCATTCCAGAAATTAAGACCATAATAGAATAAGTATGCCTGCCTTTTGCAGTGAAAATAATTCTTGATTAGAGTTCCTGTTATTGAAGTCATATTATATTATCTACAAAATTTTGATCAAGACCTTTATCATAAGAATATATTCCTTGGTTTTTATTCATATATATTAAATAAAAAGAACCTTCTTTGATTATTATACCATTTAATAATAATTCATTAAATTTTTCTATATAAACCTGAATAGTATACTCTAATAATAAACGTTTTATTTTCTTAAGACGCCCAATTTTATCGAAAGTGTCTATAGTTTCATCACAAATTACTTTTCTATATTCCTTCAACAAATTGATATTCTGATTATTTATCAAAAAAACAGGTTCACTAATATAATCTTTTGATATAAACTCAGATTTAGAAGCTAGATCACTAAAATTTAGATTATATAAAGCTAAAAATAAAGAAGAATCATCTTTTGAACCTTCTATTTCTGAAAAATATGAATCAATTGAGTTCTTAATATCAAATTTTTGAGTTCTTATAATTTTCTGAGTTACAGCTACACTTAAAGAATCTTTATATATATATTTATAAAATGGTTTATTATTATTGTTTATATCTATTAATGAATTTATAATAAATACATCTGAACTTTTATTTTCATTAAATCTATTACATCTACCCGCTCTTTGAACTAACGAATCTGGTGATGCAATATCAGTATATAATTCATCAGAACTAATATCAACGCCCGCTTCTATTAATTGAGTAGATACAACAATATACTTTTCAAATTTATTTTTAGATAATTCTTTTATTTCTGCAATTTTTTCTTTACGATCTTTTGGTGTCACTAGTGTTGATAAATAAAATAAATTAAAATTACTTTTAAAAAAATCATTACTAATTATTAATTGATAAAAATCCAATGCAGATTTACGGGTATTTAATACAAATAAATATTTATTTTTTGGTTTTTTTGAAAAATTCTGAATAAATAGCTTATATAAATCATCAATACTATTACTTTCGTTTTTAATTATAAAATTGTGTTTTTGTTTTATATTAGGCAAACTAAAAAAATCTTTATTAGATAATTCTACAATTTCAGAACTATCAAATATTTTTGGTTGGGTTGCGGTCATAAATATAAAATAAGTATTAAATCTATTTGCAAAAATATTAATTAATTTATTAATAATATGCCAATATTTATCATTAATAAACTGACATTCGTCTAAAATTATTATAGAATTACAAATATTATGTAATTTTGCAATAAAATGTTGCTTATCAGAAAACAAAGCTTCCAACAATTGGATATAAGTTGATACAACTAAATTAGAGTCCCAAGAATTAATATATAATAATTCATCTAAATATTTTTCTACAGAATACTTTTCAAAAATCTTGCTTTTATAACCATCATTTGACAAATAATGATCTTTTAGAAGATATTCACTAATATTATGAAGATGATCTCTAAAAATAAATTTAATATAATTATAATATTCATCATATGTTTGATCAATTATAGATGTAAATGGCAATATATTTATTATTTTATATTTGTCTCCAATCACATCTTGTAGTTTTATCGCCAATCTTAATGCTACAAACGTTTTTCCAATGCCTGTTGGCGCACTTATTGAATAAAGATGAGATTTATCAGAGATTAACGGATTATTACAAACAAAACTACTAAACTTATTTTTTAAGGGGTCATTTCTCTTTGTAAAAATAAGATAGGAATTTACAGAATTTTGGTCAAAAGTTACTGATTTATAATCAAAAATTATATTTGCAGATTCTTTTTTATCAAAATTTATAAGCAAAGAATATAAAAGTTTCGTTATTAAATATAATTCAACTTTATCATCATCCGAATACAATTTAATTATTTTATTTAAATCAATTGGGTCTATTTTTGTAGTAATCTTATGTATTATCTTATTCCAATAAAGCCCTAAATTATTTAGAATATTTGAATAATATTCATTTATTTCAATATTTTCTTTTAACTCAGCTAATTGAGACATCAATTTTTTAGAACTAAAAGATGAAGATTCAAAATTAAACACTTCACAAAGATTTCTTAAATCTCCATGATGATATCTTACAACATCCATTGCGATATAAGAAAAAATTAAATTAATACGATTTAACTCACAGTATTCTTTAACTACAAAAAAAGTAATTAATCCGCCCAGAGGTGCATGAGAATCATGAGGCATATCCTTATTAGGATTTACAATAAATTGTTGAAATGATTCTGTAGATTTCCCAATATCATGACACAAACAAATTATCTTTAAAATACTTGATAAATTTGATTTACTAATGGTTTGTAGATTTAATTTTAAATAATCTAATTTTTTTGTCGCAGATAAAGATACCTTTTCTAAATGATCAAAAAGAATTTTTTTAGGATGAGAATAAATTGTCAAAATAATCACATATAACTAATATATTTATCATCAATTAAAAAAACATTTTTAATATGTCCTTCTTTTACTTTAATTGGTTGTAAATTAAGTTCTGCAATAAATTCTTTTTTATCTTTTAATTGCCGGTTCTCAAAAAAATCAACAGGCAATGTATCTAAATTATAACATTTATTTGGATTATCTAAATCTAACTTGCCAAATATGTTATCCTTAGAACAAATTGAATCGACCTTATCAATATTTTCAACGGAAGTAACTTCACATGACTTAATATATTCTAAATCACCCTTGAATTGTCTTTGCCCTAAATAAACCCCATATCCAAAATGCCTTACTTTTACTTTATCAATAAATTTGGTTATTAATTTTTCAGTTTGATCATTTTCAGAAACTAAATAAATCAAATAGGATAAATTATAACTTTCATTAAATAAGATTTCTTGAATTACTTGCGTTATACCAGATTTTTTAGAACGATAATTTATAGTAAAAGTATTTTTGTAAATTGTTGAATCTAATGACAATGCTACACATAAGTTATCACTAGAAAATAAAGAATAGTAAGAATCATAAGACAACTCTAAAACTGAAGAAATTATACCAATAATATTAGTTCTAGATGGATAATAATAACTCAAGGAAGACATATTTGAATAGTATTTTCTCCAATGTGCAAGCCTACCAGATAATTTAATTATATGTGCAATTACCATAAAATCACACTTTCATTTCTACGATCTTTTCTGTAGTTATACCGGAAATAGATTTAATCGCATCAACAAACTTTATTTCTTTACTTTCACTTAAATTAATCTTTAAGTTATCATCGACCCAATAATTTATTTTCATAATATTATTTTTATTTTCTTCAAAATATTTTATTAGATTAGAAACATCTAAAGAAAATTCAGAAATATCTGTCAAATTTTCTTTTTTATTTATATTAATATACTCTCTCAAATCCTTTAGAGTAAAATCATCCTTTAAGTCAACTTTGAGATATAATCGCGGATATTGTCCTATCTTACTTCTAGTCCTACTTAATGGTATTGATTTAACCATAGCTTCATTAAATAAATCAATTTCTTTTTTTGTGAGTTTCGTATTTTCAGCATTTTTCCGATTAATAGAACCACTAAAGGCAATTACTGAATAAACTACTCTATAATCAGAACCAATACCAGTACCATCTGAAAAATTATTTTTAATAGTTTTTGATCTTTGCAACTCAACTTTGTTTAATGATTCTCCCCAAGTAAATTGAACTGGTCCTGTCAGATGATCATTTTTGCCCTCCTGCGCTTCAACACTTCCAAATAATTTAACATCAATACAATCACTTATAGATTTACTTTTATCAAGTTGTTTTGCTCTATCTTTTGAATTTTTCGCATTTTGAGTTATAAACACATCTATATCTTTAAAAAACTCAAAATAATCTCTTACATATCTTTTCAATCTAACATCACTAACCAAATTAATCTTATTTAATTTATCCATCCTAGGCTTATTTTCATCATCAATATCTCCATTTGGATTACACCTTTTTGCGTCATAAATAAACAACAATTCTGAATTACAAATTTCATTCTCTGCCATATTATTCCTCCTCTTCTTCATCTTCTTGAATAGCATCATCTTCTATATTATTTATATCTTAGTTGTCTTTATCATCATCTTTAGTAATCTTACCGTGTTTTATCCCAATATATTTACCTAATTCAATACCTAATAAAATATAATAATTTATTTCCAATGGAGTTAATTTAGATTGATTAATTGTCTCAATAACGGGCCCTAAATAAACTCTTTCGGAACAATTATATTTAGAAACATTATATAATTCCTCATATTCCCTTAATTCATTATATAATTCAACTAGACTAATCTCATCTAATCCGTCAAATCCAACTTTCTTAATGAATGTTTTATTTCTTTTAGCATTAGGATCTATTTTTCTTGCTTTTTCATATTGCGCAAAAATAACTTGATTAATTAAATATCCAAATATAATTAATCCTTTTTTGTAAAGATTATCTACTTTTGTTTTAACGAAATATTCTTGTAAATCATTATTACTAATTTCAGAATATGTTTCCATAAAAATCTTTCCCTCCTTAATATTGTTATTTAACTCTAGAAAAAACAAGAGTTTGTTAAAATTAAAAATTAATCTTGATATCGATTTATCATCAAAAAATTCCTTCTTTAGATTATAAAAAAATAATTCAAAAATAAAATCCTTTGAAACATCTAATTTATGGTATATTCCATAAATCAATTCGATAAGATCTTTTTTAAACTTTGACTTATCATTATTTTTAGCCTTTAAGTCATTAGATGAAAAAAATAAATAATTTAAATTAGAAAAATTAAAATTTCTGTCACTATCTAAAAACTCGAAAGTCTCGTTTACATTATATAGTCGCTTAGTTATTAGTCTCGTTTCTAACAAAGATATATCAGAGATATCCTTAATAATTTTAAAATAATTTTGGGAAGATTTATAAAAATCTAAACTATAATATAAATCATTAAATTCACTTATGTTTTTTAAGTCATTTACTTTTTCAGAAAATGATGTAGTCTTAAATTGGATAATTAATTCACTTAATATTATATCAAATATACTTTCGTCAAAATTAATCATAAAATTTGGTAATATGAAATAAGGAGTTTTAAGAAAAGATCCGCTTTGATTATTTTTAATATAACTCATCCCTGTAAATATCCAAAAATATTCTTCTAACGTCAATGGGCAAGATTTATAAAAATCTTTACTTAAATTAAAAGAAAATTCTTTTTTATCAGTATTAAAAAATTTCATTGAAAAATTAAATTTTTTAACAACTCCATTATCTTTACAACTATTTATAATATCTAAAAAATAAAAATCAAAAATTAAAGAAACATATTTATCTTTGTATTTAGAATCTATTATATTTTCATTATCAATTGTTAAAATTGTTAAATTAGAAAAATTATTGTTCCTTTTTAAAGCATTTACAACCTTTAAAATATCGTCACTTTTCTCAAGTATATTTCCGGAGAAATACAGTTCATTATATTTTAATTTATCGTCTATATAAAATTTTTTATATATATTTTCAAAATATACTAATAATGGTTCATAATAATCTTTTTTATTAGATAGTTTTCCCATTTCTGTTATTGAATCTGAAATTGATTTCAATAAAATATCTGCTGAATTATTATTAAAAAAAGATATCTTTGAACCTGCAGATGCTTTTTTCTCTAAAAATATATACTTTTCAATATATTTATATTTTGCAACTTCAAATTCAATATTTCCTGTTTGTGTATTTAAATTAATTATGAGAGGATATAAATCTATTAATTTTTTTTCTTTTTTATCAAATTTATGACAATATTTTTTTACATTTATAGAATTTAATCTCAAAATTTTTTCTTTATCAGAGATACTTAGTTCTTTTGAAAAATCAATACCTTCTAATAAGTGTTTGCCAATTATTCTAAAAGAGTCAATCATTTTCTTTTTCACCTCCTTTTCTTTATTTTTATAGTTTTTTTTATTTTATTTATTTTTTTATTTTTGTTGATGTCCTCTTCTTTCTATTATGAATCCCATGCCATAGGAATTATACATTCCAAAGCCTGCATCTATTACTTTGCTAAGTATAATTTTCTGTTCTTCTGTTATCTTGCCTATCTTGAACTCTAACTTGTTTCCATAAAATGGAATGAAATTGTTGCTTCCTTCTTTTCTTAATACTGGTATTGCAAAATGCCCTTTGTTCTGACCCTTGTCTTCTTTTACTTTTTTAGTATAAGTGATTGGATTGATTTCAATATTGTCAAATAAATGACCTTCTCTATCTTTCATAACATATTTTTTAGAACTATCCTCACTTGTTAATAGATTGTATTTGTGCAATATATTCTTTTCCAGAAGATCAATGTATTTTTTTTGTTCTTCTAAATAGTTTATTGATTTTCTCTTTGATTTTCCTTCTTTTGTTTTAATATTTTCTTCTACCACAATTATAGTTGGAGTCTCCAAGATCATGTTTTCTTTAATAACTAACTTGTCAAACTTTGTTTTTACAAGCTCGAATTGAAATTCTCCTAATCCTATATTTTCTCCAAGCCCAAGAGAAGTAACAAACTTATATGCGGTATCAGGTTCTGCAAATGAGAAGATTACTGTGTATATTTCATTTAGCTCTATTTTTTCTTCTTTTATTCCAATTAGATTACTAAAACAGAAAAACTTAATTCCTGCTTTATCATGCAAAGAAGATACTTTTTTATAAAACCAGCCATTAGTTGATGAGTAATATTTCTGATAGAACAGTTTTTGTGAAACAGAAGCTTTAGCTTTAAGTTTTAATATTACTCTCAATAATATCACTCTTGATTATTTTGATTGAATTATAAGTATATTATAACTATGATAGTATTTATTCTTTTCTGCGAATTTACAAAACACACTAACTATTAATTGAAAGAAATTACTCATATCTTTTCAAAGAAAAAAATTTTAGGTACATTCTACCTGTTGTAATCATATGATTGATGTATTAATTCCATGACAGAATTTAATTGTCTTTGGTCCTTTAAGATTATTTCGTAATCTCCGTTTCCCCAGTGCCCTATGGCCTTTGGTTTTCTTAAATCTCTTGCTAGGCTGTAGGGATCCATTAATTTTCCACTTGGTATATTTAGAAATATCTTAATTGCGTTTTTTTGTAAAACAACATCTACTATGTTTGTGGTTAGTTTATATGCTATATATTTAGCTTTTGCTTCTTCAACTATATTACTATCTATTTGTAATATGACCTCTTTTAATTTGAAATATAACTGTTTTATGTTATTTGTGTAAATTGTTAAATGTTTGTCTACAGAATATTCTTTTTGTAGTTCTTTTTTTTGTTCGGTTTTTGTTTTGGAGTTATTAAATATTTTTGAAGTGCTTATTTTGACTGGTTTTTGAGATTCGAAATCTACAGATAATAAATTGTCTTCAAATAGTCTATATTTTAGTAATTCTATTTTTAATGGTAATATTTCTACTGTATCCAAATCAAACTTATTATAGCTTTCTGCAATACAAATAACTCTTGGAGTTGTCCAATCTATACTAATTGTAATGTTTTTCTTTTTACATAATACTTCAAAATCTGCTTTATGATCTAGCAACCATTTTAGATAAGATAGTCCTTGGTTTATTACATTCTCATTTTGTGTTTTTTTATATTCTATTATTACAGGAGAACCGTTTTTGTCTATTCCTAGAGTATCTATTCTTCCTCCAAAACTTGTTGAGTATTCCGTATCTAAGAAATCTATATCTAAAATAATAGACAGGTTTTGTTCAAATAGTTTTTGTATATCTTTCTCCTTATTTATATTAACTACTGATAATCTAGATACTTTTTGATCACTTATTTTATATAAAACCATATTTAATCTTATATATTATATAGATTTATCTTTAAATTTCTTTCTGACTAGAGGTTACGTGTTACCTGACAACGGATATGTCTCTGCTTTAATCTTATTCTGTTTCAATATAATCTTCATCTTCGGTTTCTTCTGCCTTTTCAACCATCTTGAAGAAGCAATCTTCGCATAAACCTGCATGAAGATATAAGTTATGCTTTGATATCTCTACACCGCAATCTCTACAAAGATCTTTATTTGATATCTTTATTTCTTTTTCTTTCTTTTCTATCATAACAATCACTCAATCAGTCAGTCATTGTCCTCAATATAATCTATTGGAACAATAAACCCTTCTTCTGTCATCATCATGTTATTTAATGGATTCTGTTTTGAAACTTCTTTTCTGCAATATCTGTCATCAAAATGATATATCTTTAATGCATTCATTATCTCGCTTGCTTTGTTGCCAACTGCTTTCTTTCTACATTGTCAAGTCTCATAAAAAGATCTGCATTTTTTGAAATAAAACATCTCATTGCAACAAATGCCCTCATTATTCGAATATTTACTTCTATAGCTTTTTTGCTTTTTAATACTCCAGAAAGGCTTGCAACACCTTGCTCTGTAAAGACACAAGGCAAAACTCTCTTTTTAGACCAATCTAAGGTTGTGGTCACAAATTGTGACCGCAAAACATTAAACTCACTATCAGTTAATTGAAAC
>Ga0172370_10007781_pt1 | contig 13052 bp, 16 predicted proteins | sample LakKiv5m_FD_114538 | JGI IMG/M metagenome (GOLD analysis project Ga0172370, IMG submission 114538) | Freshwater microbial communities from Kabuno Bay, South-Kivu, Congo - kab_022012_11.5m | ecosystem: Environmental > Aquatic > Freshwater > Lake | place: Democratic Republic of the Congo...
GGGCTACCAATTCTCGCCCTGCTGGGCCTTGGGGGAAGTGTTGCGTACCTGCCCTTGAAGGGAATGGAATTGTCTTACTTTTCTGTTTTGCTGTTATTAGTCTCTTTTTATACTTTAACCAAAACAAATGCCACGCAATCTTGTAGTATTAATACAAACAAACACTCATATGAATAAAGAATTTTTGCTCAAAAACAAATATGCATTATTTATTTTGGCTGGTGTTGTTTTGGCTTTTATTCTCTTCCAGGTTAATAAAACCAAAAATGGGTTGGCGCTCAAAAATGCCCCTGCTCAGCTTTCCATCTCTGGAGTGAATGAGGAAGCCGCAAAAGCCATGGAAGCAATTCCCGATTAGGGAGTGCCAACCGCGAAAGTTGATCAAGGGCTTCAGGAACTACCATTTAAGGTAGAAAACGGCGAAAAAGTATTTAATCTTGATGCACAACCAGTAAAATGGAATATCCTGAAAAATGTAAGCGTCACTGCCTGGGCGTACAACGGCATGGTGCCGGGTCCGCTAATCCGAGCCACCGAAGGTGATAAAGTTAAAATCCTGGTTAAGAACGACCTTTCCGAACCGACTACTATTCACTGGCATGGGATTCAGGTGCCCAACGACATGGATGGAATTCCTGACATGACGCAAAAGCTGATTCAGCCCGGTGAAACATTTACCTATGAGTTTGTTGCCAAACCTGCTGGGACCTATTGGTACCATTCTCATTACGACAGTGACAAACAGATTTCAGTTGGTCTCTCGGGAGCTTTTATCATTGAGCCGAAAGGCGGGCTTGCCTCAAAACCTGATATCGATAAAGTTCTGATGCTTAATGAATGGCGGGTCATTGACGGACAAACATATGCTGCTATGCCGGCAACTGGTATGGACGGCAACTTCTTTACGATTAATGGCAAATCATATCCTGATACTGAAACCCTAAATGTTAAAGTCGGTCAGAAGGTACGATTACGATTTATCGGAAGTGGTCAGATGAATCACCCCATGCACCTGCACGGTTTCCCCTTTAAGATTGTGGCGACGGACGGCAATGATGTTCCTGAGTCAGCACAGATAATGAAGGATACTGTCGAGGTTGGTCCGGGCGAGCGCTACGATGTGGAGTTTACTCCGGACAGACCAGGGAAATGGACGTTACATTGTCATATACCCCACCATACAACCAATGAACACGTTGAGCCGGGTGGACTTATGATGGTTATTAACGTAATTTAAAAAGGAGGTGAAGTATATGCAGAATAAATATTTACTTATTGCACTTATGATCGGAGCCGCTGTTATTGTCGGTTTAGGCTGGAAAACCCTTTCAGGTTCTGGCGCCAACACGGGTTCAGGCAGTGAAGCAATATCGTTGACTACGAACCCCAACCCGCTACAAATGGGACCAGCAACTTTTATCATTGATGTTAAAGACAAAACGGGTAAACCAGTGGACAATGCGACTGTTTCTTTCGATCTCAATATGACCGCCATGAACATGGGAACCCAACAGGGAAACGCAACTCCTCAGGGTGATGGCAGGTATGCAGCCTCCGGAAGGATGAGTATGCGTGGTCCGTGGAAAGTATCAACGAAGGTTACTATGCCGGACGGAAGTGTGGTGAATAAGGATTTCACTGTCAATGTCCCTTAAAAGAAAAGAAATCACCCTTCTTTAGCTTTAAAGGGTGATTTCTGCAAGCATCACTAATCGTTTTCGATTATGTTGTTGTAGGACTTCTTATTGGATAATGACAGCATCCCATGTTCTTTCACCTCCTTTTCTTCTTAACTATTTAACATCTTCAGCATATTCCTTTGACCATTAAGCCATTGTGAGCTTAGGGTTAACATTTCTTAATGTTTGTGGCCTCCATCCTTCATCATCCAAATATGCATTAACGGGCAAGCTAAAAACAATGCTCCAAAGAAAACTGTGCTTACTGGAATTTGAAAAACAGTTACTGCTATAACCGCCAAAGCTATGAGTCCCAAACAAACGCCGAGCCATTTCAAAGATGAATGTTGAGCTTTCTGAGTGGAAAGAGTGGCGGAATGGTTGTTATGATTTTCCATGTTTCACCTCCTTTTAACTTATATGTTTTTAAGTATAAGCAAAGAAGGATTAGGAAATCGTTAAAAGGACATTAAGGAATTTCTAAATAAAGGGAGAGTGATGAGTACCTGAGTTCCTTTACCTGCTTTACTTGTTACTTGGATCTCCCCACGGTGTGCTTTAACAATACCTTCGGTTATAGCTAGACCCAACCCCGATCCAAGAACTTTTGCAGCTTTGGAGCCTCTGTAAAAACGTTCAAAGATGTGTGTGAGTTCTTTCTCGGGAATACCGATTCCGGTATCTTTTACCTCTATCACTGCGTTTTTTTTACTTTTCCTAAGTGATACGGAAACCGATCCGCCAGTAGGTGTGTATTTAATTGCGTTGTCAATAATATTAAGTACTGCACGCGACACCTTGTCCTCAGCTCCGCCCACAACAATTCCTGGCTCAATCACCCCCCTGAGGGTAATGTGTTTTTGAGATGCTAATTTGGAGGCGATTTCCTGAAGTTCGACAAGCGCGCCTGACAAGTCAAAGTTGTTTTCACCAAGGTTAGTATTCTCAGCTCCAATCCAGGCTAAATCGAGGATGTTTTTAATTGTTGTTGATAGTCGATTGACATCTATGAGCGTTTCACTAAACGCTTTCTTGTACTCTTCTTTGGTTCTGTCTTTGGTCATGGTGACCTCTATCCCTCCCTTGAGGGTTGCCACAGGAGTCTTTAATTCATGCGCAACGTCACCAATAAACTGTCGCTCACGAATAAATGCCTCGTCGAGGTGGTCTAAGAGGCTGTTAAATGTTTGTGACAGTTCCTCGATCTCATCTCCCGTACTAGGTTCAGGAACCCGTTCCTTTAAATTTTCGGCGCTAATTTTTTTAAGTTGTTTTGATACCTGAGCAATAGGACTTAATGCCTTTCGTGCCAGCAAGAAACCACCGGCTCCAGTGAGTACAAGTAATCCAAAGTAGACGGAAATCAGAGTTAGCGTAAGTGTATTTAGAGATTTTTGAATAACATCCATAGGTTGGCCCATTAAAACAATGGCTTGAAGTTGTCCATTACGATGAGCCGGGAAGACCCCAAATCGCAAGGGAGTTGCACCAATGTTTCGATTTACAAATGTGGGTCGAATAATATTTGCGGATTTTTCAAGTAAGTCGGTAACAACATTCTCATTTACACCAAGATTTTGTGATTGGTAGAGTATTTTGCCGTACGGATCGCCGATGACCAGAAGCATTCCTGGCATCTCATTGAATTGTTGAGCAAAGATTTGGCTATCATTAATAAATGACTGATTCATTGCGGTGTCTTCTTGAGAAACAATTTCAACTATTTTTTCATTGTGGGCAGTGATAGCAGCATCGGTATGAGAAAGAAGAGACTGTTGAGTGAGAAGGTAAAAGGCCAAAAAAACCACAGCCATGGCGACAGAAAAAATTAGGGCATACCACACCGTTAACCTGAAGCGAATGCTTTTAGTATTCATATATTAGTCACCAATCTTATAACCCACACCATGGATTGTTTGAATTAACTTCTTTTTGGCGCCGAAATCAATCTTCTTTCGCAAGGCGACCACAAAGACATCTACAACATTACTCATGCCGTCAAAATTATAGTCCCAAACATGTTCAATGATCATTGTTCTACTCACGACTTCACCCCTGTGACGTAGGAGTAACTCCAAAACGGCAAATTCTTTAGGTGTGAGGCTGATGGTTTTGTCACCTCTCTTTACTATGTGCTTCAGGGGGTCAACTTCTAAATCGTCCATGCGTAGTGTCGGGGAAGTTTCCTGATGGCTACGTCTAATCAGCGCATGTACTCGGGAGCGGAACTCAATGAAGGAGAAGGGTTTAGTAATGTAGTCGTCAGCTCCGCTATCAAGTCCGGCTACTTTGTCTTCGGTTGTTGATTTGGCAGTTAGCATTAAGATTGGGGCTTTAATGCTTTTCTTTCGCAATTCTTTACATAATTGCAATCCATCTTTTTTAGGAAGCATGATGTCAAGAACTATCAGGTCATATTGTTCGCCTTCGGCCAGATACTGGCCTTCTCCGCCATCGTATGCCTGATCTACCGCAAAACCGTCTTCCACAAACCCCTTTTTGATAATATTCGAAAGACGTCTCTCGTCCTCAACGATCAAGATTCTCATAACCCTATTATATTAAAGAATCATGAAGATATCATTAAGACAGTCTCACACCCCGTTATCGCCTATTGAAGTAGTTGTATGCGTTCGCAAAAACATACCCAATAATCCAGGCGGTTAGTGTCGACGATATCAGACCCAGGAAAAAGGTTGAGAGGGTTGGGTTCCAGGTTCCAAGCTTGGTCAACTCAATACCGTGCAGCCACGACTGGGCTATTGAGAACATAAGATCAGGTAATAAACCTACAAGAATGCGACAGGCTATAAACAAAATACCTGTTGTTGCTGCTAAGGCATTAGCGGTGGCAGTTGGATTATGCTTCATAATTTAAATACCTCCCTTTAATTAATCTTAGCAGTTTTTTAGACTCCGCATCCGCCACCTTGTTTGGGTGGTTGCTGGACAAGGCCTTTATCGACTAACCATTGTTTCGCGGCCTGCCATCCGGAGGCAGACGAATAATCCTTTGAAAGTAACGTCTTGGCGTCAATGTCTTTAAATGATTTTCCTTCTTTGTTCTTGAAGTAGAGAGCCAGGTCATAGTAGTTGCCGGGAAACCAGAAGGCATTAAAGTACTTTGCCGCTTCAAACATCTGGCTCTCACTGGCACCATTACTGGCCATCAATTGCAATACCCCAAGAAGCGCCATCCCATGATTGCAATCCGGAAAAGCCGTTGAATTGTTGCAGCAGGGTCGATAGATATTTTGTGCTACAGAATTGACCCTGTCTTCCTGTTCTTTCGTCAGCGGAACAAGAGAGGACTTTGAGTAATAACTCATTGCATCGGTTTTTCCAAGAGTCCAGCCGCCGGTTGAAGCAAAGTTGCCTGCGCCTTGTTTACCGCCGTACTTAATCATCTCTCCTTCTTCCAAAATTGGGGATTTATTTGCAAGCCCCAGTGCCCAGAAGAAATTTAAGAGGAAGTATGAATTCTCTCGGGTAACATTTATCTTTTGGTCAGAACCCTTCGTCAGGATTTCTTCCTGATCAGGGGTTAAAGGTTGGCTCCCTTTAGCGTAAATCTCTTTAAACTTATCAGCATCGATGACCCCCATAGCAACCATCTTGGGACCCAAATTTCCATAGGATGCGTTTATCTCAAATCCGGAGACAGGATTAATTTCATCAAAGAGGTTGTCCTTGCCGACCGCCGTAGTTTGAGCAGGAGATGACTGATTATTGCTGGTAACCCGGTTTGCCCGCAGTTTAACAACCTGCGGTGCTAAGAGTAATCCCGTCAGTACAGCGTTGACTGCGACACTCGCAAATAAAATTGGTAGGAATTTGTTATTCTTCATGTCCTTTATACCTTAACAACTTATAAAAAATAAAGACAATCGTTCCAAAAACAAGTAAATCAACAACTGGGTTCTGGAAATATTTGGCAATCTCAAATACCAGCATTCGGATTTTTTGACTATAACCCTCCATCTGGTTCATCTGGATTTTGCCCTGATAATTAAAAACTGCGATCAGGATTCCCGTAATAAAGAAAATACCGGCTCCGACATATTTGAGCACATTATAGATTTTCTGTCTGTTGGGACCGGCAATTTTTGATGCGGCTTTATCGTAGAACATAGACATCACAAAAAGCGGCATGACTATACCGATAACATAAGCAAATGAAACAATGAGTGCCTGGAAAAGTGTTGGTGATAGTGACGTCAAGGTCACTGCCGCAAATAATACCGGTGCACAACAGGCTGAAGTTAAACCGGACATTAAGCCCAGTCCGAAAACGCTGGCCGTAGATAATTGTTTATTTTGCGGACCCGAGACATGAAAAAACTGCGGCAGATGAAAGATGGGTTTAAGAGTCATTACCCCCATGAGAATCATGATAAATGCCCCCAGGTAGTAGATTGGGGCATGATACGCATCAAGGAAAAAGATCGCGAAACGAATCCCTAGAGCAATCGGAACTAAGACAAATGCTAATCCCAGGGCAAATATGAGTGTGTAGTACATGACCCGTTTTTGCTCTTTAAAGATCGTTCCTAGATATGAAGGAAAAAGAAAAGTGATACAGCAAGGGGCAAACAAAGCCAGAACGCCTGCTAAAAAGGAGGCGGTTAACGATATGCCGAATAAAAAATTTGCGTTCATAGCTATTTTACGTTTACCCTGATACTGAATATCAGCTTTTGATTAACTGGATCATTCGTCGTCACATAAACTTCCCGCTCAACGGCACCATACACCGGCATGGTCGCTGGTCTGTAAGTCAACCTAACCGTCGCCGAGTCTCCCGGGGCAATTTCAGTCACAAAGCCGCTTTGCGAGTGCATGCTATATTCTTTACTCGTTTCTCCTTTATAGATAATTTGTCCGGCCGTACAGCCGCAGCTTGAATTAACATTCAGGATCTGCAACGGTTTGACGCCGGTGTTCTTTAGGGTGTAGTCCTGTTGTTTAACGTCAGAAACTTTCATTTCTCCCCAGTCAAAAGAGGTCTGAGCGATTTTCGCCTTTGGACGATCAGTATCCTGAGCAGAAAAAGTGGCCGCTGTCGGTTCAGGCTTTTGTCCGGCACTAAACAAAAAAGCCAGGCCGATTACGGCGGCAAAGAAAAGAACCAGGCTGATAATAATTGCTTTTGGTGACATATTAATTTAAATATCTATATGTTTTTATAATTTCTGCTTTATTAACTTCCTCAGCCTTGGTTTGCATAAGCAAATCGTACAACGTATGAGGTTAAGATTTTGTTAAGATTTTATTGAACCGGTAGACTCTTTGTTTGCCTGCTTTTTGAACTAATATCAAATTCGCATTCTTCAAGACAAGTAAATGTTGGCTGATATTGGGTTGGCGTTTATGAAGGAGTTGACTTAATTCACTGACGTTTAGAGGTTTCTTATAAAATAACTTGAGGATCTGTAGTCGTACCGGATGAGCCAGAGCCCGAAAGATGGTTGCTTGTTCTTCGAATAGTTGTTTTGACATAGTTGATAACGTGCATGGATGTGTTGTTTGCTATTGTATACCGGCTGATTAGGTTGTCTTGTTTAAGACATTGGCCCACACCGATTCACGAAAGCCTCGATAAGTGGCTTAAAGCTTCAGAAAGGGTCAACTACTCCACAGACGAGGCAGAAGATGGCACACAAGTCGATACATGGGGACTCGTGGAAAAAGTCTTTATCTTAATGAAAAATTGAGTTGTTTAAGTCGTATATCGATAGTCACCGTTTTTGGGTACTTTCGTTATACGAAATAAACTAAGCGCTCAAGGAAAATGAGGTCGATCAGAAATCAACTATCGAGGAATTCTCGGTAGTTCAAAAGGAGGGAGCAAGAGAAGTTTCCCGAAGGGTAACTTTCTACAGTCTTGAAGCAATCATTGCTGTTGGTTATCGTGTCAGTTCTGAGCGTGGTGCGCAATTTCGTCAGTGGGCAACAGGGATTTTGAAAAACTATATCCAGAAGGGCTATGTCCTAGATGTTAATCGAATGAAGTATGGTTCCCGCTTTAGTGCCAGGTACTTTGACGAGCTCTATGAAGAAATTAAAGACATTCGTACCAGTGAACGGATGATTTATCAAAAAATCACCGATATTTATGCCACGGCAATTGATTACTCACCACAGGCGTATGAGAGCAAACGGTTTTTTGCAACTGTTCAAAATAAACTTCACTTTGCTATAACTGGTAAAACCGCTGCAGAAATCATAGTAGAACGTGTCAGCAATAAAAAAGAAAAAATGGGATTGACTTCTTGGCGACGATCACCAGAAGGTAAAATAATGCCCAGCGACGTCGTGATTGCTAAAAACTATTTGGATAAGAAAGAATTGGCTCATCTCAGCAGCATAGGCAATATGTATTTGGATTACGCTGAATTACAAGCGGCCCGCGGCAGAGCCATGACTATGCAAGATTGGTTAGAAAAACTTAATGCCTTCTTGAAGTTTAGTGAATATGAGATTCTGACCAATGCTGGAAAAATTAGTCACGAAGTAGCCGAGACTCTAGCTTTAAAAGAATATGAGGTGTTCAAAAAAGATCAGGATAAACATTACATATCCGATTTTGACAAAGTAGTTAAAAAACTAATACAAGGAAAAAAGAAGTAAGCGATATCATTATATGAAAGCTTTTGTGATGACAAAAAATGTGACTGCCGAAAAGTGATGTTTAATGTGATCGCAATAGATCGACCAGGAGATATTTTGGCAACAGTTGGTTTTGGTTGGGAATCGATTCCTTTTTACACTACTTGGGTTGGCGGTGATAGAGAATTAGCAAAACAAATGGTTGGTACTTATTTAGAACCAATATGCATACAGTCTCAGTATTCAAAATATTTTCTCGGTCTCATCGCGGATATGGTTAAAGAGGAATCATTTAAATCCAGAATACTTCTTCACTATCAGCTTATTCGGGGCATAAAATCACCAAAACAAAACCAACATGAATAGGCCTGACTTTACCTTCGATAAAATAAAATTTGCCACAGATGGATCGACATTTGAAAAGGCAGTAGCTTTGTATGAGGGTGGCAAGGTAACCCAAGTTGAAGAAGGCATTCGATCATACACAGCCGTTGTAATGGGCACAAAACCATATCGAGTCTCGGTGGAAGCGCGAAATTTTCGATATGCTTATTGTTCTTGTTACTTAGGTAAAAACGACACATATTGTAAACATATGCTTGCCTTGGCGATTTATGTGGTTCTAGATGGTAAGCCATTGACCAGCAATGATAAAAAGTTGGTGCAAAACCCAGCTTGTAGTGGTAAATTGGGAATCTTATCAGAAGATGAATTGACAACTAAGAAACAAGCCATTACTGCCGCTCTGCGTTATATCAAGGCCTATACTGGTCCATCACGAGCGTGGTTTGCTTATCAAAATTCGCTTTCCGAAGGTTGTAACCGGCTGTCTGCCGTTATCTACGATTTGCCAGTAAACACCCAAACAGCGGGATTATTGGTTGATTTGCTATTAAGACTGGACAAAAAACTTTGTACTGGTGGAGTTGATGATTCGGATGGTGAAGTGGGTGGGTTTATTGAGGAAGTAGTGTGTATACTGCAAGAATTTGTTAAGTTGGACCCAAGCTGTGTTGTTGCTTTCGACAAATTGAAAGATAAGGAAACATGTTTTGGTTGGGAAAAACCACTGTTGAAAACTAATGATTAAATGTTTTCAATGGCAGTGAAAACATTCCTGAATAAGCATGCAAGAAATGGTTGACCTCCTTGAGTGTGTATTCTGGAAACTCAAGGTAATTTATCCAATCAGTTTTCCGAAAGTCCACCCATTTCTCGAGCACTTTAGGGCTCGAACTCTTGTTTTTCAAGAGGGTGTTTAATTTTTCTAGTTGTTTTTGCTAAGATGGTGTTATGAGTAAAAAAGTGAAGAGGTCTTTGAATAACTTTAAGTATGGAGTGATGGTGGCTACGGCGGCGATATTGCTGGGGACAGTGACGGTGGCACGGGCAACGGTAACGACTGATTTGCGAAGCAAAGTATTGGGAAAAGAAGACAGTCAGGAAGTCAGTCACGAACAGGAGCAGCAGAGTGAGCAACAAAAACAAGAGCAAGAACGCCAGAGAGAGGGCTCGAAGACACAAATCGAAGTGCAAAAAGGAGATAAAAAGTTGAAGATCCAGAAAGATGGATCAGAAACTAAGGGAGAACTGGAGACGAAGAGGATCAAACAGCAGTTTAGGGTTGAAGATGGTCAGCTTAAATTAAAAACGGAAACAAAGGACGGTGAACACAAGGATGCAACTGAGGAACAAGAGAGAGAAGTCGAGAGGAAACTCGAGAAAGAAGATATAAAGGTGGCGACAGCAGATGGAGAGCTAGAGTTTGAACATGGGGGTGTGCGTACCAAAACGAACTTTCCACTTTCGATCAATCCCACTACCAACCAGTTGGTAGTTAATACCCCCGCGGGGCAGAGGGCAGTAGCAGTCTTGCCAGATGACGCGATCCAAAATTTATTGAATCGAGGAGTATTAGCAGCGATAGAAGATGGGGCTGATGCGGCGACGGCTAGTGCTAGTCTGGAGGATAAAAACGGAGAGCTAATATACAAAGTTAAAGGACAGAAGAAATTAAGTCTATTTGGCTTCATTCCTCTAAACGTACCGGCGACGGTTGATGTGTCGGCCAATACCGGAGAAGCCGTGAGTCAAGAGACGTCCCTTTTGACCGACATTTTAAGTTTCTTCTCTAGGTAATGGGTTGGTTGGGTAATTATGCCTATCGGGATACTTATGACGCTTTGGGTTAATTTATTTTCAAATATGTGGATATATGCTGATGTTTCCATGAAACCTTTTTCTTGGATCGAGTTGTCATGTTTTGGGAGGGTATATTCTAGAAACACATCTTTGCGTTTATCTAAAAGTTCAAACCGACTGTCGTTGGTAAGGAGGTACTTCTTTTGGTAGTTCTTAATTTACCCCAAAGTAACGGACGAGATCTGGATACGTGTCTGTACCTGTAAGTGTTGGAGTTATTCCCTGGTGGAAGATAATAAAAATTATTCGATCAGCCATGACCTTTTAAGCATACTATGGCAATTCGGTAATCATAAAGCAATGCCTGCAGGGCCAGGCCCTGCAGGTGTGGATGATTAGTTGAATTTGAAGGAGGTGAGGGAGGATCGGATTACGCTGGCGTGGCTTCCCCAGGCAGAATCGGAAGAATAACTTTTGGCGAGGAAGCTGATACCATCCTTGAAGTATAGATGGGCCAATTCGTGAACGGTAATAGATTTACCACCAACCTCTTTTGGGTAAGTAAATTCCAAGCTTTGTCCGTTATCAAGAGATTGGGAATTTATAAGGCGAGAGCCCTTGACATTTCGAGTTCAGGCGGCGTTGTTAGCGGCAGCTAAGCAGAGTAATTTTCCTTTGAGTCTGCTTGACCCTGGTGGGTTTGAAATTGACACGAGAGTTGTCAATGTCTCTGATATTGGCATGACAACCAAGGAGACGCCAGCCCAGAAGCGACGGATGGGGTTTCTCGGCATGCAAGAAGTTTCGCCAAGGGGTGAGGGGGTTGGTCCAGACGAGGATCGTCCGACCTTTGAGGCGGAAGCGGTTTTACATATTGACCCGGGTAAGGATACCTGGACGATGGACGTCCTTGACGCCGGAAACATGGCAAAATATGCCGGTGTTGCCGCCGTTGTGAAAGAAACGTTTGGTGTCAATGTGGTGATGGTGCCAAACACTCAAAAAATTGGATAGATTTTTCCCCTCGTTGCAGACAGCGGCGAGGGGATTTTTTGTGGGAACATGAAAGATGGTAGGATTTGTAGAGATGAAATGGTGGGTGTTGGCACTAATCGTTTTGGCGGGGGTTTTGAGACTTTGGCGGATTAATACTGATTTGTTGATCCACTATGACCAAGGAAGAGATCTGTTGGCGGCCAGATCAATTTGGTTTGACCATAAGTTGACTCTTTTGGGTCCGGCGACGGATGCGGAAGGAGTATTTTTTAGCCCGATTTATTATTATCTGATTAGTATCCCTTTAGCGATAAGTGGAGGGAATCCAGTGGCGGCGATAGTATTCTTGATAGTTCTTGAATTAATTAGCCTGATGTATTTTTACGAGGGGTCTCGGAAACTTTTTGGATTAAGGGTAGCGATTTTAGGATTGGGATTTTACGTTAGTTCTTATGGGTTGATTAGCTTTTCGAGGTGGTTATCGAACGCAATGCCGGTGATTATTGTTGGAAATTTGATGATTTATATTTTGGCTGAGACTTTTGAAGATAAGAGTTGGTGGGTATGGTATTGGTTTTGGTTAGGAATAATGTTTATCTTTAATCCGGCAGCTGGGATTGGTCTTTTTGTTTTCGGGTTGATCTATGGAAGGGGGAGTATATTAAAAAATTTAACGGCATTTTTTATTCCGGCCTTACCCCAGATGATCTTTGATTTAAGACATAATTTTTTGATTTCCAAGGGGGTGATGGGGGCATTGTTTAACGGATCTGGGGTCAGCGGAGATAGACTTGGGGCTTTCTGGGGGACGGTCCAAACAGTGTTTAATTTTATTAGCGGGGTTTGGGGTTGGGGGGTGATGTGGTTGGTGGCAGTTGGTATTATTCTGATAATTTTTGGAGAGTGGGGTAGAAGTAAAAAGATGATTTTTAGTTTTGTTACTGCCCAGGTTGGAACAATGTTTCTGTTTAATCGGGCGATTTATGGTCATTTCTTTGCCGGGGTGGCGGGGGGTTTGATTTTGCTACTGGTGTTTTCATTAAAAAAGTACCCAATGATAATTTTGGGTTTGGTTCTTTTTAATTTATGGTTGTGGTGGGGGGGATTTAGAACACCAAATTTGAATCTGACGCCGATGGGGACGGCTAATCTGGTGACGCTTCAAAATCGTTTGAAGGTTGTTGATTTTATCGGACAAAACAAAGAGGAGTATGTTTTTCACAGTTATGACATTCCATATTTTCAAGATCAAGTTTGGAGGTATCTGTTGTGGTGGAGGGGAATTAAAAACCCCGGACAAAAATCAAGTATCTTGTATGCTGTGTCAGAGCGAGATTGGGACAGACCGGATAGATTGATCGACTGGAAAGAAGACTTGAGGAAGATCAGTCGATTGGAAGAGAGGTTGATAGCGGGAGATTTCATAGTTGAAAAAAGAATATTTAAACAAGAAAAAACCCCTGCTCAGTAGTGAGAGGGGTTTAAATATTTTTTGCCAAAGAAATACAATGTGGCAAGGAGGGCGGTGCCGACCAGGGAGAAAGGGAGGGCGTTGAGGAGATTGTTTGTTGACCAACTTAAAAGAGCCACCGGTTGAGTGAACAAGTCCCAACTGTTCCAGCGACC
>Ga0172370_10007785_pt1 | contig 13045 bp, 10 predicted proteins | sample LakKiv5m_FD_114538 | JGI IMG/M metagenome (GOLD analysis project Ga0172370, IMG submission 114538) | Freshwater microbial communities from Kabuno Bay, South-Kivu, Congo - kab_022012_11.5m | ecosystem: Environmental > Aquatic > Freshwater > Lake | place: Democratic Republic of the Congo...
CAACCTTGAACCTTTGAACCCGTGAACGGTTGCACTTATAGAATAGACAGGCACTGGATAAGGACATCCCTTAAGGTTCGAAGTTGACATGGGGTCCTCATTCGTCATTCAACCCATAGATCCAGTCAAGCACCATGCGGGCATGGGGGAGGAGTGCGCCCCCGGCATCGGAGACAGGGTAGGAAAAAAGGAGGTGGCACAGCCTCGAAAAGGAATCCGCAAAAACCCCCTTCACCGCCCCTAATGCGGGGGGCCCGTCCACCACGATAAACTGGTTCTCGTTCCGGATATCTGCGTATTCCATTCCATCCCGGACAAAGTGAATGGCGTGGTCCTCGGGTTCGACCTCATAGAGGCCTGCCCGGACCCGGAATCCCCGGAGATCTTGTCCTTCGGGCGGAAAAAAGAGGAGGAGATGACTCCCTTTCAAAGGCGCTTGATATCGCCGGTTCAGTTCCGCCACATCGATCCGGGAGGGGAGATTCAGGAACTCGATCAGGTGAAAGACGTCCAGGGGAATGATCCCATTCTGGATATGGAGGAGCGAGAGCATGGGAAACGCCCCGGTAAGGCGCGGGTTGATCTCGAGGGGATAGACCGTTTCGGCCTCTTCATCGATCACAAAGTCAATCCCGAGGATCCCGCGATACCCTAAAGCGGCCACATATTTCCCTATTTTATCGGCCTGGTTGAGGGCCGCGCCCTGAACCGCCGGGGCCCAGGGATTTCCATCCCACACGTGGCCGCAGAATATGCCGTTCTCTGCGGGATTTGTGCAGTAGGGGAGGTCTATGAGCTGTTTCTGGAGCCCTGATATCAGGATCCCGTGTCGTGTCGTGCAGATGGCCACGCTGGCCGGGGTCCCCTCAATGAACCTGCGGATCAGGACAGACGTGAGCGGGACGTCCCGCCAGACACACCCTTTCAATCGTTCCCTGAGCCGGTAATACGACTCTGCCGAGTGGACAAAGAAAGTCCCTCTCCCGCCGCCCTGGGCGATATCCGGGAGCTGGATCACCAACTCCGGTCCCAGGTCCCTGGCCCACGCCTCGTAGCCCCTCTCCTGGATGACCGCGATGGGCCGGATCGCACCGGGGACCTGACAAAGATCCAGGTCCGCGGCCATCTGCTGAAAAAAGGCCCGTTCCCTGAGCCTGAGGCGGAGGGCCGACGGATTGGCCAGGAGAATCCATCCCTCCTCCCTTGCCAGGTCCTCCAGATCCGGATAGCTCTGATACAAGAACAGGTGCTTTGGATCTGGCATCCTGCTCAAATAGTCCTTAGTCAGCTCATGGGCAAGGAGAGAGGCGGAATTACGGCCGCCTTCCGGAAGCGCCCCCCCTGCTTCTTCCAGGCAGAAGATGTCCGCCCGCTTCCTCAGGAAGGGGAGATCAGCGGTCCTGCTGAAGGCCGCCACATGATAGGAATCGAGAAAATAGGCGGGGACAATCCTTGAAAAGGCCGTTATGCCTACCCCGACGAGACTGCCTACAGGGGCATGAAGCAGCTCCCTGACGTGTTCCAGTTCCTTCAAGAACATGGGCTCTACCCTGGACACCGGATCCTCAGAGCCGGGTCAGCGGCCTTCGGCCAGGCCATATGTAAAGGGGGTCAGACTGCTTTCTTTGCTTCCCTGGCGAAAACAGGCGACCCAGTGGTCGATGCCGATCTGGCTCAGGCCGGGCTCTTTTCGGGGGCACGTGTTGTGATCGGCGACGGCACACCTCGGATAGAAAATGCACCCCTTGTCCTCCCTGACCTCGTGATCCTTGGAGAGAAGGGTCCCATAACGCCTGGCGTCTTTGCTGTGCCCGAACTTGGGAACGGCATCGATCAGGGCCTGGGTGTAGGGGTGCTTCGGATTTTTGATGACCTCTTCTGCCGGGCCCAGTTCCATCAGATTTCCACGATAGATAACGGCAATCCGATCACAGAGGTACCGGGCCGCTGCCAGGCTGTGCGTGATGAACATCTGTGTGACGCCGAGTCTGTTCCTCATGGTCAGCAGGATATTGAATATCTGTGCTGAGATAGAGGCATCCAGCATGGAGGTCGGCTCGTCCGCAATGACAAACTCGGGATTTAAGACCATGGCCCTGGCAATGGCCACCCGCTGCCGCTGACCCCCGCTGAGTCGGTGGGGATACCTGAAGAGAAAATCATCAGGCGGTGAGAGACCCACCGCTTTCAAGGCCTCTCTGACCCTGTCCTTTCTATCGGAAGCCTTCCCCATCCGGTGAATTTTCAATGGCTCCGACACCGTGTCATAGACCGATCGCTGGGGGTTCAGGGACTGATAGGGATCCTGAAAGATCATCTGGACCTTTCGGCGAAAGGCCTTGAGTTCCCGTCCCTTTAATGCCGTCACCTCCCGGCTGTCCAGGAATATGCGTCCGGACGTCGTCTCCTCGAGGCTGACAATCAGACGGCCCGCAGTTGTCTTTCCGCTCCCGCTCTCTCCCACCAGACCGAATATCTCTCCCTTATAGATGTCGAGGGAGATGCGGTTGAGGGCAATGACGTCCTTGCCCGAACTCCGGAAAAGGCTTCCCTTGCTCTTGTAGATCTTGCTGACGTTCCTCATCTGGAGGATCGGTTTGTTTTCGTTATCTATGTTCACGTTTCGTGATCTCGCAAAAAGTCGAAAAGCAGGGATATCCCTCGCTATCCCTTGCACGGGCTGGTTATGCGCATTCGCAATTCCTAAATTCCTGAATCCCTAAATCCATGCAAACAGCGCTTTCTGCATGGGCATCACGTTTCGAGTTTCCAATCTGAATCCCTTCAGGACCTGCAACAGAGGGCCTTGTGCCCTGAGCCGATGTCCACCCATTGGGGGGGGCTCGTTTTGCAGAACGCCTGGGCCTCCGGGCAGCGGTCACAGAACCGGCACCCGGCAGGCGGGTTGATCAGGTTGGGCGTTTCCCCCGGAATCGGGACCAGATCGCTTTTCTTGCCGGTGAGCGTCGGAAAAGATGAGAGAAGGGCCTTTGTATAAGGGTGGGCCGGGGATTCGAAAACGGTCCGCCACGGTCCGAATTCCACCAACTGACCCGCATACATGACGCCGATCTCGTGACACATGTCGGCTACAATCGAGATATCGTGGGAGATGAATATGATGCCGATATTGAATTCCCGCTGAAGGGCCCTCACCTCTTCCAGGATCTGGTCCTGGACGATCACATCCAGGGCGGTCGTAGGCTCGTCGGCAATGATCACCTTGGGATGACAGGCCAATGCCATGGCGATGACGGCCCGCTGCTTCATCCCGCCGCTGTACTGGTGAGGGTAATCGGTGAGGCGTTCCCGAGGAATTCCGACCAGGTCGAAGAGTCCTTCCACCTGGGACAGGGCCGCCTCCTTCTCGAGGGAAGGGTTGTGGACCAGAATGGCCTCGGCGATCTGGTTGCCCACGCGTTGCACCGGGTTCAGGGCATTCATGGCGGCCTGAAAGATCATGGCCATCTTTCGCCACCGGATGCGGCGTTTCTCCTCGTCCGACATGACCAGGATGTTTTTTCCCTCGAGCAATATGCGACCGGTGCTGACCGATCCGTTCGGGGGAAGCAGCCCCATGAGCGCCATGCCGATGGTGGTCTTGCCGCAGCCTGATTCCCCCACGAGGCCCAGGGACTGGCCCTCCTCCAGGACAAAAGAAACCCCTTCCACGGCCTTGAGGTAGCCATTTCGAGTATGGTAACCGATGCTGATGTTGTCAACTTCCAACAGGGGCATTTAGTCTGTCTGGTCCTCCTTCCTCAGCCTCGGGTCGAGGACCTCATCCATGGCCCTTCCCAACATGTAAAAGGAAAGGGTGATCAACGAAATGCAGATGCCCGGAGGGAGAAGCCAATAGGGGGCCTTGAACATATGCCCGGTTTTCCACACCCACTGGAGCATCATGCCCCAGCTTACGGTTCCGGGGTCCCCGAATCCCAGGAAGGCGAGGGCGGCCTCGGTAATAATGGCGGAGGTGACTCGAAAGGTCATGAACAAAAATGCGAGCGGCAGGACATTCGGCATAATGTGCTGAAATATAATCCGGGAATGGGAGGCCCCCGCCACCTTGGCGGCCTCGATAAACGGCCGCTGCTTCAGCGAAAGGGTCTGGCCCCGAATAATCCGGGATACGCCCGGCCACCTGAAGAGGGCGATAATCAGGACAATGGTCCAGATGTTGAGCTGTCCGAATACAGCGGCAAGGATCAGGACCACCAGGAGGGTCGGCATGACCATGATCATGTCGGCCAGCCTCATCAGGAGCGTGTCGATGAACCGTCCCATGTATCCGGCCGTCATACCGATGGCCACCCCTAATACAATGCTCATGACCGCGGCCGAGATGCCCACCATGAAGGCCACGCGGGCCCCTGCCAGAAGTTGGCTCAGGATATCCCGACCCATGAAGTCCGTTCCCAGCCAGTGTCTCATGCCGGGGGGCGTGCAACAGGTGATCGCCGGATCGACGCCGGTCATGGGGTTGTACATGGGGTCAATCAACGGCGGGATATAGCTGCACACGGCCATCAGGGCAAACAGGATCAGGAGGACCAGGCCGATCCTACCCAGGAGGCTCTGCTTGAAAATAGACCAGCCATCTAAAAAGCTGTTCAGCAGGGGAAATCTTTCTCTAACTGTCATAGGATCTCTCAAATCACCCTTGGCCGCGATTGACTTCAATCACTTTAGCTCACTTTAGTCACTTTCCCTTAATACCGAATCCGCGGGTCGAGATATGCGTAGAGGACGTCCACCACGACGTTGGATACCAGGACCACCGCGGCAATCAGCAGAAAGGACGCCTGGGCCAGGGGATAATCGTTCTGACTGACCGAAAAGACCAGCTCCCTCCCGATGCCCGGCCAGGTGAAGACCGTCTCGGTCAGGGCTCCCCCGTTGATGGAGAAGGCCAGGCTCAGACCCACGCTCGTGACCACCGGCAGGGCCGCGTTCGGGGCTGCATGATGGTCCCGGATCACCTTTTCCTCAAGCCCCTTGGCCCTTGCCGTGAGGATGTAATCCTCTTTCAGGGTCTCCAGCATGCTGCTCCGCATAATGAGAAGGTAGGCCCCGAAGTGGATCAGAAAGAGGGTGGATAAGGGGAGGACCATGTGGTACATGACATCCAGGGACTTGGCTATGAAGCCTGAGTCGGGATCCAGCCACACATCTTCCGAGATCATGCCGGTGATGGGAAACCAACCGAACTTATAGGAAAAGAGCCAGATCATGATCAGGGCAAGCCATGGTAGAAAGAGGGTGTGGGTTACCAGCGCCCCGATGGTCAGGATGGAATCGGTCTTCTTACCCTTGTGCCACGATGCGATCTTACCTAAAAATATGCCCACCAATGCCGACAGGATAATGGATGTGGTGAACAAAAGGACGGTGTTGGGGAGTCGGCTCCATATAATGTTGACCACCGGTTCTCCATAATGGAATGAATACCCGAAATGCCCGGTAAAAAAATTCTTGAGATAAACGAGGTACTGGATTCCCAATGGTTTGTCCAGCCCTAACTCGACCTTTAGGCGGTGGGCATCCTCGGGCGTCATATCCGGATCCACCATTCGCGACACCGGATCGCCCGGCGCCAGGCGGAACAGGAGAAACAGTACCGTCAGAATCACAAAAAAGATGATGACGACCTGGACCAGCCTTCGGCCGATGTACTTGCGTAATTCCATACCCCCCCGCGTGGCGCAGAGCGCATGAGGGAAGGCTTCCCTCTATGCGCCCTGCCCTATGCTCTTTGCATCACTTGGCCGGTTTCAGCTCGCAAAAGGTCCAGAGGTTGCCGATGCCGCCCAGCATCTGAACCCATCCGGTAAACCGCCCCTTTTGCACGGCCTCGATCAGGTTTGGATTATAAAGCGGGAGATACGGGACATCCCTCATGACGATCTTCTGCATCTCCCAGATCAATGCCTGCCGCTTGTCGCGGTCCAAGGCCTTTGCGGATCCGTCGGCGATCTTATCGAACTCGGGATTGTTATACCCGCTCATATTCCATCCATTGGGTTTGTCATTGCTCGAGAGGAAGAAATTCCGCAGGTAATCCGGATCCAGGGAGAGATTGCCATAACCCAAGACAAAGGCATCAAACTCATGACGCGCCTTCACCTGCTGCAACAGGGCGCCAAAGGCCATCGGCTTGGAATAGGCCGGAATGCCCAGCATCCTGAGCCATTCCTGCATCATCATCCCGCACATGGCCCGGTGGGGGTCATAGTCGGCCGGGGGCGTCAAGATAGTGAATTTTTCCATGGGACTGCCGTCCGGGAGCCTGATCCCATCGCCGTTGACCACCTTTCCCGATGCCTCGACCGGAGCGGTCTGCCAGGTATATCCCGCTTGGCGAAGGATGTCGAACGCCTTCTTGATGCGACCTTCCCTGTCCAGACCTTCCCCGTACTTGGGGACATCCGGGCAGTACCAGAAGGCGTTTCCCGAAGGGACAATGGAATGCATCTTTACCCCGTATCCCTGAAGGATCCGTTTGATGATGAAATCCTCGTCCACCAGGGTGGCAATGGCCCTTCGCAGGTTTGGATCATTGAACGGCGGCTTCCTGACATTGAACCCCATATAGTAAAGAGAACTCTTTTCGTTCTGAAACAACTCGATATCCGGATTGGCCCTCAGGTCCTCCATATACCCTGGCTGAACACCCCACCAGAACATATCGATCGTCCCCTTCTTCAGCGCCAGAATAGCCGCGTCAGAGGTCCCGAAAAGCTTGAAGATCACCCCGTCGATATAGGGCCCTAACAGCCGGCCCTGGATCTTTTGGCCGGTCCCGAAAAAACGGGGGTTCTTCTGAAGGAAGAGATAAGACCCCTCCCGCCACTCCTTCAGGATGAAAGGCCCGCTGCTGACCGGGCTGTCAATTTTCTCATTGAGAAGCGTCCCCAGGGGCTTTTCGGTCTTTTTCGCTGCCTCGATCCGATCGACCCACTCTTTCTTTTGGACAATCGGGGTGGTCAGCGTTCGGGTGAGAAAGGTAGCCTGCGGCTCCTTGAGATAAAACTTCACCGTCTGCTTGTCCGGCGTCTCGATCTTGCTGATGAAATCCCACTTCGAATAATCTTCCGGGACCTTGAACTCGTTGATGAAGTTCCCCGTAAACGCCACATCCTCTGAGGTCAGTTCCGTGCCGTCAGACCATTTTGCCGGCCGGAGCTTGACCGTATAGGAGAGGTCCTTTTCATCAAAGAAGGGCTGTTCGGCAGCCAGCCAGGGAATCAGTTCCAGGGTCTTGGGGTCCCGCACATAAAGGGGTTGATAAAGCAATCCCAGCACCTTATTGGACCATGCATCCGTGGCCCGCCACACGTTAAGGGTCTTGGGTTCTTCAAGAATACCTATTTTAAGCGTTTCCCCTGCAGAGACCCCGGAACCGGCAAGCAGAAGGCCGGAAAACAGCATGGCGGCATACGCCCACACCAGGAGCCAACGACAGGAAGCTCTTTGTGGTCTTTGTTCCATAATTTTTCCTTTCATCTTATATAGTTTCATCATAGACGCGCTCGAAACCATCACGCCTCGCCTTTCATCTCAACCACTTTCTGTTCAATAAAATCAATGACGTCCACCTCGACTTTCACCTTGTTCAGCCGGTTGATGCGGGGGATCCCCCCCGGGCTAAGACAGTTGATCTCTACCAGTTTGTCGCCGATCACGTCAACACCCACAAAAAAGAGTCCATCCTCCACCAGCTTAGGCTTGATGGCCCGACAGATCTCCCGCTCCGGATCGGTCAGCTCGTGCTTGAATGCCCTTGCCCCGGCATGGATATTGGTCCTGAATTCTCCTTTGCGGGGCCTTCGTCTCATGGCCCCCAGGATCTCTCCATTCAGCAGGAGGATCCTGACATCCCCCCCCCTTCCCACCACATCCAGGTATTCCTGGACCATGATCGCCTCTCTCTCAGGATAGGAGCGGTAGGCCTTCACATAATAATTGATGAGGGAATGGAGGTTTTCCTGGTCCCGGACGCTCACCTTGATCACCCCTTCGCCCCCATATCTCTGGAGCGGCTTGACCACCATGGCGCCGCCGAAATCATTGATGATCTTCCTGAGCCGCGCAGGATCTCGAGAGACGTGGGTCACCGGAATGATGTCCGGGAAGTTGAGGATGTACAGCTTGCTGTTGGCCAGGATCTGGCCGGCGGCGCTGTTGATCATAAAGACCTTGTCGCTCACCGATGACAGAAACTCCATGGTCTGGTACACAATGGGTGGATTCTTTCTCAGAAAAAGGGCGTCCAGGTCGGAGATGGTCTCAAATATGAGTTCGTCCTTTTTGAGACACTTGATGAGGCTGCGCCAGTACTGTCTCATGGAGAGGCCGGTCTCCACCGTGATGTTGCGCATCCTGGCCACCACCTCATTTTTCCGAATATAGATGTCATGGGGTTCAAGAAAATAGACCGAATGTCCCCTCTCATTGCATTCATACATCAGGTGGCTGGTCGTCTCCATTTCAGGCTCAATCGACTCCAGCCGGTCCATTAAAAAGGCGATATTCATACTCTCCCCCCGTATTTGGTTACGGCATACCCAATGATCCGGGAGGCGATGTCAAGGCCTGTGGCCGCTTCGAGCCCCCTGAACCCTGGAGAATAATTGACCTCAATGATCTTGGGGGACCCCTGTCTGTCCACAAGGATGTCCGTTCCGGCGATCTCAAGCCCTAAGGCCCTGGCCGAACGGATCGCCAGCTCCGACATATCCGGGTCCAGGGTCACCCCTTTTCCCATCCCTGTCAGATGGATATTCGACCTGAAATCCCCTATGTTGGGCCTAAGTTCCATTGCCCCGAGGACCCCCCCGTCCACGACAAAGGCCCGGATGTCTCTCCGCCCCTCGGGCGCCATGTACTCCTGGACCAGCACCCCACGGGAGTTGTCCCGGAGGTTTTCCATAATAAATTCCGAGATGACCGGCGAATCCACACGGACCACGCCGCTCCCCTGCCTGCTGCTCGGCATCTTGGCCACAACCGGATAACCGCCCAGCCCTTTCACGGCATCGTGGAACCCGCTCGGATTGACCACCAGCCGCGTATTCGGCACAGGGAGTCCGGCCGCAGTTAGGGCCTGGAGACTCAGAAATTTATGCCGCGCCAGGAAGATCGCCCCGGAGCCATTGACCACAGGGACACCGGAAAGCTCAAACTGGCGCACGACTCCCAGGGCATAATCATTGATAGTGGCCCCGATCCTGGGAAGAAGGACGTCCGGCCTCTCACACCCGCGTATGTTGAGCTTGAGCCTGCCGCCCTCAATCTCTGAGAGGCAGTCCCGGGTGTGAATGAGCTTGGCCCGGTGTCCGGATTGAGATGCCGCCTCCATCAACCGCTGGTTGGGGGGGTATTTCTCGTCGCGTACGCTCAGGATCCCGATGTCCATGTCCCACACCCGTCACCTGACCAGGGTCTCCAGTTTCAAAAGAATCGCTTCTGCCTCTGGATTTCGTTCACCAGGCCGGGTCCCCTTTATACTTAACTGCAAGGTTCTCTTCAACCTAAAAAGTTCTTTTATCTCCTCCGGGGAATATTCTTCTCCCCGAAGGAGCTTATAAATCTCCTCAACATACGCCTGGCCGTCGGTAAAGCTCCGGTCGATTCGCCCCGGCATTCGGGCCATGAGCCGGGAGGCCTCTACCGAATCCATGGTATCGTGGCGCCATGCCAGCCCAAGGCCTTCCAGGCCCAGGGCCTCTCTCTCCTGGTGCACCAGGGTATTTCCCGTATAATAAAAGAGGTAGGGATGATAATAGGGCAAACTGCTTTCGTTAATAAAATCGATGGTTTCCGAAAATGTGTCCATAGTCTCGCCCGGGTAGCCGATAATGAAGCTCCCCCTGCTCTCGATGCCGTGATCAGTGAGGATACGGATGGCTTCCAGCGATTGTTCCTTTCTCAGCCGTTTGTCCATATTGTCCAGGATGGCCTGGCTTCCGGATTCCAGCCCCAGATCGACAAATTCACACCCCGAGGCCTTCATGAGTCTCACCAGCTCCGGCCTTAGGGCGCTGGCCCGGGCAAATGACGACCACGTAAACCCAAACCCCTCGGCGATCATCATCTCCAGCACCGCCGTCATTCTTGGCTTGTTGGCGGTGAAATTATCGTCGGTAAACCGCACGTGGGTAACACATCCCAGGGCATCGATTTTCTTCAGCTCTTCCCGAAGGACCTCCATGGATTTGTAGTGAACCTCGGGAAACAGCCAGTGATAGGTGCAGAAACGGCACCGGTAGAAACAGCCCCGGCTGCTGTTGATGGGAAGGATGGCGCGCAGATATGGCTTCGGGACCCGGTCCCATGCGATCGCGGTCTGATCCATATGGCTCTCTTCCGCTTCTCTTGGGGTGAAGACCATTCGGCCCTGTCCATTGAAATAGGCCAGATTGGGGACTGAATCGAGGTCCCTCCCCTCCCTCAGGGCCGCCAGGAGTTTCACCAGGGTCGCCTCCCCCTTGGCCTCCACCACAAAGGCATCCACATGGCCTTGGAAACCAGCTATGAAGTCCAGGGTCCTTTCTGAAAACCGCTCCCCGGCATTCAGGACCTTCTTGACCAGCATCCCCCCTGCGATGACCGGGACCTGGGGCGCAACCCCCTTGATAACACATGCCATCCCATGGATATCGTTCATAAAGATAAAATTTGAGGAAATGCAGACCGCCAGCGGGTCCTCCTCAAGCAGGTCAGGGAGGTTGGCCGTGGCATAGTTCTGGACAATGATCGGATCGTATCCATGGGCACGGAGGTATTGATCCAGGTAAATGCCGTTGAGGGTCACGCTGTTGGCCAGGGAATAGTGTTCGGTCACATTCTCCGGGGTAATTTCGGGGGACTGGCGACCGGCCTTGACATAATTCATGAGATCCAGCAGGTCCATGTACCGGCCGTCCAAAAAGAGGAGAGATTCCAGGATATTCCGGTGAACACCCTGTTGAATGGCCGCCAGGTCCAGGTTGGGAAACCGATACGACTGCCTCTCGGCCCTCTCCTCGGCATCGGCCAGCTTTCGCCTCAGATGGGCGTCGTTATCCAGCGGCTGGTTCTGGGCAATGACAATGACTTTCGGGTGTTTCAAGATCGGTCCCGGCCCCCTGCATATGATTCGCGGAAACGGTTTCCGCGCATGGTAGGTAAAACCAGGCCCGATGTCAACGGGCATCTTTGTCCCTAAAAACCCTTTGCTTGCCCAGTTCTCACAACGTGTGTAGGCAATTTTGACGCTGTGCCAGGCCGATCTGCATTCCCTACAGGGCGATACAGGAGTGAAAACCCCGTTATCACGAGGACTTGGCAAAGAGACGATTTGGCCTTTTGATGGCAGGGATATTGCGTTTCAGTAGGGTGGAAGGGGCATGGGAAAAATGGGTTACATGATCGAATCAGTTCAAGTTCAAAGTATGCAGGGCAAATATCCTGCCCCGGTCATGAAGAATGCCAATGGCCCGTCCGGATTTCAGGAGGAATTGCAGCCCCAGATCAATCGCGGAGAGACCCAAAGGGTTTTCTCTTCCGCTGCCCCATCGGGCCACCGAGGCCTCGGCCCCGGTCTGAACCATGTGGGGGCCATCTCCCTGGAAAACCCCATGGTCTGCCATCCCCTCATGTCTCATCCCGACTATCGCAGCGACTGCTGGAAGATCATTCATTCAGGGGTCAATGCCCAAAAGGAGTTTCGCACGCTTCGTGAAGGCGAAGAGATATTCATCAATCCCGCAACGCATGAGGTTGTATGGCACGGTCAGGCAGTCCCCCCATTACGGTGAGGGTTCATCGGGCATCTCTCCCCCTTTGCGCTCTTGCCCACACCCACTCCGGGACATCGGGCTTCACAAGCGCATCACCCATACGATCGGGGTCTCCAGAGGGAGTGGGATTTTCCCCCTGCTTCGCCTGAAGCCGCTCAATGGCATGAATCTTGTTCAGATAGACGAAGGTCTCATGGGTACGGTGTTTTTTCAGCCATTCCAGTTCATCACGCTGTCTTGCCGAGAGTGATCCCGCTCGGCTCAGTAGAGAGAGGCGAGACTGCGGATAGAGCCACCGCACCCCGAAGTTCTTGAGACCATAAACTACGTTCTTGGGCCCCCCATTGTAGCAGGCGCCGGCGCCGTACTTCTCAGCGCCCGACCCTGACAGAGGGGGATAAGAGCGGAGCATTTCCGCAAGGTAATGATCGAGCAGACAGATCTCCGCCTTGATGGCCAAGAGGTGATCGGCCGTGGCCTCGAAGAAATCTCTCGAAATGTCCGCGGAGGTGTACCTGTTCCAGACGACCTCCATCCCAATAGGGGTAAACTGGGTGAGGCCACGGGCGCTTGCATAGTTCCCCGTGAATCGGTAAGCGTCTTCCTGATTGGAGCCTATAATCACCAGGATCCGTTTCACGAGCCGGCCGAGGGACCTTTCTCTCTCCGGATCCTCCGAGTCGCCCTCATCGGTGATGAATCGAAAGGCCCCCGGGTCCATATGTTCGGCAAGGATCAGGTTAAAGTAATCTTCATCCGTAAAACAGGGCGCCCTTTCCAACGACGTTTCGCTTGCGGCTCTGGAGTTGACATGGCGCAGTTCTTTTCGGGCCTGTCTGATCTTTCCGCGCAGGTAGGCGCTACCGGCTTCCACCAGTTCCGGCTGCAGAAGAGCCCTGGAGTAAGGGGTATACAGAATCGACTCCCTTAGCAATGAGGCCTTGCGCTCGGGGTCTATGGCATAGAGGAGACCGACAACGGCCGTATGATCGGGCTTCAGGATGTCGATGGAGGAGTTGAACCCGTTCCACCAGTTCACAGAGTAGAGAACCATGGAATCGTTCAAGAATAACTCGTGATTCTCTTCATAACCGGGGACGATCCGTATCTTCCCTGTTCGGAAGTCTGCGAGGGCGAGCTTCAACTCGCGCCTGGCCGGCATTCCGTTCCGGGCCGGGAAATAACCCACCTTCTCCTTTGCCAGCCGTGCCTTGGCCTCCTTCAGCACCGGGAGAAGCGAAACCTCTGCCGTGAAAGGGGCA
>Ga0172370_10007786_pt1 | contig 13045 bp, 8 predicted proteins | sample LakKiv5m_FD_114538 | JGI IMG/M metagenome (GOLD analysis project Ga0172370, IMG submission 114538) | Freshwater microbial communities from Kabuno Bay, South-Kivu, Congo - kab_022012_11.5m | ecosystem: Environmental > Aquatic > Freshwater > Lake | place: Democratic Republic of the Congo...
GCTGCAGGTGACGGCGGCCGAACGGTTCGCCCAGGCCACCGAGGAACTCGCCGCCGTGCAGGCGCGCCGCGCGCTGGTGGAACTGCTCGACCTGCGCGGGCAGATCGCCGACCGCGACGCGCAACTAGCGGCGGTCGAGGCACGGCGTCGTCAGGTGGACACGGTATTGACCGCCCTGCGCGACGAACGGGCGCGGGAGGAGGAGCGGTTCACGGCGGCGTTGCTGGAAAGGGAGCGGGTCAGCGCGGTCCTCCACACTGCCCGGGCGGAGGCCGAACGGATGCGGACTCACGCCGCCGCCTTGGGGCAGCGCCTTGTGAGGGCGGCCTCGGAGGCGTCTCGAGCAACCCGACGTCGCGAGGCCGGGGACGAGGAGCTTGCTCTGGCCGAGACGCGGCTTCGAGCTCTGGCCGACATCCCGACGCACAGCGCCGCGCGTCTGGGGCGGGTGGCGGAGGCGGCGGGGACCGTGGCGACGTCGCTGGGGGAGATCCGACCGCGCTTCCAGGCGGCCCTCGAGGCCGAGGACAATCGGAAGGACGCGGTGTTCGAATTGGAGGCCGCGCGCAGCCGGCTGGTGCAGGAAAGGGAGTTCCTGCAACGGCGGGTCAAAGAGTATGGCGCTCGGGCGCTGGATGTGACGGCCGGCGAAACGGAGGCCGCGGCGGGCGTCGAGGCATTGGCACAGGTGGCTCAGGAGCGCGAGAAGGAGTTCGGTGAGGCGCAGACCCGGTCGGACGGGCTGGCCGAGGCCGCGGCGGAGGCGGCGTTGAACGCGCGACGGATCGAGGAGACGTCGCGGGGTTTGGCGGCCGACCTGCGTGCCGCTGAGGCCGCCCTGGAGACGCTGACAGGACGCAGCGCGGTCTTACGTGACGTATGCCGGCGCCGGGAAGGCGTTCCCGACGCCGCGCGCGCGGCGCTGGCCGCGGTGCATGGTGCCGCGTTGGTGGTGGAACTCCTTCACGTGCGTCCGGGGTACGAGCGCGCGGTGGCGGCCGCCCTGGGACCGTTGGCGTCGGCGGTTGTGCTCTCGGGGGGTAGGGACGACAGCGCGGTGAGCGCCGCCGACGGTCCGATCGAAGTGGTGTGGCCCGAGGAGATCGATGTGCCTCGACCCGTGCCGTCCGTTGGTGGTGAAGAGCGCGTGGACGGGGGCGGCGTGGGCGCGGCTGGAGTAGACGGGTTCCTGGACTTGTGGGACGTCGTTGACGGCCCGGCCGGGTTGATCGCCGCGCTCAGGCTCTTGCTCCCACCGACGTTGGCGCAGGTCGCCGATAGCGCGGCCGGCGAAGGTGTGACCGTCGCCCCGTACGCCCCAGTGGCGGGTCTGGGATCCGCGGTCAGGGTGGTGCATGCCGACGGGCGCGTAGTTCACGGCCGGTTGCACGGAGCCCGCCGTGGCGAGGCCGGGGCGGAAGCCCTGCTGGCCGCCCGCTCGGAGTTGGACGGTCTTGAGTCGGAGCGTGCGGCGGCCCGATCGACAGTGGAGAGGACCCGTGCGGACGCTTCGGCAGCAGCCGCAGCCGTGGCCGCCGCGACGCAGGCCGCCGCCACGCTGGAGGCGGAGGCCCGCGCGGCCGCCCGCGCGGCCGCATCGGCCGCGGACGATCTCCTCGTGGTTCGCCGCCGACTGGAGGACGCCGAGGCCCGCCTGACCGAGATGCGGGCGCGACACGAACGCGACCGCGAACTCGTGGCGGGTCTCAGCGATGACCTTTCACGGGTACAACAGGCATTCGACGACACCGCGGCCGAACTCGAGCACGAACGGCAGGGGTTGCGCGCTGCGCGCGAGGACTTGGACGCGTTCCGACGCGACCTGTCCCGGCTCGAAGCCAAACGAGCCCAGGCCGCCCTGTTAGAAGTACGCTTGCGGGAGCGTCTTCGCGGTCAGACCGAGGAACGCGATCGGGTCGAAGCTCAGAGGGCCACGCTGATCCGGGTGGTGAAGTCCGCACGGAAGCAGGAGGAATCTCTGGCACGTCTCCTACCGATTCTACAGGAGCTTCATGACGTGACCGAGGGTCTGGCGCAGGAGATCGAGGGCGAGGCCGGCCGCCTTCAGCGGCAGGTCGACCTCTCTCGCGCAGCCGGAGACGATTTTGCCCGGGCGCTGAAGGATCATGGCCGCCGCGAAGCCGACCTTCAGAACGAGCTGAGCAACGAGGCCGAGCGGCTGGTGGAAGTCCAGGTCGCGCTCGCGCATCTGGGCGACCGCGTCGCGGAGCGCGAACGTGACCTTGCGGACCTCCGACGCCGGCACCTCGCACCCCGTCAGGTGACCGAGGCCGAGGTCGAAGGTATCGAGCAGGCCGAACTGGCCGCGGCGGAGGTGCGCCTGCAGCGCCGTCTGGAGACCATGGGCGCCGTGAACCCGTTGGCCGAGCAAGAGTACCGCGAGACCGAGGAACGGGCCGCTTTCTTGGCGGAGCAGCGGAGAGATCTGGAAGCCGGTCTCGAGGAACTCGCCCAGGTGATCGATGATCTCGAAGACCACATCGAATCCACCTTCGCCGAGATGTTCGAATCCACGCAACGTCACTTCACCGATATGATCCAACTGCTGTTCCCCGGGGGCCGGGGGGTGCTGCGTCTGGAGGAGCAATCGGCCGGGACCCCACGTGAAGACGATGAAGAGGAAGCGGTCCCGCGGGAAGGGCCCGGTATCGTGTTGGAGATCAAGCCGCCGCGCAAGGCGCCTCGCAGTATGAGCCTGCTCTCGGGCGGAGAGAAAGCTTTGGCGGCCCTCTCGTTCCTGTTCGCTCTCTTTCTGGCTCGGCCCTGCCCGTTCTACGTGCTCGACGAGGTCGAGGCGGCTCTGGATGATGTTAACCTGGGCCGGTTCCTGTCTCTGGTCAAGCGGTATCAGGACCAGACCCAGTTCATCATCATCACCCACCAGCGGCGTACCATGGAGATCGCAGACACCCTCTACGGGGTGGCCATGGATGCCGACGGCACCTCGCGGGTGCTGTCGCGTCGGCTGAGTGCGACCGGCGCCCGGCAGGGCTGAGGAGGTTCTCGTGTCGTACAACTGGTCCGAAGTGTTCATCGGCGTCGATGCGGCCCGGACGGTCCCTACTCCCGAAGTGGCCACTGAAGGTCGCCGGGGGTGGTTCCGCCAGCTGCGCGAGGGACTTTCGAAGAGCACCAAAGCGCTGCAACAGCAGTTCTCGGCCATCCTTTTTGATCGGTTCGACGACAAACTGTGGGAGCGGATCGAGGAAGCGCTGATCTATGCGGACGTGGGGGTGGACACTACTGTCTCCATCGTAGAACAGCTTGAACGGGCGGCAGAAGAAGGAAGTATCCACGACAGCCGCGAGCTGCTCTCCAAGCTCCGGGAGATCGCTGCGGCCCACTTCTGCGACAAGGACACCCGCATCGATGTGGCGCATTCCCCCGCGGTGATCCTGATGGCCGGGGTCAACGGGACGGGGAAGACCACCACGATCGGCAAGATAGCCTGGCACCTGCGCGAGTTGGGCCAGACCCCTTTGTTGGTCGCGGGTGATACCTTCCGGGCCGCCGCCGTGGAGCAACTGGTGGAGTGGGGGAGCCGAGTCGGCTGCGAAGTGGTGCGGCACGAACGAGGCGGAGATCCGGGAGCCGTGGTCTATGACGGTATCGCGGCGGCGCAGGCGCGGGGGGCAGATGTAGTCATCATCGATACCGCCGGCCGACTGCACACCCAGGTCAACCTCATGCGGGAGTTGGAGAAGGTGGTGCGGGTAGTCAAGAAGTTGGTCCCTGACGCCCCCCACGAGACCCTGCTCACCATCGACGCGACGACGGGACAGAACGGTCTCATCCAAGCGCGACTGTTCAAGGACTCGGTCGACGTCTCCGGCGTGGTGCTCACCAAGATGGACGGTACCGCCAAGGGAGGTATCGCGCTGGCCATCTCCCACGAACTCGATCTGCCCATCAAGCTCATCGGCACCGGTGAGAAGATGGATGCGCTGCAACCGTTCGATCCCGCCGGGTTCGCCGGCCTGCTGTTCGACGACAGCCTTCTGCGGGGATAGCGGCCTGGGCGCGGCCGACCGGGCCGGATCGAGCCGTCCTGTGGTAGTCTGTTCCCCATTCCAAGGGGGGGCCTGCCGGTGCGCAGGGTCGCGACGTGCGGAGGAAATCCATGAATGTTCTGGTCGTTGGAGGCTGTGGGCAGTTCGGACGCAAGACCGTCGCCCGCCTGTTGAAGGATCCCGACGTGGCATCGGTGGTATCGATGGACGTGGCTCCTCCGGCTGCGTGGTTCCTCAAGCTGATCGAGGAGAACGCGGACAAGTTCCGGTTCGTCCGGGGGGACATCTCGCAGCTGGAAGACCTGCTGGACATCATCAGCCGGTACTCCATCGACCGTCTGGTCAATTGGGCGATGGTGATGACCCAAGAGCCGATGCCGCGGCTGAACATGAAGGTCGGCGTACTGGGTATGTGCAACGTCTTCGAGGCGGCTCGGTTGTCGGGCATCAAGCGGGTCGTGTATGCGAGTTCCGAGACGGTGTACGGAAGCCAGGAGGACTACGGCGATAGGGAGGTGACCGAGGACGACCGCCTCTACATGGGACCCGGTCACTTCTATGCACTGGCAAAGCGTCTGGCGGAGATCATGGCGGGCGAGTACTCCACCCTGTACGGGCTGAACTGCACAGGCCTGCGTCCCAACATCGTCTACGGCCATGGAGCCAAAGAGCCGTTCGTCGTCCGGTGGTTCTCCGATGTCGTCTCCCTGCCTGCGGTGGGCCGGCCGGTCGCGTACGACATCGACGGAAGGAGTCTGTGGTCGCTGCTCACGCCCGACGATATCGCCGAGTTCACGTGGCGGCTGCTCAAGGTCCCGTCATCGCCGCATCCCGTCTACAACCTGGGTGGACCTCCGTATTGCCTGCAGGATGTGGCCGCCGCGGTGCGTTCCTACCTGCCCGATGCCGAGATCACATTCGGCGACGAGCGCGGGCGCGAGGAGCTGCCGTGGAAGGTCAGCTGCGCACGGGCCAAAGAGGACTTCGACTTCTCCGTCATGCCTCTCGAGAAAGCGGTCCTGGTTCACATCAACGACGCCCGTTTCGAGGCAGGGTTGCCCCCCATCAGCGGATAAACGTCGCGGGCGAAGACTACGAGGGATCGTCGATGTTCTCAGACAACAGACGCGTCAAACTGCTCACGCTGGGCGCCATGTGCTTCGCTCTGTTCATGGCGATGCTGGACAACACCGTCATCAACGTGGCATTGCCGAAGATCCAGTCCCACTTCTCCTCGGGAGTGAGCGGGCTGCAGTGGATCGTCGACGCGTACACGTTGTTCTTCGCCTGCCTCATGTTATCTGGGGGGACCCTTGGCGACCTGTACGGACGGAAACGGCTGTTCTTGATCGGGCTGACCGTGTTCACCGGGGGTTCGCTGCTTGCCGGTCTGGCGCCCACCCTGGGCGTATTGGTCGCGGCCCGGGCCATACAGGGGATCGGGGCGGCCGCGTTGATGCCCGGGACGCTGTCGATCATCAGCAACACCTTTCCCGATCCGAGAGAACGTGCGCAGGCGATCGGCATGTGGGCCGGGGTGTCCGGGATCGCCTTGGCCGCCGGCCCCATCGTGGGCGGGGCCCTCGTCGACAGCTTGGGCTGGCAGAGTGTCTTCTTCTTGAACGTTCCTATCGGTATCGTGGCCTTCGTGATAGCCCTGGTCGTGGTCCCCGAGTCGAAGAGCCCCGAGGCGCGGCGTCTCGATCTTCCTGGACAACTCTTGGCCATCAGTGGTATCGCATCGTTGACCTACGCTCTGATCGAAGCGAACGACCGCGGTTGGACGTCTCCGCTCATCCTGGGGCTCTTTGTCCTCTCTGCAGCGACCCTCACCGCGTTCGTCGTCGTCGAGTCGCGCAGCACCAGCCCGATGCTGCAGCTCGGCTTCTTCCGCAACCCCACCTTCGCGGCGGCCAATGCGGTGGCGGCCATAGTCAGTTTCGGCATGTTCGGTATCTTCTTCTTCCTGAGCCTGTTCTTCCAGAACATCCAGGGCTATACCGCCTTTCAGGCGGGTGTGCGTCAGCTGCCCGCTACGTTGATGATCATCGTCGCGGCGCCGATCGCCGGACAGTTGGCGGGCCGCATCGGTCCGCGGCTGCCCATGGTGGCCGGTTTGACGTTCGCCGGGAGCAGCCTTCTGCTGATGACGCAGATCGACGCGGGAGATCCCTACTCCACCGTCTGGCCATACCTGGTCCTGATGGGTCTGGGGATGGGCCTGGTGATGTCACCGATGACCGCGGCCGTCATGTCGTCGGTACCCCTGCGGAGGGCAGGGATGGCGTCGGCGACCAGTAGCACCAGCCGGGAGGTGGGGGGCGTGTTCGGGATCGCTCTGCTCGGGGCCATCGTCACCCACTGGTTCTCGCAGAACCTGTCCGCGCAGCTGGCTGCACTGCCCATTCCGGAGGCGGCACGAACTCAGATCATCGCCGCAGCGGGCCGAGGCGGGCGGGAGGCCACGGGGGCGCTGCCGTTGGACCCGGCACAACAGCAGGCACTTCACCACGCGATCGACCAGGCTTTCGTGCACGGTATGGACGTTGGTCTGACCGTCGCCGGTCTCACCGTTCTTTGCGGAGCGGTCATCGCGCTGGTGTTCGTGCGGCGCCCGATGCCGGCGGGTGTCCTCGAGCACCCCTCGGCGGAGCCGCAGGTCGCGACCGTCTGCGACACGGCCTAGGACTGCAGCGTCCCGCCAATGGCGGCGTGGAGGTTACGAGATGGCAACCAGGAGCTAACCTCCGGTTACTGTCGGCGTACCATACTGGCTCAGAGAAGCAGCTGCTAGACTGAAGAGAGCGCCATGGACGCGGACCTCGAGATCCTCATCGTAGAAGACGATCCTGCCATCGCGGAAAGTCTGACCGATGGCATCGGACAAGAGGGTTATCGCATCCACTGGGAGGCCACGGGGGCCGGCGGGCTGGCGTATGCGCGTTCCCACGATCCCAGGCTGGTAATCCTCGACGTGCGCCTTCCCGACGGGTCAGGTTTCGACGTGTGTCGCGAGATGCGCCTGTTGGGGCTGCGTCAGCCCATCTTGATGCTGACTGTCCAGAGCGAGGAGCTGGACAAGGTCCTTGGTCTGGAGATGGGAGCCGACGACTACCTGACCAAGCCGTACAGGCTGCGAGAACTCCTTGCCCGCATCAGGGCTCTCATGCGGCGGGCGTATGGCGAACTCTCGTCGATCGAAGCCGACGTCCTGTACGTGGGTGATCTGGTCCTGGACCGGGGCCGGGCCCGGGTTTCGAGAGGTGACAGAACTATAAACCTGACTCCCACGGAGTTCAGGCTGCTCGTGTTCTTCGCTCAGCATCCCGGACAGGTGTTCAGCAGGGCGCAGTTGATGGACAACGTCTGGGGCTATCAGGGCGACTACTACGACGAGAAGACCGTGAATGTGCACATTCGCCGGTTGCGCGAGAAGATCGAGTTCGACCCAAGCACTCCCGAACTCGTGCAGACGGTCCCGGGGATGGGCTATCGGCTCGCCGCACTCCCGTGAGACGACTCTCGGGGATGCTCGGCCCCGTGGGCCGCGTTTCGCTCAGATACCGGTTGCCTCTCAGCTACGCCGCTGTGGCCCTTGTGACCATGCTGGTGTTGGGCGCCATCTTGTTGGCCATACTGAGCAACTACTATGCCGGAGCGGAGACCGCCTATTTGAACGCAGGCGGCGACCGTGTAGTGCGCGAACTCTCGCGGGTCGATTGGCGGGCTGTGTCGGAGGGGGAGAGCGCGGACGGGGTTCTCGCGGCCCAGCAACGTGTGCTCGCGGTGGCCCTCGTCACACAGCTTCGCGTCCAGGTTGAGAGGCCGGACGGAGAGTCTCTGATCGACTCCGGCCCTCCGGCGAGTATCGACCCGTCGGTGCTCATGGTGGTCGGTGGGCCTGGGTCCTCCGGGGAGACGTCCCCCGGACCCAGAGACCAGTCCGATGATCCATCGGACGGTGACGGACCACCGCCGGGGTTGCCCAGCCCGCTTGGCGCCGGCCTCTTCGGCGGAGCGGGGTCGGGTGAGGTCGTGCGCTCCCATCGCACCACGGAACGGACGCTTACGCAAGACGGGCAAACGGTGGCGATAGCGCACCTCTCCGAAGGTCCCGCGTATGGTGCCACGGTCATCCGAACCACGGTCAAAGGTTGGCTGCTCGCCGGATGTGCCGCGGTGCTGCTGGCGGCCGGATTGGGCTGGTGGGTGAGCAACCGAATCACGCGACCGCTGTCAGAGATCACAACCGCGAGCGATAGCATGGCCGGCGGGGACCTCGCCGCGCGGGCCGACGTGCACCGCTCTGACGAGCTGGGAAGGCTGGCGGACTCGTTCAACAGCATGGCCGCCGGCGTGCAGCAGAACGTCTTGGCGCTGCAACGGTTCGTGGCCGACGCCGCTCACGAACTGGGCACGCCGCTCACCGCGCTCGAGGCGGATCTTGAGTTGGCACACGATCGCAGCGCGAGCGAGGAAGAGCGGCGCCTGATGAGTCGAGCCATGCGTCAGGCCGAGAGGCTCGAGCAACTCTCCGCCAATCTACTGCGGCTCTCCCGACTAGATACGGGTAGGCTTGCCGGGCCATCAGAGCCGGTGGACCTCGTTGCGCTCACGCACCACGTCGCCGATGCCGTCGCCTCGAGGGCCGAGCAGGCGCAGATCGATCTCATCATAGACGTGCCCGAGGGTGAGATATGGACGCAGGGGCACGAAGACAAGCTGAGGGCCGCCGTCTCCAACTTGGCGGACAACGCATTGAAATTCACCCCCGCCGGTGGCTCGGTCACTCTGGGTCTGGCGACCGCACAAGGAGACGCGCGGCTGTGGGTGGAGGACACAGGGATCGGGATCCCCGATGAAGATAGGGAAGGGCTTTTCGGACGCTTTCATCGAGGTCGCAACGTCTCCGCCTATCCTGGAAGTGGATTGGGCCTGGCGATCGTCAAGGCCACGGCTGAGTTGCACGGCGGCACGGTCAAGGCCGAGACCGTCGCGCACGGGTCTCGGTTCGAGCTGACCCTGCCCATCCGCAGTCAGGCTGCTGAAAAGTGAGGCTCCGCCGCTCCTCGCCGGCGCAGCTTATGGTTACGGGACGGTAACCGGACGCTAATCGCTCCACATCTCGACCCACCCATACTGACAAGTGGGAGACACGAGGGATGGAGTCGACGTGACACGCAGAACGAACGGCAAGAGGCGGCAGACACGGATGGTGGTGGTCGGCTGCGTGCTTGTGGCCGTCGCCGTCGGGGGCCTTGTCGGCTACCGGGCGTGGCGCGCCACCGATCAGGTGCCGGTGACCTACGTCACCAAGCAGGCCGAGACGATGACCCTCATCTCTTCTGTGTCGGCCACGGGCAACGTAGTTCTCGGGCACACGGAGTCCGTCAGTCCCACCATCACCGGTGAAGTCAGTGGACTATCGATCAAAGTCGGAGACACGGTCACCCAGGGTCAACTCCTGTTCGTACTCGTCAATCCCCAGTTGGACTTGGCGGTGTCGTCCGCGAGGGCCGCATACAGCCAGGCGGAACAGTCGCTCGCCAGGGCCGAACTGACTGTGTTGAAGGCCGAGCAGACGCTCAGTCAGCTGGAAGCGCAATACGCGGCGCAGTCATCATCGACTGCAGAAGCGGCATCGCCGGCGGCGGTGGCCGTCGCGTGGGCCCGCGGCGCATCCGATTCCAAGGTGTCGGCATCAGCGGCCGGTTCCGAGCCGGAGACCACCACCACCGGGCCGGAGAGCACCACGACGACCGAGCCGGAGAGCACCACGACGACCCACGCGCCGCCCCCGAGTACGACCACGACGCAGAGCCCTCCCACCACCACGACGCCGACCACCGGAGCCCCCAGTAACCCCGGAACAGGTGGCTCGACGGGCACAAGCACGGGCAGCACGGTCACCGCGCTCGACCTTGAGGTGGCCAAGGCGGAGGTCGCCGGTGCCGAGGCGGCCGTCACTGTGGCGGAGACACAACTGGAGTCGGCGGCGTACCTCCTTGATCAGGCCACGGCGAACGCCGCCGCCCGGCAGGTGACGGCGCCGATAGGGGGCACGGTCACGGCCGTCAGTGTCGGTGACGGCGACCAGTGGGGCGGCGGCGGCTCCGGCGGCGCGTCATCGGAGGCAGGAGCGGGCTCGACCGATACATCGTCATCCACGAGCGGCACTGCGGCCGTGGTCATCTCTGATTTGGACTCCTTCGAGACGACGGTGTCGCTGGGCGAGACGGATATCGTGGGTGTGAAGGTGGGCGACAAAGCCACGCTCACGTTCGACGCGCTTCCCGACCTCACGTTGGTCGGTGAAGTCACCTATGTGGCCGCCGCCGGTACCGTGACGCAGGGGGTCGTGACCTATGACGTGACCGTAGTCCCCAGGATCGGCAACGACAACGTCAAGGCAGGGATGACGGCGACGGCGGAGATCATCACGCAATTGAAAGCGGATGTGCTAGCCGTACCCAACGCCGCGGTCAAGACAGACTCGAGCGGGGGCTACTACGTCCTGATACTCACCGATGGCGCACCCACTACCCAGACGGTCGAGACCGGGATCGCGAACGACGCCTACACGGAGATCACCACCGGCCTGACCGCCGGACAGGCGGTCGTCACCCAGACCACGGGTGGCTCCACCACGAACACCACCAGCAGGGGTAGCACCGGCGGGATCCTGGGTACAGGGTCCGGCTTGCAGGGGGGCCCGCCTGATGGCGGCGGCCCGCCTCCCGGCTTCGGTGGTGGTGGATGATGATCGAGTGCCGCGACCTGACCAAAGTGTATGTGTCGGGTGTCAACGAGACCGTGGCATTGAGGGGCGTCGATCTCCACATCGCCGCCGGAGAGTATCTCGCCGTGATGGGGCAATCCGGCTCGGGCAAGTCGACCCTCATGCACATCCTCGGAGCGCTTGATTCCCCCACGGGCGGAACCTACCTGTTCGAAGGCGTGGACATGGCGACACTGGACGAGGATGAACTCGCCGAGGTGCGGCGGACCCGCATCGGCTTCGTGTTCCAGGCCTTCAATCTTCTTCCTCGGGCGACTGTGTTGCGTAACGTCGAGCTGCCGCTTATTTACGCGGGCGTCCCTCGGCAAGAAAGGGAGGATCGGGCCATTGAGATGCTACAGCTGGCCGGGATCGAGGAGTCACATTGGGACCATCTCTCGAACCAGCTCTCCGGCGGGCAGATTCAGCGGGTCGCAATCGCGCGTGCCCTGGTGACCGATCCGGCGCTCATCCTCGCCGACGAACCCACCGGCAACTTGGACACCAAGACGGGAGAGCTGATCTTGCAGGCGTTCGCCGACCTGCACCAACGGGGGCACACGATCGTGCTCATCACGCACGAGCACGACGTGGCCGACCACGCCCAACGAGTTATCCGTTTGCAGGATGGGCTCATCGTCAGCGATCTCGAGGCGTAGCCGTGAGACTGAGCGACATCTTCGAAGAGGCATACCACGCCCTGTCTGCCAACAAAGCCCGTTCCGGCCTGACCATGCTGGGGATCGTCATAGGCATTGCTTCAGTGATCGCCTTGATCGCCGTAGGTCAGGGGAGTCAGCAGTCGATCACCAACAGTATCGAGTCGATCGGCGCGAACCTGCTCACCGTTCGGCCGGGTTTCCAGCGAAATGCCGGACCGGTGAGCGGCGGACGAGGATCCGCGACGACGTTGATGCTCGAGGATGCGCAGGCCATCGCCGAGCTGGGTGAGGTGGCCGCGATCGCCCCCGAACTGGATGGTCGCTATCAGGTGGTGACGTCCGCCGGCAACACCAACACCCAGGTGATCGCGACCAGCGCTCCCTACGCGGAAATCCACAAGATAGAGATCGCCGAGGGTGAGTTTCTCTCCGACGCACACGTATCGAATGCCTCTCGCGTGGCGGTGCTCGGCTCGGCCACGGCTGCCGACATCTTCGGCGACCCGGCCGACGGGGGTGAGGATCCCATCGGCAAGACCGTGCGCATCAAGGGAGTCAATTTCACCGTCATCGGGGTCACGACGAGCAAGGGAGGCACCGGATTCAACAACCCCGACGACGCCATCTACGTGCCCTTGACTACGGGTCAGAAGCTGCTGGCCGGTCAGAGCACGTACGTGTCGACCGTCGGGGTCGAGGCGACGACGCAGAAGGCCATGACGCAACTGGAGACCGACATCACGAATCTGCTCTTGGAGAGGCACGGTATCAGTGATCCCACCTCCGCCGACTTCTCGGTGGTCAACCAATCGGACATCGTCGAGACCGCTTCCGCCACCACGCGCACCCTGACGCTTCTGCTTGCCGCGGTAGCCGGCATCTCGTTGGTGGTGGGCGGCATCGGGATCATGAACATGATGCTGACCAGCGTGACCGAGCGCACCCGCGAGATCGGTTTGCGCAAAGCCCTCGGCGCGACGAAACGCGACATCAGCCTACAGTTCCTCGTGGAGGCCGTCGTCCTGACCCTGATCAGCGGCGTTGTGGGCATCATTCTCGGCTGGTTGGTTTCAGTGGGCCTGACAAAGTTCGCCGGTCTGGTTTCCCAGATCACCCTGCTCTCCGTGGTGCTGGCCTTCGGGGTGTCGGCGGTGATAGGCATCGTGTTCGGTTACTATCCGGCGCGAAGGGCGTCCGGACTCCATCCGATCGAAGCGCTGCGGTATGAATAGGGCTGGTCTCACAAGCTCAAGGAGGAGGAACGACACGTGAAACGATCATCGGTCATCGCGCTGCTGGTGGCGGTCGCCGTCATCGGAGGGGCCATCGGCTTCTTCGGCGGCATGAGTTACGGGAAGAACAACCCCTCTCCTCAGGCCGCCATGAACACGCTCGCCGATCTCAGCGCTGAGGAGCGCAGTCAGCTGGGAGGCGCAGGCTTTCCCGGCGGAGCTCCCGGCGAGGGCGCCGGCGCCGCGGCAGGCGCTCGGGGCGGCGGGTTCACCAGCGGCAGCATCGTCGACAACGACGGCAGCACGATCACGATCAAGCTTGCCGACGGCAGCACCAAGTAC
>Ga0172370_10007790_pt1 | contig 13040 bp, 16 predicted proteins | sample LakKiv5m_FD_114538 | JGI IMG/M metagenome (GOLD analysis project Ga0172370, IMG submission 114538) | Freshwater microbial communities from Kabuno Bay, South-Kivu, Congo - kab_022012_11.5m | ecosystem: Environmental > Aquatic > Freshwater > Lake | place: Democratic Republic of the Congo...
AACGGGCTTTGTCATGGATGACGCCGACGGCTTTCGGAAAAGGCTGCGCGAGAAATACAATCTTGTGACCGCGCGCGACTTTGGCGACCTGAAAGGCAAGTTCTTCAGGATTTGCCACCTGGGCAACTTTGACGATGCGCACCTGGATTATGCTTTTGCAGCCATCAAGAAAGAGCTTGGCAAGTGATTTGGACGTGATAAAATGAAAATCCAGAAGAGGTGCGCTCTTCTGTCTTTTCACTCGCAAATGAGGGAAAATGGAGGTAGTTGCTCGTGAAAATTGTTATTGCAGACGCAATGGAGCCTGAAGTGGTCGCGGAGATTTCCAGGCTCGGGCAGACCACAGTAACGCCCTCGGATTTGAGGGCTGCGCTTGCTGATGCTGATGCGCTGATAACAAGAAGCGCCACATTTGTCACGGAGGAACTTCTCTCGCATGCGCCCAGGCTAAAGCTTGTTGCGCGCGCGGGCGTGGGGCTGGACAACGTGGATGCCGAGGCGTGCAGGAAGCGCGGGATAAAGGTGGTGAACACCCCCGGCGCTCCCACGAACTCGGTCTCGGAGCTTGCGCTTGCCATGATGTTTGCCATTGCCAGGAAAATCCCGAAGGCGGACGGGAGCATGAAAAACAAGACTTGGATAAAAAAGGAGCTTGTGGGCGCCGAGCTTGCGGGCAAGACACTGGGGATTGTGGGGCTTGGCCGGATAGGCGCCTCGCTTGCCATCAAGGCATCCGCGCTTGGCATGAGGGTGCTCTACTATGACCCAAAGCAGGACGGCTCTGCGATGGGCAGGAAAGTGTCGCTTGACGAGATTTTCATGAGTTCTGACTACATCTCGCTCCACGTGCCGCTTGTGCCGGAAACAAAGGGGCTGATAAACGCGGCGGCAATTGCAAAAATGAAAAGCAGCGCAGTTATCGTGAATACCGCACGAGGCGGGCTGGTGGATGAGGATGCGCTCTACGCCGCCCTAAAGGAGAAGAAGATAAAGGGCGCCGCGCTTGACGTATACCCGCAGGAGCCTTACAACGGCAGGCTCTGCGAGCTTGACAATGTCGTCCTGACGCCCCACATCGGGGGCAGCACAAAAGAGGCGCAGGCAAGGATTGGGCAGGAACTGGTCGCGAAGCTTCGCGAGGAGTTGGGCTGAATGCTTTCACTGAAACTTATCCGAGAGGACCCGTCAATCCTGGAAAATTCGCTTGCGCGCAGGAACATGGACACTGCGCCTGCTGCCGGGCTCATGGCGCTTGACAAGAAATGGCGCGCGGTGAAAAACGATGCCGACAACCTGAAGGCCGAGAGGAATGCGGCTTCCATGAAAATCTCGGAAGCGAAAAAGAAAGGCGAAAGCGCCGAAGCAATGCTTGCCACTACAAAAAAGCTCGCAGCGGACATTGCTGCGGCGGATGAAAAGGCAGGCGCGCTTGAGGCGCAGATGAATGGCATACTGCTCACCGTGGCAAACATCCCTGACAGGAGCGTGCCGGATGGCAAGGACGAGGCCAGCAACCCCGAAGTGCGCAAATGGGGGCAGCCAAAGCTCACAAGCAAGGATGCCAAGCCGCACTACGAGGTGGCGGGAAGGCTGATTGACTTTGAGCGGGGCGTGAAGCTCGCAGGGCACCGCTTTGTGCTTTTGCGCGGGCTTGCCGCGCGGCTCGAGCGCTCGCTCATAAATTTCATGCTGGACATGCAGGTGATGAACGGCTACACCGAGGTGCTGCCGCCTTTCATGGTGAACAAAAAAGCGATGACTGGCACGGGGCAACTTCCAAAGTTCGCGGATGAGCTTTACAAGATAGAGAACGAGGACCTGTGGCTCATACCAACAGCGGAGGTGCCTGCCACCAACATGTTTTCCGGCGAAACTTTGAAGGAAGAGCAGCTCCCCATGAGCTTTTGCGCATACACGCCGTGCTTCAGGCGCGAGGCAGGCTCGTACCAGAAGGACATCAAGGGCATAATGCGCCAGCACCAGTTTGACAAGGTGGAGCTGGTGAAGTTCACAAAGCCCGATGATTCCTTTTCCGAGCTTGAGAAGCTCACCAAAGACGCAGAATCGGTTCTCCAGAAGCTGGAGCTCCCCTACCGCGTGATTGAGCTTTGCACGGGCGACCTGGGATTTGCATCCGCAAAAACGTATGACATAGAGGTTTGGCTGCCCTCGCAGGACAAGTACCGCGAAATTTCGTCATGCTCCAACTGCACAGACTTCCAGGCGCGCCGCGCGAACATCCGCTTCTGGCGCTCGGGCAAGCCCGAGTTCGTGCACACGCTCAACGGCAGCGGGCTTGCAGTGGGAAGGACAATGATTGCCATAATGGAGAATTATCAGGACGAAACTGGCTTCACCGTGCCAAAAGCGCTGCGCGACTACATGAGGTGCGACAGGGTGGAGTTCTAGCCCTGTGCTGTGCCTTTTTCTATCTTGCGAACCTCTGGTTCGCGAGAGACAGTTGTCGCAGACAACTGGATTTTTTCCTTCACTTCGGCAAGGAACTTCCCGTTCCTCTCAAGCAGCTTTTCAAACACTTCCTCAGGCTCGCCAAGCGAAAAGCCCGTGCCCTCAAGCTTTTTCCTCAATATTTCCATGCCCTGCTGCCTTGCGGAAAGCTTTTTCTCGCGCGAGAGCTTGATTTGCGCGATCCTCTCCTTCAGGTTCTCCGAGTTCATGCTGTTGTCAATGAAAACATTCTCGCCCATGTGCGGCATGGGCAGGTCGGCAGTGCCAAACCCCTCCGCAAGCGTGCCTTTCACCACGATTTTCACCAGCGGCTCGGGCGCGCCTGCTGGCGCGGATGAAAGGAGGCGCGAGGCTTCGGCTTCGACCTTCTTCCTTATTTCGTCGGGCTTTGCGCCATCGAATGCAAGGACGGAATGGAAGAGCTGGCGCGAGGGGATGGGGCGGAATTCCGCCTTGCGCGCGGCAGTGTCGTAGAGGAGCCAGCCCCGCTGGCCAATCTCGTCCTTGCGCATCTGCGTCACCACCGTGCTTCCAGGGTTCAGCACCTTGCCTGTTAGGCAGGGCTGGTGCACATGGCCGCACAGGTACAGGTCAAAGCCTTCGGGCAGGTCGTCAAACGTTATGAGATTGCCATTGCCGGATACGTCGAACTCCTGGAAGGACTGGTGCACCACGAAGACGTTGAATGCGCCCTGGGCAGGCTTGCATGCGATTTGCGAAAGCGCGGTGCGCGCCAGGTCCTCAGGCACGCTTCCCATGCCCGAGATGGCGATTTTTTCGCCCTTGTGCTCATGCAGCAGCGTGCGGTTGTGGAAAGTGGCGAGTATGCCTGCATGCGCCAAAAGCTCGGTGGGGTGCACGAACCCCTTTGCGCGCCTGTCGTGGTTGCCATGGATTGCGTAGATTGGCGTGCCCGCTATCCCGCGCGAATGGAAGATGCCTTGCGCCTCGCGCAGTATTCCCGTCACATCGGCAAGGGTTTCCATGCGCGGCAGCGGGGTGTCGAAGTTGTCCCCCCCGAGTATGATGAGGTCGGCCTCGCGCGCAGCCGAGAGGATGGCTTCCCGCCCCTGCCTGTAGGCGTCCTGCTCAAAGCGGCGGTAGCCGAAATGCATGTCCGTAACGAAAGCGAGTTTCATGCCTGCACCTCGCTTGAGTTCGTACAGCCGTTTGAGCATTGCTCAAACAGGATGTCGGTGACAAACGCGACCTTCATAACAAGGTTTGGGCATGAAAGCTTTATAAAAAGAGAAATCCATTATCATGCCATGGTCGACAGGCTGATATTCACGGGCGTGATGATAATCGCCGTGGTTGTTGTGGTTTACCTTCTTTCGCGCTAGTTTTTTCCCTCTGAGCCGCAGAAAAGTTTATAAACTCTTCTATTAATAACGGGATAACAACTTTTTAAAACCTAACTATTTGTGTTTCCAAGCAGTTTAGAGGTGGATGGATGGCTATTGAAAAATGCCCCGAATGCGGAAGTGCAAGGCTTACGCGAGACTACGAAAAAGGCGAGATTGTCTGCTCGAATTGCGGGCTCATAATTGCAGAGAACCTCGAGGACCCGAGGCCCGAGTGGCGCGCGTTTGATGCGGAGCAGCGCGAGAAGCGCGCCCGCGGAGGCGCGCCCATCAAGTACATGCGCCCGAACAAGGGTCTTGTCACCGAAATCGACCAGTACAACCGCGACATCCGCGGCGCAAAGATTTCGCCAAAGAAGCAGGCGCAGCTCTACCGCATGAGGAAGTGGCACAAGAGGGCTTCCATTGCCTCGTCCATGGAGAGGAACCTTGCCATCGCACTGTCAGAGCTGGACAGGATTGCATCCTATCTGGGCCTGCCGGACTCCATCCGCGAGTCTGCAGCGCTCCTTTACAGGAAGTGCATCAAAGCGGAGCTCATCCGCGGAAGGCTGATTGAGTCGGTTGTTTCCGCCGTGATTTACGCCACGTGCAGGATGCAGGGCATACCCCGCACGCTTGACGAGATTTCGCGCGTGTCGGGCATCGAGAAGAAGGAGATTGGAAGGGCGTACCGCTTTGTGAGGCGCGAGCTTGACATCGACGTGCCGCTCACCGACCCTGCGCACTATGTGCCGAAGTTCACGGCAGCGCTCAAGCTGTCGGGGCACGTGCAGGAGCGCGCAATTTCCCTCCTGAAGAAAGCAATCGCGAAAGGGCTCATCTCGGGCCGCGGGCCGACAGGCGTTGCCGCAGCAGCCGTTTACATCGCATCGGCGATGTACGGCGAGAGGCGCACGCAGAAGGAAGTGGCCGACGTCGCGGGCGTGACCGAAGTGACAATCAGGAACCGCTACCGCGAATTGAAGAAAGAGCTTAATCTCAAGGTAACCCTGTAAAGTTGCCTTCTTTTTCTTTATTTTTCATTGCACTAGCGCAAGCTGGAAAATCAAGAGAAAAAGGCGCGCTTACTTGTAGATGTAGGTCTGGAGTTTTCCGTCCTTGTAGACGCGGGTGCCGTACACTTTTTTGCGGCACTGTTCCACCGTGGCGCTTATTTCTGAAAGCTCGTTTTTGGGCAGCCTGTCCGAGCCGTTGGTGTGCTGCCAGAAGGACTCCAGCTTCACTCTCGAATCCATGCCAAGCAGCCTGTCCAGCTTCTTCTTCGCCCCGGGAATGCAGAGCGCGACCCGGACATGCATCAGCCTGAGTCTCACGTCGCTTATGCTGGCAGCGCTGGCTGCCCGGATAGTTTTATTCGCTTGCATGCCATGCACCTGCAATTTTCCAGTTACAAACACTTTATAAAACTTAAGCACGGCGGCGCGCAGGGTGCAGCGTTGCCATTGGCTGGAGCGCGCGCTCCCGCCCCACAATCTTCCAGAGCATTTCCTCTTTTTTTGGAAGGGGCCTCGGTTCGGGGGGAATCCACTTTGAAAACTTCGCGCTGAGGCTGCCGGGATAAAACGTTTCCTTGTCCGGCACTGGCACTAGGTCTACAATATAGAATTTGATTGGTTTCTTAGCCTGTGCGTTGCTTTCCATATGGCTCCCTTGTTTTGGCAATTCCCGCAAATGGCCTAGTTTACTGCTTGAACTTGTTGAAGTTGTCAAGATGCACCTGGCTTTGGGAGCATAGCCGGCTGTATCTCTGGAGATCGCCAAACAGTCCCTTGAGGTCCGCGACAGGCGTGGCTGCCTTTTTCTTGATTTCCCTGCACAGGGAATCCAGTGGAACCCTCTTCCGCTTGCCCATATCTTGAACGTACACGAACTTGTTAGTTTTGCGTGTGTTGCATTGTTTCTCAACATCCGAAGCAAATGCGATGACTGTAGCCGGATTCAGTTCCTTGTTCTTGCCTTGCACGCGTTTGTCGATAACAATCTTATTTACTGGCATTTATCCACCTTGCGCCATTTCCTGCAAAGAACAATTTAAAAAACGATTTTCTGCACCTTTTCCACCGCTTCGCGGAAGTTCCTGTTCTCGTTGTACGCGCGGTAGAGGAAGAAGTAGGCGAAGCCTACGACGAACCACAGCGCGGCGAAGTTCCTGCCCTCCACGTGCAATGTCGCCACCAGGTAGAATATGGCAAGGCAGGCGATTGCGCCGAACACCGTGATGAGCGGGAGCTCCCTGCCGCCTATCCTCAGGTTAAGGGGCACCTTGAACGGACGCGGAAGGCCAGGCTCGGAGAAGCGCAGCTTGAGGAGCGAGAAGTTCGTGACCGTGTAGGCGGTGAGCGCGCCGAATGCGTAAAGCTCGCCAAGGAAAATCATGTTGCCGGTATAGGCAAGCGCCATTGCTATGAGCGAGAATATGATGATGGTGAGCCAGGGCGTGCGGAATGACGGGTGCACCCAGTTCACCCTGCGCGAAATCATGCCTGTCTTGCTCATGAAGTAAGCCACGCGCGACACACCTATTATGCCGGTGTTCGCCGACACGAAGCACACGAGGAAGCCTGCGAATGCCACGACGGGGACAAGGATGCCCGCGAACGGCAGCGCCTGCACGATGGGAACGAGCGGGCTGTCCATGTTGTCCGCAAGCACCTGCCACGGCACGATGCCAAGCGCCATTATGGAGAGCAGGAAGGCGAACAGGAGCACGAAGAAGATTGCCATCAGCGTGGCGCGGGGGATTATCCTCTCCGGGCGGCGCGTCTCCTCAGCGCCCTGCGAGATGCTCTCAATGCCCACGAACGCGACGATGGCAAGCGTGATGGAGTATAGGAAACTGTCCATGCCCGGGTCCTGCGCAATCGGCGTGATGCCAGACACGAACCTGTCAAGCGAGAATGCCGACGTATAGCCCAGGTCCACGATGATTATCAGTATGGCAATCACCACCACGGTGAGCGCGGAGTTCACGAACGAGGATTCGCGTATGCCAAGCAGGTTGACAAGCAGCAGCACGAATATCATCCCGGAGGCTGCAAGCGGGATGGACATGCCTGGGAAGAAGAAGGAAAGGTAGCCTGCGGACGCCACCGCGAAGAGCGCGATGTCTATCGTGTAATCCAGCATGAGGCCCCAGCCCGCTATGAAGCCGGTGAATTGCCCGAACGCGCGCTTGCCAAACGAGGAGGAGCCGCCTGAGACGGGGATTGCAGACCCGAGCTCTGCATAGGACAGGCCTGATGTGACATAGACTATTGCGGCAACAAGGATGGCAAGCGGCATGAGGCCGTGCGCATAGGCTGCAATTAGCCCAAGCGCAAGGAAGATGTCCGCGCCGACGTCAGCAAAGCCCATGGAGAAGCTGCCCAGGAGCCCGAGCTCTTTTTTCAGCTGGCTGGAATCGGTTATGAGTTCCATTCTTCGCCCCTAGAAGCCCTGCAATTATTTCTTCTTCCCCTCGATGTACAAGTAAGCTGAATATGCCGCCGAGACAGCCTCGCCCACGCCCACGATTGCCTGCTTGAAGCGCGTGTCCGTCACGTCGCCTGCCGCGAAAAGCCCAGGCACGCTCGTCTCGGAGTTCCTGCTGATTTTTACGTGCCCCTTTGCGTCGATTTCCACGCCCGCCGCAGAAGCAAGCTGAGAAAGCGGGATGTGCCCTATTGCCACGAAAACGCCGTCAATCGTGAGCTTTTCGCTTCCATTGTGCGGCTTGTCAAGGAGCACGCCGGCTGCCTTTTTCTCCCCGTACACCTCAAGCACGTTCGTGCCGTAGATGATTTCTATCTTGGGATGCTTGATTACCGCCTCGTAATTGATAGGCTCTGCGCGCACCTTGCTTCCGCGGTAGATGACGTACACCTTGCCCGCAAACTGCGTGAGCAGGAGCGCGTCCTTCACCGCGGAGTCGGAGCCGCCAATCACCGCAACCGTTTTCCCCCTGTAAAAGGCGCCGTCGCAAAGCGCGCAGTAGTGCACGCCCTTGTTGGCGAACTCCGCCTCCCCTTTCGCGCCGAGCTTTTTCCATTCCGTGCCGGTCGCGTAAAGCACAGCCTTTGCCTCATGCTTGCCAACGTCGCTCTCTACCGAAAAAGTGCCGTCCGCGTTGCGCGAGATTTTCGCCACTTTCCCGTCCTTTATCTCCACGTTGGGGTAGGCGCGCGCGTGCGCCTCGAGCTTGTCCGCAAGCTCCATGCCTGTAAGCGAGATGAAGCCAGGGTAGTTTTCCACGATGTGGGTAAGCGTGATGGTGCCCCCGCGCAACTCGCCAATCACCAATGTTTTAAGGCCAAGCCTGCCAGCATACATCGCGCCTGCCAGCCCTGCGCAGCCTGCGCCTACCACTATGACGTCTTGCATAATATCACGTTACGGATAATTGCCATAGCAACCCTTTTTATGTTAACCTTCCCATCCATGCGCATGAGATGCCCATACTGCTCGCACTCCGAGTCGGACGTGGTGGACAGCCGCGACACGGACGATTTCCGCATCAGGCGCCGCCGCGAGTGCGCCAAGTGCAAGCGCAGGTTCACCACCTACGAGGAGGTGGACAAGGAGGACATCTTCGTGATAAAGAAGGACGGCAGGCGCGAGAAGTTCGAAAGGAGGAAGCTGCTTGCAGGCCTTGAGAAATCCTGCGAAAAGCGCCCTGTCTCCCGCGAGCAGATTGAGGAAATGGCGAACTGGGTGGAAGGCAAGCTTAGGAAAAGCGGCAAGAAGGAAGTTGCGACGGAAGGCATAGGCGAGCTGGTGATGGAGCGCCTGCGCAAGGTGGACGACGTCGCCTACATACGCTTCGCCTCGGTGTACCGCTCTTTCACTGACATAGACTCGTTCGAGGACGCTCTTAGGAAGCTCAAGAGGAAAAAATAATCAACCATCATGGTGAAAACATGAAAACTTACCTCCAGGTCGCGCTGTTCTTTGCGCTCACCCAGCTTATCGGGATTTACGCAGGCGTGGTGCTTATCCAGGGCGCCATTTCAAACCCGGACATCCAGTCGCTGTCCGTTGCGCCCATTGCGAATGCCAACGACCCTGCAAACGCGCTGTTTTTCCTGGTTTACATACTCATCGGCGCTGCGCTGGTGATACTTGCCGCCCGCTACTACAAGGGCATGATAATGTTCCAGCTCCTTGAGTCCCTTGTGATATTCTCGGCTTCAAGCATAGTGTTTTTCGCCTTTGCGCTCTTCCCGCTGGACATGGGGCTGGCCCAAGCCCTTCTCTTCGGCGGCGTGCTGGGGCTTTTGCTCGCGGCTGCGAAGTTCGCGTGGGTGGGGGCGAAGAATGCCGCCGCGATAGTGTCAAGCGCAGGCGTGGGGGCGATATTCGGCTTTTCGCTCGGCTTCCTCCCCGCGGTCATTTTCACCATCCTCCTCTCGATATACGACTACATCGCGGTCTTCAAGACAAGGCACATGGTGGAGATGGCGCGCGAGCTTTCCACGCGCCAGCTTTCATTTGCCGTCACCGCGAAAGAGGTGCCTGCGAGGAAGCAGGACGAGAAAATAGAGGTGTATGTGGAGCGCGCGAACAAGGAGGGCGACAGGCTTGACCTGGGGACTGGCGACCTGTCCGTGCCCGCCATGGTCGCGGTGTCGGCATACACGCTTGGCCCCAATGGCTTGATTTACTCGTTTGCGGTTGCCATCGGCTCCACGCTCGCGCTCTACGCGCTTTTGAAGTTCGTGTCCAAGGAAAGGGTGTTCCTTCCCGCGCTCCCGCCGATTTGCCTTGGCGGCATGCTCGGGCTGCTGCTTGTAAAGCTTGCTGGGTTCTGAAAAATCAGCCAGGTTTTGATTTCTTCTTTGCCTTTTCTTTTGCTGGCGCTTTGGCTGGCGCAGGCGCAGTGGTGGCGCGCTTCAGCGTATCAGCCTCGTTCTTCGCAGCTTCCTTGATTTCCTCCACCAGCGCGTCAATTGCGGCGTCGTCCATGCCGTGCGCGGCTGCGCCTTCCTCTATTGTTTCATATGCCGCCAGCCCGCAGCCTATGCAGTGGAAGCCGTGCTCCAAAAGCACGGACGCGGCAACAGGGCAGTTGAGCACCAGCTCGCCTATTGGCGTTGCCCTCGTAACATCATATGCCATACTTGCAGAAGTGCGCCATTGCCCTTTAAAGCTTTCCTACCAAATCAGCATCGTTACGAGGGCGATGTCTGATGCATTTTGCCGAAACAAAATGCACATTCACCATGTTACGAGGTTTAGTTTGAATGGACGACTACGAGAAAATGCTTGACAGGGCGCGCGCGGCGCTGCCCGAGAAAACGCTTGCTTTTGAGAGGTTCGAGACCCCGCAGGTGGAATCGTTCCTGCAGGGCAGCAAGACGCTCGTGAGGAACTTCGACATCATACTCCAGAAAATCAGGAGGCCGCCGGAGCTGCTTTCCAAGTACTTCAGCCGCGAGCTTGCGGTGCCCGTCACCGTGCAGGGCGGCAAGCTCGTGCTCAACGGCAAGTTCTACACTAAAAACCTGCAGGACAAGCTGCAGGCGTTCGTGGACGCCGCAGTGGTGTGCAAGGAATGCAAGAGGCCCGACACCAAGATAGTGGAGAAGGACGGGATAAAGACGCTGGTGTGCGAGGCGTGCGGCGCACGCGCGCCAGTGAGGATTTAGGTGTTTATTATGGCAGACGCGCAACCTCCGCCCGAGATAAACTGGGTAAAGCTCCCGAACGAGGCAGAGGGGGAGATCCTTGGCATCGTGGTGGGCAACGTGGGCGGGGGCAGGCTCACGGTGCAGTGCAAGGACGGGAAGGAGAGGATGTGCCGCATACCTGGCAAGATACGCCGCTTCATCTGGGTGCGCGACGGCGACATCGTCATCATAAAGCCCTGGGAAATCGGCGGGGACAAGAAGGCGGACATCGTCTGGCGCTACAACAAGTACCAGGCGGAATGGCTGAGGAACAAGGGGCACATCAAGTGAGCCGCCTATAGGAATATTAACCGCGTCTTCTGGATCTATATATGGCAACGCAGAGCAACCGCAAGCGCCCCAAGCGCGAGGACAAGCAGACCAAGCGGGAGGACCCGCTTGAGGAGCAGGTGTTTGACCGCGAGACGCGCTTCGCGCTTACAAAGCTCCGCCAGGCAGGGCACTTCGACTCCATGGAATACCCCATTGCCAAGGGCAAGGAGGCCATAGTGTTCCTTGCCACCACGCGCGAAGGGGGCAAGGTGGCGGTGAAAATCTACAGGATAGACACTTCCAACTTCGTCCACATGCACGACTACCTTGACGGCGACCCGCGCTTTGCAGGCACCTCGCGCAATAGGTACGAGACCATACTCGCATGGGCGCGCAAGGAATTCTCAAACCTCAAGGCATTCCACGAAGCGCGGGTCATGGTGCCCAGGCCGCTTGCCTTCCTTCGGAACATAGTGGTGATGGAGTTTTTCGGCGAGGGCAACATCGCGTTTTCCGAGCTTGGCAAGGTGGGAAGCGAGCACCCCCAGAAGGACTATGAATTCCTCATCGAGCAGATAAAGAGGATTTACCAGGCGGGATTCGTGCACTCCGACTTCTCGGAGTACAACATACTTGTCACAGACGACGGGCTGAAGGTGCTTGACTGCGCGCAGGCGGTTCTTCTCGCCCACCCGCATGCGGAGGAGTTCCTGAGGCGCGACGTGGAGAATCTCGTGCGCTATTTCAGGAAGCAGGGGGCGAAGGAAGCCGACGCCGAGGCTGCGCTTGCGTGGATAAAGGACGGCAAGCCCATACTGCACGGTCTCGAAGCTGTCTGATTTTCCAGGTTGCCCTGGGGGCTTGGAAAAAGAAAAAATAAAGAAAGGGCTAGCGGCTAGCCCGACACTTCGAATGTGATTCCGCCAGTGTACTTTGCAACGAAATTGTACACGAGGGCCATCAGTGCGCCGCCTATGAACCCTATTACCGCAAAGACTATCGGCATTGCCACCAATATGATGACGAAACCGATTCCCATTGCCGCAAGCCCGATTGACGAGCCTCCGGATGCCCCGAGGGCAGCGCCGAACACCGCCAATATCGCGGCGTATATCAGCGCGTATATTACGCCCATGACGGCATAAAGGGCGGCAAGGGTAATCCCTGCAGACACCACGCCAATCCGGGACAGCTTCTTTACAGCCTTTTTAGCGGATACAGCCATCAAAATCCCTCCTGTTGATAATGGCACCGGCGTGGTTTATATGCGTTGTGAAAAATCAGGGCAACAGCAAGGAGGCAAGCCCCGATGGGATTCCAGTCGAGCTTCGCTCGGCCAGCCCCCAAATTCGCACTTGCGAATTTGCGGTTGAACCCACGACCGCCGACGCTTGCGCTGGCGGGCCAGTTCAAATAAGCCCCCGATGGGATTTGAACCCATGACATCCAGTTTACGAAACTGGCGCTCTACCGCTGAGCTACAGGGGCATGTTCATCCGCGAAGCGGATGGACATAGGTTGTGCACCAGCACAACCGTGTGGGCAATTTGCGACGGCAGTTTTGCAAAGCAAAACTGCGCCCATTCGCGCCGCGCGCGAATCGGGAGCAAATTGGACAGCATATAATCGCCGACGAGGAGATTTGAACTCCTAAGCCCCGAGGGGCACTAGATTTCCTGTTGACAGCTTCCGCATCAGATCTCGAGTCTAGCGCGATACCGGATTCTGCCACGTCGGCGCTTTCCAAATTCCAGTTGCCCGGATTTGGCAAATCTAATTACAGTCATCGGAACCCCGAAGGGGCGCCTCAACGACAGTTAGACGGCAATTGTTTAATAAGGTTATTTCACATGTTCCTAACGATTGACATGAAGCCTATTATCGCACTCAACTTGAAAGTTTACCCCGAGTCGCTGGGCAGCAAGGGCGCGGAGCTTTGCAGGCATGCATCCGAAGTTTCCCTCCTTACCGGCGTGAGGATAATCGTTGCCCCCCAAGCAGTGGATTTGCGCGATGCCTGCCAGATTTGCGGTGATGTCTTTGCGCAGCACGTGGATGCGAACGGGCCTGGCGCGTTCACAGGCACGCTCACTGTCGAGGCGATAAAGGCAGCGGGCTGCAAGGGCTCGCTTGTCAACCACTCGGAGCACAGGCTGCCAGAGGGGCAGATTGCCACAACCATTGCGCGCCTCAAGGAAGCAGGGCTGGAGAGCATGCTTTGCACCAAGGACGCAGAGGAGAGCGCGCGCCTCGCGAAGTACGAGCCTACTTTCATCGCCGTGGAGCC